>VMHT01004616.1_pt1 | contig 10482 bp, 11 predicted proteins | sample 4693611 | NCBI WGS metagenome assembly VMHT01 (sample SAMN12280063, study PRJNA550983) | marine metagenome | isolation source: seawater sampled from same location over 5 years 0.02-0.2 micron viral filtrate | place: USA: collected off the coast of southern California halfway between the port... ...
GATATGCCGAATGGCAGCCGTATCACTTTGTTATCCTCTGAACAGCCAGATAGCTTACGGGGATTATTCCTGGATGGAGTTTGCATAGATGAGGTGGCGCAAATAGATCCGAGATTATGGAATGAAATTATAAGACCCGCACTATCGGATAGAAAAGGTTTTTGTTATTTTATTGGGACCCCAGCGGGACTAACAAATATTTTTTATGAATTATACCAGCACGCTTTAGGAGATCCTAAGTGGTACGCTTATACCGCTAAAGCGAGTGAGACAAAAATTATTGACCAGGAAGAGTTGGATGCAGCTAAAACTCAAATGGGAGATGCAAAATATAAACAAGAATTTGAATGTGATTGGATTGCAAATATAGAAGGATCCATATATGGAGATATAATTAAGACACTTGAAGAAAAAAAACAATTATCCAGGGTTGCTTATGATCCAGCTTTATTGGTCCATACAGCCTGGGATCTTGGAGTGGATGATAGTACGGCAATAATTTTCTATCAACAACTGGGGAACCAGATTTTGATTATTGATTATTATGAAAATAACCGAGAAGGTTTGCCGCATTATATCCAAACTGTAAAAGATAAAGATTATATTTACGGGGAGCATTTTGCTCCACACGATTTGGAAGTAATGGAATTTTCAACGGGTAAGACCAGAAGAGAGGTAGCTTACCAATTGGGAGTAAGGTTTAAAATTTTACCTAAAATAAATTTGGAGGATGGGATCCACAGTTTAAAAATGGTTCTGCCGAAATGTTGGTTTAACATGGAGACAACAAAACCATTAATAGATGCTTTAAGAAACCATCATCGGAAGTACAATGAGAAAATGAAAATGTTTAGTAATAAGCCTGTAAAATGTTGGGATAGTCATGCTTGCGATGCTGCAAGGTATATGGCTTTATCAATAACAGATTTACCTAAGCAAAGAGTTGCAGCGCAGAAAACTGCGGTCAACGATTATACAATACACGGAGATATATAATATGGGATTTTTAAAACCAACAATACCCGCAATGCCATCAATACCGCCAGTTCAACCTTTACCAGCACCGCCAAGTTATGAGGATGCGGATAGAGCAGCTGAGGCTGCTGCTAAAAGAGCTAAGCTTAGAGCTTCAAGAACAGGAAGATCATCAACGATTTTAACTGGAGCGGGTGGTTTAGAAGATGATGAAAATGTTTTAACAAAGAAAAGTTTGTTAGGAGGTTAAATGGGTGGAGTTAAATTAGAAGAGGCTAAAAAACAAACTGCATATAATAATATGCAGAAGCGACCAGAAAAATTAAAAAGTGCAAGAGATACTTTTGAAAGAATTACTGGAAGAAAAGCCAGACCCGTTGAAAGTGCTTTATTATATCAAGACATGACAAGATTAGAAAAAAAGAGATATAAAACATTATCAGCAAAAAATAAGAAAAAAGCTGATGAAGGAATACAAAAACAAACACTATTAGGATAAGGAGGAAACTATGGGTGGAGTAGCAAGAGCAGTAATGCCAAGACCAAAAGCACCGCCAGCACCAGTTTATGCTGCACCAACTAAGGCGGAAGTATCACAAGTTCAAGCAACAACTATTGATACTGGATTAACAAGAGGCAAAGGTAGAACCAGTACAATTTTAACTGGTGCTAAAGGTTTAGGGGATAACGCATTAACAACTCAAAAATATACATTATTAGGAGGATAATAAATGGCAATTAATTCAAAAGCCAAAATGGTAATTGATAAATATGAAACTTTAAAGGGTCAAAGACAAACCTGGGAAGATCATTGGCAAGATTTAGCAGATTATTTTTTACCAAGAAAATCTAACATTACAGTTAAAAGAACTAAAGGCGATAAGAGGCACGACCAGATTTATGATGGAACGGCAACACACGCACTTGAATTATTAGCATCTAGCTTAAATGGTATGCTAACCAATACGATTTCTCCGTGGTTTTTATTAAAGTTCAGATCTGAAATGATGAATAATGAAGATGAGGCTAGTGAATGGCTTGAAAATTGTGCAAAGATTATGCAACAAGTTTTTTCAAGATCAAACTTCCAGCAAGAAATTTTTGAATTATATCACGAGCTATTATGTTTTGGTACATCCGCTATGTTTATTAGCGATGATGTTAAGGATGATTTAAGATTTAAAACTATTCATATTTCAGAAGTGTTTATTACTGAAAATGAAAAAGGAATGGTGGATAGTCTTTTAAGAAAATTTCATCTTAAAAATAAAAATATACCCGCAATGTACCCAGATGCGGAATTACCTAACGCTTTAAAATCAAAAATAAGTAATGCTCCTTATGATGAAAGTGTAATCCTTCACTCCGTATATAGATCTGATACTCCAATGGGTTATCAGAATAAAAATAATATGGATTATATTTCTTGCCATATTCATCAAGAAACAGGAACTCTTTTAAGAGAGAGTGGCTTTATGGAATTTCCTTATGTGGTTCCTAGATATTTAAAATCTTCTTCCAATGAAATTTTTGGAAGATCTCCAGCTATGAATGCTTTACCCGATGTTAAGATGTTGAATACAATGTCTAAGACAACAATTAAAGCAGCTCAAAAACAAATTGACCCACCTTTAATGGTCCCAGATGATGGTTTTATTTTACCCGTAAGAACTGTTCCTGGTGGATTAAATTTCTATAGAGCGGGAACTAGGGAAAGAATTGAACCATTAAATATTGGATCCAATAATCCTTTAGGATTACAAATGGAAGAGCAAAGAAGAAAAGCAATTAGAGAGAATTTCTTTGTTGACCAGTTGATGACTGTCCAGGGACAAAACATGACGGCTACTGAGGTTATGCAAAGAACCGAAGAGAAGATGAGAATGCTGGGTCCCGTTTTAGGAAGATTACAATCTGAATTATTACAGCCTTTAATCACAAGAAGTTTCAATTTATTGCTTAAAAATAATAAGTTTCCACCTCCACCAGAAATGTTGGGAGAACAGGAAATTGAAATTGAATATGTCTCTCCTTTAGCCAAAGCTCAAAAAAGCCAGGAGCTTTCATCTGTAATGAGAGGTATTGAAATATTTGGTGCATTGCAAAATGTAGCTCCAGTATTTGATTACCTGGATATAGATGGATTAGTAGCTCATGTGAAAGATGTTTTAGGATTACCAGCTAAGGTAATGAGATCCGCTGCCGAGGTTCAACAAATCCAGCAACAAAAACAGCAACAACAAATGGAGCAAGCTCAGATGCAGCAAGCTCAACAAGTTGCTGAAACTGCTGGCAAAATTGCACCAGCTTTAAAGGCGGGGATGTTAAATGAATGAAAAAGATCTTAAACAATTAAATTTAGATTATAAAACGACTTTTGGATCCGAGAGCGGAGAACGAGTGCTTGAAGATCTTAAAAAGAGATGCAGCTTTAATACGACTACTCACATAAAGGGAGATAGTCATGAAAGCGCATACTTAGAAGGAGCAAGATCAACTGTCTTGTTCATTAATAATATGCTCAATAAAAAGGAGAAATAATGAGTGATAATCAAGAGGTAGCGACACAAGAAAAAACTCCTGTGTTGTCTGGAGATCCTGTAGAAACAACTCCAGAAGTAAGTACGGATTGGAAAGCAAATCTTTCCGATGAAGTAAGAGCGGATAAATCTTTAGAAAATATTAAAGATATTGAAGGCTTAGCAAAAAGTTATGTCCACGCTCAAAAGTTAGTTGGAGCTGATAAAATTCCAGTTCCAAATAAATATGCAACGGATAAAGATTGGGATGCTGTTTATGAAAAACTTGGCAGACCCAAATCATCTGATGGATATAAATACGAACTACCAGAAGATCAAAAGGTAGATGAGACGGCATTGAAAAATTTTTCATCTCAAGCGCATAAGTTAGGATTACTTCCTACCCAGGCGCAAGGTATGGTTAAATTTTACAATGAGATGATGGGCAAACAATTAGCTGATGCTGAAAGTATATCAACAGCGCAAAGAGAAAAAGCAATGACCGAGTTAAAAACTGAGTGGGGTCAAGCTTACGATCAAAAATTGCAAAAAGCTAACGCTGTAGTATCATCAGTATTTCCTAAAGGGATAATGAGTATGAACCTGGAAGATGGCTCAAAGATTGGCGATCATCCAGCAGTAATAAAAGCTTTTTCTGCTTTAGCAGATAAAATGGGAGAAGATAATATAGTTCAAGCATCTGGACCCGTTTTTATGACACCTAAAGAAATAGAAAAACAAATTGGAGAATTGCAACAACCTGGTTCAAGTTATTGGGATAAAAATCATCCGAACCACCAGGCAGCAGTTGAAGAAGTTTTAGCTTTACGAGAAAAGAAAAATCAAGTATAGCTGAAAATATTAGGATAATCGCAAGACCCTAGTTGACATTTGGAAAGACCGAGATCCAGGAGATCTAAAACCGAGGAGCGACCCGCAAGGATAATCATCCGATTTTTATAACAACACTAACAATGAAGGAGACATAAATTATGTCAACTCAAATAACTACAGCATTTGTAGAACAATATTCTTCAAATGTAAGTTTGCTTGCTCAACAAATGGGGAGCAAGTTAAGAGGTGCTGTTGATGTGGAAACAATCCGAGGAAAAAATGCTTTCTTTGACCAAATTGGCGCTAGTGCGGCAGTTGTTCGGTCAACGAGACACGGAGCAACTCCACAGATCACGACACCACATAGTAGACGGAGAGTTAGTTTAGCAGATTACGAATGGGCAGATCTTATTGATGATCTGGACAAAGTAAGAATGCTATCTGATCCAACTTCAAACTATGCAAAAGCAGCAGCGGCAGCGATGAATAGATCAATTGATGATGTTATTATTACTGCACTAAACGCATCTTCTGACACAGGAGTTGCGGGTGGAACAGCGGTACCTTTACCAGCTGGTTCTAAGTTCGCTACTACTCAACAAACAGATGGACTAACAGTTGCTAAACTTTTAGAAAGTAAATACTTTTTAGATAATGGCAATGTGGATCCCTCAATCAAACGATGGTTTGTTTGCGGACCAAAACAGATCCAAGACTTGTTAAATACTACTGAGGTTAAAAGTTCTGACTACAATACAGTTAAAGCTTTAGCTCAAGGCAGTATCAACTCGTTCTTAGGATTTGAGTTTATCATGTCAACTAGACTTAACTTTGATGGTACTCATACTGACGACAGATTATGTTTTGCTTTCACGCAAGACGCAATCAAGTTGGCTATCGGTGCAGATGTTAAGGCTAAAATAACTGAGAGAGATGACAAATCTTACGCAACTCAAGTGTACTACTCTATGGCTCTAGGAGCTACTAGAATGGAAGAAGAAAAAGTTTTCCAAGTACCTTGTGATGAATAATAGTCATTAATCACAAAATTCTAGGCGGGAGCGGGAGACTTAACCCGCCTGGAGTGCTAAAAAAAATAAAAGGAATTTATGGCAAGTGTAGTTCAAATATGTAATTCAGCATTAAACCAATTAGGTGCAGCCTCTATAACTGCGCTTACAGATAATTCTAAGAATGCTAGACTTTGCAATGAAAGATACGAAACTGTTAGAGACGCAGTATATAGATCTCATCCCTGGAATTGTTTAATTAAAAGACAAAATTTAGCTCAAGATGCGACAGCTCCAGATTGGGGATTTGCAAAGCAATTTACATTACCAAGTGATTGCCTGAGAGTTTTAACTTTAGACGCATATAATTCAGATTACAAAGTAGAAGGTAGAAAAATTCTATGCAACGAAAGTGCAATTAGAATTGTTTATATAGCTCAAATTACAGATCCTAATGAGATGGATGTTTTATTAAGAGAAACAATTGCAGCTGGTATAGCAGCAGATATGTCTTATGCAATAACAGCAAATTTGCAAGTTGCAAAACTGATGAACGAAAAATACCAATTTAAACTTTCTGAGGCTAGACATACAGACGCATCGGAAGGTTATAATAGAGACCCAGAAATGGGACAAGTAGATCAAATCATTACAGAAGATTTTATAACTTCAAGATACTAAACTTATGGGAAAACAGTTATTAGCAGTTCCCAGCTTTACGGCTGGAGAGCTTTCATCATCTATGGAAGGCAGAACAGATTTTGCAAAGTATTTTTCTGGCTGCACACGAATAGAAAATTTTGTAGTTATGCCACATGGTCCCGTAACTAGACGACCAGGCACTTATTATGTATCAGAAGTTAAAACAAGCTCCAACAAAACAAGATTAGTTCCCTTTACATTTTCAACTGAACAAACTTATATTTTAGAATTTGGCGATCAATATTTAAGATTTTATAAAGATAATGGTCAAATAACTTCTGGTGGTTCAGCTTATGAAATTGCCACACCTTATACCTCAGCACAAGTTTTTGATTTAAAATTCGCACAATCCGCAGATGTTATGTATATCTGCCACAGCAGCCACGCAGTAAGAAAATTAAGTAGAACTGGACACACATCCTGGACACTTACCGAAGTTGAATTTACTGATGGTCCCTACCTAGACACAAATATAACCTCCGTAACTATGACACCAGGAGCTACTTCTGGCAGCTCAGTTTCTTTAACAGCATCGGGAGCTACTTTTGTTGCAAATGATGTTGGAAGATTTATAAATTTTTCAAACGGCTATGCAGAAATAACTGGCTATACTTCTGATGTTGTTGTTACAATAAATATTAAAGATGATTTTGATAATACTACAGCTAATAAAGATTGGAAGTTAGGAGCTTTCTCTACTGTTACGGGTCATCCTTCTTGCGTATCTTTCTTTGAACAAAGATTAGTTTTTAGTGCAACATCTCAACAGCCGCAAACAATGTTTTTTTCTAAATCGGGAGATTATGAAAATATGACTACTGGAACTGCGGATGATAATGCAATGGTTTATACGATTGCATCCAACCAAGTTAATGCCATCCAGGCTATGAAAGCTACCAGAACTTTAATTGTTATGACAACGGGTGGAGAATATGCAGTAAGCTCTGGCTCAGCTCAAGACGCTATTACACCAACCAATATTAATATTAGAAAACAATCTAACTATGGATCCGCTGGTGTTGATGCTTTATCCATTGGAAATGCCACAATCTTTTTACAAAGAGCTAAAAGAAAAATTAGAGAGCTAGCTTATAACTTTGATACTGATGGTTATACAGCTCCAGACTTAACTATTCTTTCAGATCATATTTCCAAAAGTGGAATTACTGATATGGACTACCAACAAGAACCTCATTCCCTAGTTTGGTGTGTAAGAAACGATGGTCAATTAGCGGGTTTAACTTATAACCGATTAGAAAATGTAGTTGCTTGGCACAGACATATATTCGGTGGAAAAGCAGATAGTGGTAAAACAATCAAACAACAAAAAATAACTTTTACCTCTAATGCTACAACTGTTTCAACAACTAACAACACAATCACTTTAACAAGCCACGGATTAGCAACGGGAGATCCCGTTTATTATTATTCAGCGTCTAATTTAATTGGCGGATTAAATGCGTCAAGCGTTTATTATGTTATAGCTGCTACTACCGACACCATTAAATTAGCAACCTCATCCTCAAATGCCTCAGCGGGAACAGCAATTAGTTTAACTTCCGCTCCTGGTTCAGATACTACTCAATATATTTATCAAGGCGTTAATGTAAATAATAATTTTATTTTTTCTGCTGCTCACGGATTTAAAACTGGAGAATTTTTATATTATAAAAATACGGGTACAGCTATTTCTGGTTTAGCAGACAATACAAAATATTTTATTCAAAAAATAGATGATAACCAAATTAAATTATTTTCAAATGAAAGCCTGGCTACTGTAGTTAATTTAACCTCAGCTCACAGCTCAGAACAAACAGATAAAATTTTAACCCATGCTAAAGTAGAAACTGTTGCCTGTATTGATGGCGAGAGTGATGAAGATCAAGTTTGGGTGGTTATTCAAAGATATATAAATGGTGCTACCAAAAGATATGTAGAATATTTTAAACCTTTTGAATTTAATAGAGACTTAACTGGTTTTCATTATATGGATAGTGGTTTAACTTATTCGGGGGGAGAGACTAGCAGCCTAAGTGGTTTAACTCATTTAGAGGGAGAAGTTGTAGATATTATTGGAGAAGGATCTACACAAACCTCAAAGACAGTTTCAAGTGGAGCTATTACAATTGATACGGCAATTGAAGAGGCTACAGTTGGATTATTATATTCATCCGATCTTCAAACAATGAGATTAGATGAAGGTTATACAGAAACAACCCAAACCAAAACAACTCGTATTTATGATTTATCCGTTAGATTTCAAAATACAGTTGGAGCAAGTGTTGGACCCAACTCCGATACTTTAACAACCATAGACTTTAGAGCGAGTGGATCTTCAACCGATCTACCCATTCCTTTATTTACTGGAGATAAACAAATAGAATTTGATAGTGGTTATGGAACTGAGGGATTAGTTTATATTAAACAACCTCAAGCCTTACCGATGACAATTCTTGGAATTTATCCTAGATTGGAGACAGAGAGTGTCTAAGGTAGTTATTGTTCCTTTTGAAAACAAACACGCTAACCAAATATTAGAACAAGGTTTAAATAGTGATGTTCTGGAATTAAAACCAGAACATAGAAAATACGCTTACTTTCTAAAAGAAATTGGTATGTCGTTCACGGGTCTTGTTAATAACAAGCCGATTGCGGCTGGGGGTGTCTTTCATCTCTGGGATGGCGTTGCCGAGGGGTGGGTCTTGGCTACAAAAGAAATTTATAAATATCCGATCTTTTGTGCTAAACACATTAAAAGAAGAACAGAGATAATTATAAAAGCTAATAATATAAAAAGATTACAAACCTCCGTAAAAGCTGATTGTGATGTGGCAGTAAGATTTGCTAAGTGGATGGGTTTGAAAGAAGAAGGTTTAATGAAAAGTTATGGTCCCGATGGATCAGACTTTATCAGATTTGCAAAGGTAATATAGATGAGTTTTTTTGGAGACATATATGGTGGTAAGGCAGCAATGGCAGCTGCCAATTATAACGCTAAAATAATGGAGCGTAATGCTCAGATGAAAGAGCAAGAGGCTAAACAGATCATGTCTGTTCATAATGAGTATAGCCTTCCACGATTTGATAGAACAGTTGATGAGATCCAAGGAGCTACTAAAACATCTTACCTGGTTAGAGGCGCAGCTCTTACTGGAACTCCAATTGAAATGCTTTACGAACAAGAATTAGAATTACAAACAGATAGAGACATTATGGATTACAATGCTGAGAATGCACGAGATCAAAAAAATAATGAAGCTATCCAGGCAAGAGCTGATGCTGATATGGCTAGATGGCGTGGTAAAGTTGCTAAGAAAGCATCTTACTATGCAGCTGGAGCCAGTTTATTAGATACAGCAATGATGGGTAAAACAGCGGGGATATACTAATGTCAATCAAATTATATAAATCATCATTAACACCAACAATCAAAGACAGTAATGTTGCTGATACAAGACAAATTAGTTTAGCAGAGGCGCAAGCTCCCGCTAAAGCATTAAAGGGAATGCTGCACTCTGGAGAAAAACTTTATATCAAACACCTGGATATTAAATCTGATAATGAACTTTTAGAAAAATCTAAAGAGATTATGAATGGTACTGACACCAAAGAGGGTTTAAGTAAAACCATCATTCACGCTAAAGAAATGAAGGATGGAGATAAGGCTTTACAATTATATAATGAAAGATGGAAGTCTTTATTAGACAGTTCAAAAAATGAAGTCTCCTGGATGACTAAAAAGAAATTAACATCCTGGATGAATAAACAAAGTTTAACAGATACTAACGCCATTAAAGTTTCAACAACAACGAATATGTTGAATAGTTTAAGAGTTAATCTTTCAGATAAAATAGAAACTTTAAAAAAATCTATTATTTATTCCACAACAGATTTTGAAAAGACAACAGCCGAAAATGAATTAGCAACTTTATTATCTAGTGATAAAACAAAAGAAATCTTTGGCGCAACTTTAGAGACAGTTAAAAAGACAGCTGAAAGAGATATAGCATTTTTTGGATATAAAAATGTTGCCATATCCGATCAAACAGCAGCTTTAGAGATGGCAAAAAAAGATAAGAGATTAGATACAGAGGATGTTCAAAAACTAATTACCCATTTTAAAACTTCAAAAACTTCCAGCAATAATTTAAACAAAGATAATGTTTCTAAAATGGAGAGTGCTTTAGAAAGTGGAATTATATTTGATAGCGAAGAATATAATACTGCGCTTGCTATTGCTACAGAAAATCAAGACATAAAAACTTTACTTAAATTAAAAACGATGGCTGAGGATGCAGAGTATTATTCTACTCTTTCAAGAATGTCTGTTTCTGATATTGAAAATAGAAGAAATATTTTAACTGAATATAAAAATAAAAAAGCCAGAGATGGCAAGGGAATGGAGATAGAGTATTCAAGAAATTTAGAAATTACTAAAAATC
>VMHT01023611.1_pt1 | contig 10481 bp, 7 predicted proteins | sample 4693611 | NCBI WGS metagenome assembly VMHT01 (sample SAMN12280063, study PRJNA550983) | marine metagenome | isolation source: seawater sampled from same location over 5 years 0.02-0.2 micron viral filtrate | place: USA: collected off the coast of southern California halfway between the port... ...
GTTTATACCAGTATTGGTGCCTTACTCAGCAGTGGAGATCACATTGTTTCAGTGAGGTCTGTTTTTGGATCCACACACGCCCTTTTTAAAAAATATTTTCCAAAATGGAATATTGAGACCACCTATTTAAATGCCAATGAGCTTGAGGAGGTTGAAGAAGCAATCCAACCCAATACCAAGATGATTTTTATAGAGTCACCAACCAATCCTGGATTGGACATCATTGATATGGAATACGTCTCCAAAATTGCCAAGCAACACAATATTTTGCTTGTTGTTGACAACTGTTTTGCGACACCCTACCTCCAGAAACCAATCGATTTCGGCGCTGATTTGGTCATCCACTCGGCGACAAAGCTCATTGATGGTCAAGGCAGAGTAATTGGGGGGTTGATACTGGGCAAGTCGGATTTGATCCATGAGGTCAGGTCGTTTTTTCGAAATTCTGGAGCTTCTATGTCACCCTTCAATGCGTGGATCCTCTCCAAAAGTATAGAGACCTTGGCCGTGCGGTTGGACCGTCATTGTGAAAATGCTCTATCATTTGCAAAATACTTTGAAAATCACACCAAAATTAAAACGTTAAAATATCCTTTTTTGGCCTCCCATCCCCAATATAAAATTGCCAAAAAGCAAATGCTGAAAGGGGGAAATATTGTTACTATGGATTTAAAAGGTGGGATTGAATCCGGTAAGACTTTTCTGAATCAAATTCAAATGTGTTCCCTCAGTGCCAACTTGGGAGATACCCGGACCATTGTTACCCACCCTGCTACTTCAACCCACAGCAAACTCTCTGCGGAGGAACGTGCACTGGTGGGAATCACCGATGGATTGATTCGTATCTCGATAGGTTTGGAAAACATTGAAGATATCAAATATGATGTTGAACAAGCCTTAGATAAAGTTATAGGATGATTGAAACTATTCTAAAAAATAGGGTACTGGTCTTGGACGGTGCAATGGGAACTATGCTTCAAAAGCTCGATTTCAAGGAAGAAGATTTTCGTGGGGAACGTTTTAAGGACCACCCTTGTCCCTTGGGGGGCAACAATGATCTGTTATCACTTACACAAGCGGCCGCGATACAAAAAATTCATGAACAGTATCTCATGGCAGGGGCAGACATTATTGAAACCAATACCTTTTCTGCCACCTCGATTGCGATGGCAGATTATCAAATGGAGGATTTGGCCTACGAGCTCAACTTTGAGTCCGCGAGGATCGCAAAAGAAGCCGCTAAAAAAATCACCACACTAGATCCCAATAAGCCGCGTTTTGTCGCGGGGGCTATAGGACCTACCAATAAAACAGCCAGTATGTCCCCAGACGTTAAAGACCCTGGGTTTCGCGCTGTCGATTTTGATGCCTTGTCCGATGCTTATCAAGAACAAGTGTCTGGCTTGATAGCCGGTGGCGTCGATGTGCTTTTGGTAGAAACTATTTTCGATACTTTAAACGCAAAGGCAGCCCTTGGTGCCATTCAGCAACATTTTTTAACGCATAAAACATCAATACCCGTTATGGTCAGTGGCACCATAACGGACAATAGTGGAAGGACACTATCAGGGCAAACAGTAGAAGCTTTTGCCATATCCCTCTCCCATATGCCTTTGATGAGTATTGGTTTTAATTGTGCCTTAGGGGCAGGTCAATTACACCCCTATGTAGAAAGAATGGCCAAATTCTCTAATTTTTATACCTCCGTTCACCCCAATGCTGGATTGCCCAATGCATTTGGTGAGTATGACCAGAGTCCACAAGAGATGGCAGCACTGATCAAACCTTTTTTGGATCAAAATCTAATTAATATTGTTGGTGGTTGCTGTGGCACTACCCCAGATCACATTCGTCTCATTGCAAAAATTGCTGAGCAGGCAAGCCCAAGAAAAATTAATATCCCCAGTCATGTATAACCCTAAACGATATCTTACTCTTTCTGGTCTTGAACCACTGATTGTGAGTCCAGAATCCAATTTTGTAAATATTGGTGAAAGAACTAATGTAACAGGTTCAAGAAAATTTTTGCGGCTTATAGAAGAAGGAGATTTTGAGGCTGCAGTAGCAGTGGCTGCAGATCAGGTAAACGGCGGAGCTCAAATAATTGATGTCAACATGGATGAAGGCATGATCGATGGCAAAGCGGCCATGGTTCAATTTTTGAACCTTATTGCTGCGGAGCCCGATATTGCCAGAGTACCTGTGATGATCGACAGTTCCAAGTGGGAAATTATTGAAGCAGGACTCAAAGTAATCCAAGGAAAAGGAGTGGTCAATTCCATCAGCCTAAAGGAGGGCGAATCCACTTTTGTTGAACAAGCACAAAAAATAAAATTTTATGGTGCTGCTGTTGTAGTAATGGCTTTCGACGAATCGGGACAAGCTGATAATTTGGACAGGAGAATTCAAATCTGTGAAAGGTCCTATCGCATCTTGGTGGACCAGGTTGGTTTTCCTCCAGAGGATATTATTTTTGACCCCAATATTTTTCCTGTCGCTACCGGGATGGAAGAACACAGAAGTAATGCGTTAGATTTCTTTAAGGCTACCCAGTGGATAAGAGAGCACTTACCCTATGCAAATGTGAGTGGTGGAGTGAGTAATGTTTCATTTTCTTTTCGTGGAAATAATACCGTCAGGGAGGCCATGCATTCTGCCTTTTTGTACCATGCCATTCAACATGGAATGAATATGGGAATAGTAAACCCGACGCTCCTTGAAGTATATGACGAGATACCAAAACCTTTACTTGAAAAGGTAGAAGATGTATTACTGAACCGAAAAGAGGATGCGACAGAAAACTTGTTAGAGTACGCGGAATCCATAAAAGGGACAAAGAAAAAAATCAAGGAAGAGGATCACGCCTGGAGAAAACAAGATCTCCAAAAAAGGATCACACATGCCTTGGTAAAAGGAATTGATCAATTTATTATCGAGGACGTAGAGACCGCGCGTAAAGCTGCCGACCGTCCGCTCAGAGTGATTGAAAATGAGCTGATGACGGGAATGAATGTAGTGGGTGACCTTTTTGGATCTGGAAAAATGTTTTTACCTCAGGTGGTCAAATCTGCCAGGGTAATGAAAAAGGCTGTAGCCTATTTGCAACCGTTTATAGAGGCTGAAAAGGAAGGTAAAATTCAAACAGCTGGAAAAATATTGATGGCTACTGTGAAAGGGGACGTTCACGATATTGGGAAAAACATCGTCAGTGTGGTGTTGTCCTGCAATAATTTTGAAATAATTGACCTTGGGGTAATGGTCCCCCCCGAATTAATTTTAGAAAAAGCAAAAGAGGAAAATGTTGATATCATTGGCCTATCGGGACTCATCACTCCTTCCTTGGACGAAATGGTTCATGTGGTTAAGGAAATGAACCGATTGGGAATTAAAATACCCCTTCTCATAGGAGGGGCTACCACCTCAAAGGCCCATACTGCGGTTAAGATAGCACCGCAAGGGAATGCTGCAGTTATCCACGTAAATGATGCCTCAAGGGCGGTTACAGTTGCGAACAAGTTACTCAGCGAAGACATCAGCAAAACCTACACTGAGGAAATCGCAGCGGAATACCATTCTTTTCGTGAAAAGTTTTTGGAACGTTCCTCTTCTAAGTCCTATGTGGATATAAAAACAGCAAGAGAAAGAAAATACAGTATAGACTGGGAAAATTACAAACCGGTAACTCCAAGTTTTTTAGGGTTTAAGACCATTGAAAATCAAGACCTTAAGCAATTGGTTTCTTATATCGATTGGACGCCTTTTTTTAGATCTTGGGATCTACACGGAAAGTATCCAGAGATTTTAAATGATGAGGTTGTAGGTCAGGAAGCCACTTCTTTGTTTATTGATGCGCAAAACATGCTCAGAAAAATCATTGATGAAAGATGGTTGACAGCAAAAGCGCGTTTTGGTCTTTTTCCAGTCAATAGTAAAGGCGACGATATTCTGGTTTTTGATCCCAACAATCATGAGCGTGAAAGCTATCGTTTTATTACTTTGAGACAACAGCTCGAAAAAAGAGCGGGCCAACCCAATATTGCTTTGTCTGATTTTATTGCTCCTGAATCTTTTGGATTTAGAGATTACATGGGATCTTTTTGCGTTACTACCGGCATTGGGGTGGAGGAAATTGCGCAGCGCTATGAAAATCAAAACGATGATTATCAAAGTATAATGATAAAAGCATTGGCCGACCGCTTGGCAGAGGCCTTTGCAGAGTTTCTCCATCGGGAAGTAAGAACGCAGCACTGGGGATATTCACCCAAAGAACAATTTACAAACGAAGAACTGATCAGAGAAATATACAAAGGGATTCGTCCAGCCCCAGGCTACCCTGCCTGTCCAGATCATCTTGAAAAACAAACGCTTTGGGAACTGATGGAGGTTGAAAAGACAATAGGAGTCCGTTTGACCGAGAGTTATGCTATGTGGCCTGCTTCGTCTGTTTCAGGTTATTATTTTGCGCATCCTGAGGCAAAATATTTTGGGTTGGGTAAAATCAAAGAAGATCAATTAATAGATTACAGTAAAAGAAGAAATATAAACCTTGAAAAAGCGCGAAAATGGCTCAGTCCCAATTTAACATAAGCTTATGAAAGTAACAGATCACATAAAAAAGGCAAAGGGTAAAACTCAGTTTACTTTTGAAATCTTACCACCATTAAAAGGGCAAGACATTCAATCAATTTTTGATGCTATTGATCCTTTGATGGAGTTTAATCCACCCTTTATTGATGTAACCTATCACCGGGAGGAGTATAATTATATCGAACGTGAAAAAGGGCTTTTGGAGAAAAAGGTTATCCGCAAGCGTCCGGGAACAGTTGGGATTTGTGCTGCCATTCAAAACCGCTATCAGGTAGACGCAATCCCTCATATTCTATGCGGAGGATTTACCCAGGAGGATACTGAAAACTTTTTAATCGATTTAGATTTTTTAGGTATTGAGAATTTGGTTGCCCTTAGGGGTGATGCTGTTAAATCCGAAACTTATTTTAACCCTAATAAAGGGGGACATACCTATGCAAAGGATTTGGTGGTTCAAATCAACAACCTCAATCAAGGACAATACTTAGATGAAGAACTACTGAACTCTACTCCAACCGATTTTTGTGTCGGTGTGGCTGGGTATCCTGAAAAGCATGCGGAGGCACCTAGTTTAGAAAGTGATATACAGTTTCTAAAGGAAAAAATTAAAGCAGGATCAGATTATATCATCACTCAAATGTTTTTTGATAATCAAAAGTTTTTTGAGTTTAAAAAAAAATGCAGAGAGGCTGGAATTGATGTTCCCATTATACCCGGACTAAAACCCATGGCGACCTTGAAGCAATTGAATTTAATTCCCCATCGTTTTCATGTAGATTTGCCCCAGGAATTAATCAATGAGATCCAAAAAGCGAGCGATAATTCGGCGGTTTCTGAAATAGGTATCGAATGGTGTATCGAGCAGAGCAAAGAACTAAAGAAACATGGAGTGCCCTTCCTGCACTACTACAGCATGGGAAAATCTAAAAACGTAAAAAAAATTGCCCAAGCATTGTTTTAATCCCTTTGGGTAAGGGAGTTGAATCTTTTTTCTAAGCCTTTTATTTTTTGCTGAAGAGATAAAATTTTTAGACCATTATCGTGGGCAAAATCAAAAACAGCTGGGCGCATGTCTTTATCTTGATCAAAAGTCAATTCATAGTCAAAGTTTGAGGTGTTTACCACCGTTTTCACAAAGGGGATTTTTTGTAGGGCAACACTTTCAACACGATAATCAAAACTTACGGCGACCACCTGTTCGTCGTCTTTTTTAAGAGCCTCAACGGCTTCATTTAAAACCACACTTCCACGATTGAGGATAACCACTTGGTCGGCTACGGCTTCAACTTCTTGCAAGATGTGAGTGGAAAGTAAAACCAACTTTTCCTTTCCCAAAGTCTGTATTAACTTTCTGATTTCTATCACTTGGTTGGGGTCGAGTCCAGTTGTAGGCTCATCGAGAATGATATATTGAGGATCGTGGATCAGTGCAGCAGCCAACCCAACCCTTTGACGGTAGCCTTTGGACAAAAACTCAATTTTTTTATGTGCGTGATTCTTGAGTCCAGTTCTCTCAATGACTTGGTCTATGGGTGCTTTTTTTAAGGCATACAGATCTCCAACATAACTCAGGTATTCTCTTACATACATCTCTGGGTACAACGGATTATTTTCAGGTAGATAGCCCACCTGCCGCTGGATCTTTTTTGAAGCGAGCTTTAAATCAGCATCACCAACATGTATTGTTCCTTCCCACTGGCTTAAGTAGCCAGTAAGTATTTTCATGAGGGTTGTTTTCCCAGCCCCGTTGGGTCCCAAAAGACCAATAACCCCCCTATGATTAAAGCTCAGCGAAACCTTATTTAAGGCAAGTGTACTACCATAGCTTTTACTGATATTTTGGATACGAATGCTCAATGATGGGTTATTTTAAAGTGTCAATGCTTTAATAGTATTCAAAGTTATATAAATATGATTTTGACTGTGAATTGAAAATCTAAATTCACGGTATTTAAATCATTACTCCGAGAATACTGTCCATGAACCAACTGGTGTGCACCGCTGTTTCACCCGGAGAGGGGTGGAGGTATCCGTCGCCAAAGAGCTGTTTTTGGATGTTTTCTACATGAGGAAACTGAACATGCTTGGGGTGGTCTATAGACAATTCTTCCGTCATTTTTCCTTCCTTAAAAAGCTGCACAGCGCGTTCCTCAAAAACAGAAAAAATAATTTTTCCTTGGTTCCCAAAAATTTCGACTCGATCCATGGACTCTATTCCAAAATTCCAAACCCCCATTCCAGTGACCCCTCCTTTGTGTAACCAACTGGCGCATACAGCATCTTTTGCATCGTAAAGCCCTTGCTGGTTTAGACTGATGCCTTTAGCATTTTCTATATCACCTAAATAATAAATAAACAGATCAAGACCGTGACTGGCCAAGTCGTCAAAATATCCACCTGGAGCGACCCGTGAATCCGTTCGCCAATTATAATTTTTTGAGAGATCTGTGGGGCTGGCAGGTTGACTTAAATGCCAATTAATATGTCGGACAGTGCCAATTTCACCAGCTTCTAGCCATTTTTTAACTTGGACAAACCTGGGTAAAGACCTTCTGTAATAGGCAACAAAAAGCGGCGTATTGTGTTTTTTAAACGCTTCCGTAATTTGAAGGCTCTCGGCATAAGAAGGAGCCATAGGTTTCTCAATACAGCAAGGTTTATTTGCTTCGGCTACTTTTAAAGCATAGTTAAGATGACTGTCTGGAGGGGTAGCTATGTATACCGCATCCACTTCTTCGTCATGGATCAAAGCATCTGCGTCTGTGTAGTACTTGTCTACACCATGCCTCTTTGCATAATCTTTGACCTTTGCTTCATCTCTTCTCATTACAGCCTTTATTTCAAAACCCTCAGTTTTGTTAAAGGCTGGACCGCTTTTTACTTCGGTCACATCTCCGCAGCCTATAATACCCCACCGAATCAATTTCTTATTGTTTTTTGTTGACATTTTTTTAGTTTTCTATTGAAATGGAAAGTTATTATTTTCTTCTTTAAAGCGGGTTTTTTTTCCCTACTTTAAATAAAAAATATCCACTGGGGTTAGTGTTTCATCGATTTTGGGAAATTAAGATATCAGGTTTCGAATAACTGTAAAAAAAACAAAAAATGATTTGTTTTTGTAAAAAGCTATTATACATTTGTTCAATTATTATAAAAATGAACAATAACAGCTATTACAACGTTTACTTCTACTTCTATTCAACGGATAGAAGGACTTTGCAGTAACACAATATTTTGTATAAACTTAAAGTCCTGATTTATCGGGACTTTTTTTTTGAGCGATGCCTAAAAAAGTAGCCATACAAGGAATAAAAGGATCATTTCACGACCAGGTTGTGGAACAGTACTTCTCTGTCCCACCAGAACGGTTAGAGTGCTCTACTTTTGATGAACTAGCTCAATCAATTGATTCTGGAAAATGCGATCTTGGCGTAATGGCAATAGAAAATTCTATCGCAGGATCCATTCTGCCCAATTATGCACTCTTGGATCAATACGAATTGGTTATCACAGGAGAACATTTTCTGAGGATAGAACACAACCTAATGGCATTGCCAGGTCAAAAGATTCAAGAGATAGAGGAGGTGCATTCTCATCCAATGGCTCTTTTACAATGTAAGAAATTCTTCAGAAAACACCCCCACATCAAGCTGGTGGAGAGTCATGACACAGCAGAAGAGGCATACAAAATCGGTGCGCAAAAATGGACGTCCAAAGCTGCCATTGCCAGTGTTAGGGCAGCAGAGATATATGGTCTGGAAATTTTAAATCCTTCAATTCAGACCATAAAAAACAATGTTACACGGTTCATCATTCTTCAGAAGAAAGAAGAAGACAAAAAAAACAAGGTCAATAAGGCCGCATGGAAATTTGTTTTGGACCACAAAAGAGGCAGTTTGGCCACCGCACTCAACGTGGTCAGTGACTGTAACTTAAACTTGACCAAAATACAATCCCTGCCAGTGATTGAGACTCCAGGGAAGTATGCTTTTTTTGTGGATGTTACCTTTGACGCCCTTTCAGATTACCAAAAAGCCAAATCACTGTTAGAGATTATGGCCGCCTCATTTAAAGTTTTAGGCGAATACCCAGCAGGAAAATTATGACAGCACGAAGACTCAATTCAGTTCAGGAGTACTACTTCTCAAAAAAACTAAGAGAAGTAGCGGCGATGGTGGCAGCAGGAAAACCGGTCATCAACATGGGGATTGGTAGTCCCGATTTACCGGCCCATCCGGAAGTTGTCAATGCTTTAAAAGATAGTTTTAATCATCCCAAAGTCCACCAGTATCAAAGTTATCAAGGGCTTCCAGAGTTACGATCTGCGATTGCATATTTTTATTTAAAACACTATCAGGTAACAGCGGATCCCAGCTCGGAAATACTTCCTTTGATGGGGTCCAAAGAAGGAATCATGCACATCTCAATGGCTTTTTTAAATCCTGGAGATAAGGTGTTGATTCCCAACCCAGGCTATCCCACCTACGAGTCGGTGACAAAATTATTGGAGGCAACGCCCATTTTCTATGATTTATCAGCGACCAATAACTGGCAACCCGATCTTGAGAGTTTAGATCAGATGGACTTAGTGGGGGTAAAAATTATGTGGATTAATTATCCTCATATGCCTACTGGTGCCAATGCTGATGCAACTACTTTTTCGAAATTGATCTCATGGGCCAGAGAAAAAGGAATTTTGTTAATCAATGATAACCCTTACAGTTTTGTATTGACCGACAAGCCCCAAAGTATTTTGTCAGTTCCAGGAGCTATGGACGTCGCCATGGAGCTAAACTCTTTGAGTAAGTCATTCAATATGGCAGGTTGGAGGGTGGGAATGGTTTTGGGAAACAAAGACAATATTAGTGCCGTACTGAAAGTCAAAAGCAATATGGATTCTGGAATGTTTTTTGGAATTCAAAAGGGGGCTATTGCAGCCCTTAATGCCCAAAAAAAATGGTTTCAACAACTCAATGAGGTCTACCTTGAAAGGAGAAAGTTGGTTTTTGATTTGGCAGCACTTTTGGACACCGATTTTGACCAGAATAGCTGTGGGTTGTTTGTTTGGGCCAAACTAAGAGATACCCAAAAAACCGCAGTAGAATTCATCGACGAAATTTTACATAAACACCATGTCTTTATAACACCAGGTAGTATTTTTGGGACCCAGGGGGAGGGATACATCCGTTTTTCTCTTTGTGTCGATGCAACACAAATTAGTAAAGCAATAGAAAGAATTTCAAAAAAATGAAAATAGGGGTCATAGGAGTTGGTTTAATTGGTGGTTCACTGGCGTTGTCGGCTCGGGAACACATTCCCGACGTTGAACTGTATGGGAGCAATAGGAGTGCTGCCAACCTGAAGAAGTCAATCGACTTGGGATTAATCGATCAACCACTCGAGCAAAAAATGATCAAACAAATGGATGTGATACTCCTCGCTATTCCAGTGGATACTGCTTTGAGTCGGCTTTCTGATCTGCTGGATGAAATCAATGATAATGCATTGATAATGGATTTTGGCTCGACCAAAGCAGCGATTTGTGAAGCGGTGGCACTGCACTCTAAGAGAGGGCAGTTTTTGGCAACCCATCCTATGGCTGGAACCGAATACTCTGGACCGGCAGCTGCGCTACCCGATTTATTTACCAACAAAATTCAGATCCTTTGTGAAACCCATAAAACCCGTCCAGATCTTTTGGAATGGGCCCAAAATTGGTTCAAGAAAATAGGGATGAATTTAAGGGAGATGGACCCTGTAGAGCACGATCAGCACATCACCTATGTCTCACATTTATCTCATATCAGTTCCTATATGTTGGGTAAAACTGTTATGGAAAAGGAGAAAGATCAGTCGACCATTTTTGATATGGCGGGTAGTGGTTTTTCTTCTAC
>VMHT01165069.1_pt1 | contig 10481 bp, 7 predicted proteins | sample 4693611 | NCBI WGS metagenome assembly VMHT01 (sample SAMN12280063, study PRJNA550983) | marine metagenome | isolation source: seawater sampled from same location over 5 years 0.02-0.2 micron viral filtrate | place: USA: collected off the coast of southern California halfway between the port... ...
ACATAACCGTGAGCCAAGACAAGCGTTGTAATGGAAAAAGAATTGCTGAAGCTGTTAGTGCCCCAACGCGAACCGTCTAAGTAGTGCGAAACCGTTGAGCCGCTTCTGACCATTGCGATGTGATGCCAAGTATCGGCAGAAACGCTGCCTGTGTATGTATTGGCTTCGTAGCCACCACCGTCACCACAATAAACACTAAGATTTCCGTTCCAAAAACGCATCAGTGAGTATTCAGTTCCATTTACGCTTTCCTCAGCACTGAAAAAACGTCCAGACGGCGTACCAGTAAATTTAATCCAACACTCCCAAGTAAAATCACCACTTACAGTGCCGGGCCCCTCCATACGCAACTTGTCATTGCCATCAAATGCAACGCTATAGCCACTGGTAAAAGGCTTATCACTGCTACTTACTGTTGGGTCTCCGCCAACGTCAACAGCAGGGACACTTGCCGTTAAGTTATTAACAGTCCACGTATTAGCGGGGCTGACTCCACTTGTGTCCGTACCAAGCGCAGCGTTACTGCTGTTGTCCGCAAAATCGAGGTGAAAAGAGTTGGTTCCTTGAGCAGGAAGTCCATCGACCAAGACAGTGCCGTCAACTTCAATCGCATAAATAGCAGCGACATAGCCACCATGCTGATTTAATGAAACAGTAGAAAGTGTTCCGCTACCGCTGAGAAGTGTATACCATTTTTTGTTAGCTCCATTAACCCCAATGCCATTGGTAGATCCAGTAACAGCAGTGCTATTAGCTTTGACATAAGGATTTGTGCTGCGTGTATCCATATCAGCATAAATTCTTACAGAGCTTGTGTAGTTTATTGGAGTTGCAAATGTATAAACACTATAAGTTCCATTAGTTTGATCAGCAATAACACTTTTACTTAAAGAAGTGCTTGATCCATACTGGCCATCGAACATATTTGCAGTAGGATAACCAGAATTTTCATTGGTAATTGTTTGAGATGAATATACAGTGCCGCTCGCTGGAAGCGTGTAAGCACCTTCAAACTCCTTCGGCTGCCATACACCGTTGTCATCAGTCTCACCAAAATCTGTTGGTGCTAATGCTTGACCATCGATGAAATATATGTCGGCTAGGTATCCGTCAAATGGGGCTACAGTGTCACTAATGTAATGTACGACATTATTATTAATTTCACCTTCAAAATTTAAAGCTGGCGCTGTGCTGGTTGCAAAGCTTGTTATTCTGCTGCCGTTAACGTATATCTTTAATCGATCCGCTGCAGTTGAGTTTGTTGTATCAAGAGAAATAACTACATGATACCAAGCTGATGCATCACGAAACACCTGTGTTGTTTTGTAATTATAACCATATCCACCAGAGTATTCATAAACTTGAAGAGTCCCATCTCCGTTAAAATAAGCATTTGCTTGCGCTCCGCCTGCCCCTCCATTATGTATGTTTACACCACATGAAAAGAAGTCGCGGATAACAGTTAAGCCTGATCTTTTTATCCACCCTGACCACGTCCACGTCTTGCGATTACTTGCAGCACTTGGGGTGCGACTAAGGCTCGCAGAATCTGCTGGGTTAAAACGCAAGCTTCTCGAAATAGCCGCTCCACCACCGCCTCCACCAGCAGACTGACCACTGGCGCCAGCAAGAACGTTAGAACCAATGACGCTCATGAGTAATTAGCGGTGAATACACAGTGAATTGATGTTGCGCTGCGAACGATCAGGTCTATACGATCCACAGCATCAGCAGCCGTACTTAACGTTGGTGCGGTGCCACCAGCAAAGTCAAAGTAAGAGCCAAACGTAAGCAAACGACTACCCGTTGCGTCCTGCACGATAAAGATTGATCCGCTTTGACCTGCTGTCAAATTTGATGGATTAGCAAGCTCGCAAGAACCTGTATTGGCCAAAGTCAACTGGAAATTATTAGCCGTTGCAAAATCCAACGTCTTTGTCGTATCACCAGCCGCAACCGCAATCGCAGAAATAGCTCCGCGCTGTGCTGCCGTATAAGTTCTCGCCTGAGCACTTACTAGGTTTGCAACTGTAATCTTCTTTGTCGCGTCAGCCGAAACGTCAACAACAGCAACAACGTCTGTTGCGTCATCGGTTGTCGTGATTGCGGCAAGCTCAGTTAGCTTAACGTTGGCCATCGGATCCGATCAATACAGGGATTCTACGTCAACCAGCAATTAGGTCCAAGTGCTGATCGCAACTCGTTTCCAAGTGTTAGTCGCAGTGCAAACATACACATAATCTGCATCCCATGCAATCTCACCCGCCACACCCGTTGCAGTAGCTGAAGCTGGGGTATGCGTTGGCAATACAGGACGCACGCCTAGCGTCACATTGGCAGATGTAATCGCTGCTGCACTGGTCAACGTTCCAGCAATCTGGACCTTGAAATCAAGCTTGCCGTCTTCCTCAGTGTCACTCGGATCAACAATTGATCCTTCGATCACCGCATAGTTGACGGTGTTAGGCGTTCCAGCGTCATCGTTGCCCTGGAAAATGACAGAGCTAAGAACATCAGCCGCAACGCCAGCCGCATTATTGCGATGGTGATACAACACAACATCAGCCGCACTGATCGCAACAACCTCTTTTGACTCAAGGAACAGCGCAGTGTTTGCAACAGATTCCGTGATATGCAACGGATGCTGTGGAGCGATCTCCTTAATGCCAACGTTCTCGCCATCAATACGAAGACGTGTCGCAACCGTTCCAGCAACAGCAGTTTGCAGATTCAGCCTGCCATCAGTTGAGCCATGCGTGTTGTCTTTGATGTCCGCAAGGATTGCTGCATAGTCGTGGGCAACATTGATATTGCACTGACCACGGAAAACAATATTGCCAAGGCTGTCATCATTTGCAGCCGTTGCACTATTGCGATACAGCACCAAATCAGGTGCAGTGTCAGCACCAGCATCGTTATTTTCAATAATGACCTGATCGCTCGTGTCAGCACTGAACAGATGCAGTTGTGCTGCTGCCGTTCCAGTGCCTAACTGAAAGCCTGCAGCCGTAACCTTCGCGACATACGTTCCAGCAGCCGTAAAGCCCAGCTCATTTGTGCCGGCGTAATACAAGCCAGTGGTATTGGAACCGCTTTGGAAGCTGACAACTGGTGCTGCAGCCGTTCCATCAAGCAACGCATTATGCAGCGTTTTAAAACTAACTTTTTTGTTCTTATCTGCACTAAGCGCCTCATCAACATCAACAACAGGGAAAATATCTTCTGCTGCTGGCGCAGTCATTTCAGTGAGCTGCGAAATCTTGCGATCAGGCATTAGCCAGCCTCCAAGGTCTCAATGCGTGCTGTCAATGCAGCAATCTCAGCAAAAGCTTCCTGCAATGCAGCAGTCAAAAGTGGCACCAGCTTGGACTGGTCAATGCCCTGATAAATAGGATCGCCGTTGCTATCAACTTCGTCTTTTGTGCCAGTAACAGATTCTGGAACGACAGTGGCAGCTTCGTGCGCCAAGAATCCATCAACTGTTGTATCTGGAAGGCGAATAAAGTTAAAGCGTTTAACATCAAGCTGATTTAAACGAGCTTTTGCACCAGTAAGCGCAATTACATTTTCTTTTAAACGGTAGTCAGAGCCTGTGTTGTAAGCGGTACTGGTAGTGGTAACTGAGATTGTCCCAGTAGCAGATCCGTTGTAGTGAAATCCAACGATGTTCCCAGTTGATGAGTGGCGATTTAAGCCAAGACATTCACTAAAGTTGCCGACGTTGATTCGGCCACTATCGGTAAATTGAATGCCAGTAACATTATTCAGCACTGGGTTGGTTGATGTCTTCCACATCAACGACGGACCGCCATTTGTGGCGTCTATTGTTCCGTTGTTGTCACCAATGAAAAGCCTATAAGCTCCGCCACTGGCAATTCCAAGCGTATTGCCCGCATATTGATATAACCCTGTATCAGTATCACTGGTAAAACCAAAAGCAGGCGCTGATGCCGTTCCATTGCCAATCGTGATGCTGCTAGCCGTACCAAGCTCAAGCCCGCCATCAAGACCGCGAAGATCAATCCAAGCTGTATTTGCGCTGTTTCTAAGCTTTAATTTGTTGCTTGTAGTATCTGCCCAGAATTGATACGCAAATGTCGTGGCCGGTGTAGTTGCACCGCTATGGTTCGTGAAGACCGCAGCAAGCTGCGTATTTAGATCTGCCCTAAATGCTGACCCACTAGCATTAGCGCAACTGCCATCGGCCTGAGCCATGAGAATCCAGGGTTAAGCGTCCTTTGTCCCGTATCCTACTGCAGCATATTGGAATTGACGATTTACCTGGCCGCCACCAGAACTTCTAAAAGTAACTGTGAAACCTGTTGATGTTGGTGCGGTCATCGTATAGAAATCGCCGCTTTCCATGTCATACGGGGAAAGTGAGACAGCAACCCTGGTGTCATTGTCCACGTAGAACGCATTGTCAAAAGTCACGGTCCTAGGCCCATCCGTTCCAGAAACAAGCACATTGCTGTTTTCTGTACGTCGCTCAAACTGAATAGTTGCTCCGAGCTTGTCAACAATTGGGGTTTGGTCAGGGTGCAATGCGTTGAGTTCAGCCTTGAACTGGAACTGCCTTGCGTTGAAGTTACCGTTTTCTAGGGGAATCCACGCACCAAACGTAAGGTTCGACTCGTAATAGATCTTGTCGTCAGGAGTGGGGATTGAAGCAGGGAACCTAGGGTCAAAATCATCAAACTCATTCCATGTATCAATTTCTGGAATGCGGTCGTCAATTGTGTAATCCGGAAACTCTGGAAAATTGCTTTCTAAATTGTCACCGCTTTGCGTAATTAAAACGTCGTCGTTTTGCGCTAGCAAGATCTGAACAACACTAGCGTTTGCTTGGTTTGTCTGGATTATGTCGCCACTCTGAGTGATTAACTGGTCATCGTTTTCAGCAACAAGATTGTCAGAAACTACAACTTCTCCGCCAAACAATAAATAGTTATCGTCTTCAGTTAAAAAGTAAGTGGCCGCTGTTTCTTGGTTCGTCGTACGAAAATAAACGTCAGCAGTTGTGTCATCAGCCAAGTCACCATCGATATCACTCCACGTATCTAATAAAGCTGTGCGACTATCAACCGTATCTAACGGGTATAACCCGCGAGAAGTTAAAACACGTTTTAAATCAACGCTAAAATTGCCGCCCAAGTCCAGCGTTTTTTCAAAGTGGTAAATACCGGAGGTGCCTCGCGTTCCAACAAAATCAACGGACGTAAGGTCGTCAAACGTGCCAGCAATCTCATCAATTTTGCCGTCACCGTCAAGGACAAGACCGTCATACTCGCTGTCGTAATAAACGCCAAAACCCTCGCCTAGGAATGGTTTTACATTTGACGTAGGCGTATCTTCGCGGATTAGCTCAAAATTAAACCTGGGGATTGCGTCTGCAATGTTTAAACTAACGCCAACAGCGTTAATACTACGAATGCCAAAGACTGTCTCAAATTTTATAAAGTACGTTCCATTTATTCGTGGCAAAATTACAAACGTTGAATTTGCCAAGACAGTCCGCATAACCGACGTATTGGCCCAGGTCGCAGTTGTCAAATCATCTGTCGTATGCCGTATAACTGCACGCAACGATTCTTTATTAATGCCTGTTTGACCAATCGCCCAGCGCAAAGAAACCTGATCCCTCCCAACAACTTCAAGCGTTACGTCTGTTGGATCAGGTGGAGTAAGCGGTGATGATGGGACGGCAAGACCTGTTGTTGCGTCTACTGATTCCTTGGAGCGTGGTGCCGGCCCAACTGCACGTACAAAAAGCTCGAAGCTAACCCCAGGCTTTACGTTGTCAACAACAAAGTTTGTATTAGTAGTCGTTGTCTCAATAAAATCACCACCGCCAATCCTGTATTTAACTTTGAAAAAGATTGCAGTAAAGGCACTGCCACGGCTCCAAGACGCTGTAATTCGTGTTGTCGTAAGATCATCTTTTGTTACGTCAGTTGCACTTAACGTTAAATCAACTGGTGCAGGTGGAGCTTCGTCGAATAGAGTTGCATCTGCAAACTCAAGCAGTGCATTCTCAGTTTCAACAACGTTGTAAATGTTGTCTACATGTTGAACACCTGTAATTGAATACGTTCCATTCTCACCTTCGCCGATTGCAAGGCATCTAAATTTCTGATGCTTGACGTTACTGGCTTGGATTGAATAAACAGTTTCTACCTGTGGTGCAGAGCTGAACGGAGACGAAACGTTGATAACATTGCCGACGGCACTGCTGATCGATTTGGTTTCTGTCGTTCCATCAGCCAACACACAGCTCAACTGCCGATTCGTTCCAATTGGCAACGTGATTGTTTGATCTGCAGTAACAGAAGTTGTTGTTGATGCTGAAATGCGGCCTGCCAACCTTGCGCCCTGACGCATCGCGTCCGAAACAGCAAAGATCTGGCCAGGCATCACCATCAAGCCTTCAAGGCCAACAGCAAACGTGACGGTCTCGCCTTCTGTTTCCTCAGAAGCAAGAACCCATTTGCCTAGCCTTTGAGCCTGGAACTTAGACGTACAGCCAAATGCCACCACCTCACGAATTTGAAAACCGTACTTATTGACTAGCTCTTTGTTCTCAATAACAACAAAGTCAGGGCGGTAAAAATTGTTTGGGTCGTTGTAGCGAACACGTACCCTGGTGCTTCTTGTCTTAAGGGAAGCGCCGTTATAACTAAATCCACCACCAACCACATTTGAGTTGGTAAACAAGTGAACAGGTTCCAGTGCAGTCGTTGTACTGCCTAAAACACCATGGTCAGCGGCTACTTGTATCGTGTCTGACTTCCAGTAGATCATTCCACGGAAGATGCTTGCTAGATCCTGCAAAACGTTGAACGCATCTGCTGGTGATGCAATCACCGTATTAATTGCAAAGCGTGGCTCCGTTCGGCCAGCAGTTGTTGGGACAAGCTCATTGCAATATTTAGACAACTCAATTAGATCAACCCAATTCAGTTCATCTGTACCAACAAAATCACCAGCTCCATAACGGCTATTGGTGACCATGTCGTAAAAACATGCGACCGGACACGTTGTATATGTACGGGGTAGCAGCTTGCCACTAAAAGGAATGTTGCCGCTGTAATTCAAGCTTCCGTCTTCACGCACCATCGCGCTAGACGGGATCTGAACCTTCATTCCTTTGATCTCATATGCACGAGCAGGGACAGTGTTGAACTGATCGGTTGAAAGACTGAGACCAACGCAAGCTGTGTGCTTATACGCCGTCTTAATATCCGTTCCAGCAATAATTGAAGACCAAACGATTGTGTCGCCCCTGCCGCCAGCTAGCGGGATTGTTTTTTCTACATCTTCAAAATCAGAAAACTTGATTTCAAAAGCGTCTTCGCGATTTGCAAACAAAAGCTTTTGTACTCTGATCTGCCAAGGCCCTTCGCCTGTCAAATCAATTCGGGGTGTTTGATACTGATAATTTGATGTCGATATTCCTTTAAATTCTTTAAACCCTTGGCCGTCAAAAGTTATAGTATTAAACGCACTATTTTTGCTTTTAACTAAAACCCTGACGCGCAACGCTGCAGGAAATAACTGCCCTCTTGCAAGACCCTCAACTGCTGTTGAAAACAACCTTGGAACTGTAAAAAGCAGTTTGACAAAATTAACCTTTGGATCAGTAATTGTTTTAACAATATTACCGTTGCCGTATTTTCTTTCTACTACTTCATTGTTTTCGTCAACTTCTTCGCTGTAATTTTCACCAACCTGCGTGTCTACAGCAATAATTGTTGTGGTGGCGTTTGCAAATTGATCACTTAAACCAATCCTGGGCTGAGTAGTAGTTCCCTTGCGTATTGCAAAATCGCTTGACGTAACTGCCTTTTGATCAGCAGAGGTCTCGTCAAGGAAAATGCTTTTGTTGCTTTGCGATGCAAGACCTTGAATCGGCCCCTCACACAGGAGGTCGATCAGCTTAATGGAGGATTCAGAATTTAATGCCATAGCTCAACCAAGCAGTTCATACCCAAAAGCATGGACGCGGAATTGCGTCTGTGCATCAGTGTCAACTTCCATAATAGTAATCCGCAACTTCAGGTGTTCATCGCTTTTTATTTTCGTCCATCTAAGCCTTTGCAAGTAAAAATAATTTTGCGTCGTTTCTAAGTATCCTTGAATTGAATTTTCAGCGGACGCCACGATAGGGTTTCTTCCATCGTCGTTTGTATGTATTACTTCTATGCGGTACTGAATAAACCCATCAATTTTTGTTGAGGTTGTTGACGCCCCAGAATGGCCAAACAACCCTTGTTTTACTTCAAATATAATGTCAAATTCGTCCTGAAGTTTGCCACGAACTGAAATTTCTTCCATCTTTTTGGTGCTACCTGCGGCAAGAGTTCTATCTAAACCCGGACCGAATCCAATGTTGGCGGCAACAATTTGTCGCTTATCTGTGTTTGATCCGTTTACGCTATTTCTCTCGCCTGGTGTAATACGCCTTGTCTCAATGCCAGATTCATCATTAAACTCACGCTCAACCTGCTCGCCATTAATTAATACAGTTTGCAAGCCTGGCGCTTTAATTGCTGTTGCAATTGGATCGGAAACATCTGTTGCTTCTACGGCTACCGACAACATGTGACCACCAACCATGGCGCGACCATAGACAACAGGAATTGTTGAACCGTTGCCAACCGTATTAGCTGGTCCGGTGTAAGCATAAGATTGTTGACCACTTGCACCGCGCGTTACGCCCTGTGGGCCAGGACCACGAAAGTTAGTGGCATCCATACGACGATTGCCAAGCTTTGGCATTTCTGGCTGTGGTGAAATCATGTTCGCTACACCGTTAAGAATCAAACTTGCGCCAATTGCACTTAAGCCTGTGCCAATTGCCGTACCAATGGCACTACCGACGACAAATGAAGACCCTGCCGCAAGAGTAGTTCCTGCGGCGACAGTGCCACCAAGACCGGCAAAACCAAACAACCCTGCACCAGGCAGCAAAAATGAAGCCGCAACTAGACCAACACCAATCAAAATCTGGTTCGTCGATACTCCACCACTGCCGCTGATCACCGGCACAAGCATCATCGGCCTGCTACCAAACGGCAGATGCAGCTCGTCATATCCCATCGCCGCACCAGACTGAATCAGCTTGTAGCCAACACCGTTTTGGTGCGCTGTCATCAAATCTTTCTGCAACCTCGGATGGTTAAGACACAGCAGCTTGATCGCGTCGGCTGGTGTCCTTAGGTTGTAATACTCGTGGTGTGTGCCGTATTTTTCGCCCAGCTCACCGGCTAACATCACCAGTTGCATAGCGATAGACGGCGGCAACGCTCTGCCTATAGTACCGCCCAAAAGGTTCCACCGCACTCAGGCTGTTGAACCGTTGATGCAAGATCTTATCCGCACCAACATAAATTGCTGCGTGCATTGGCGTCCTGGTCATTAACCGCATAATCAATACGTCACCAAGCTTGCGCTCTGCAATATCAATTTCATAAAACCCATACGCCTCAGCCTGTTCTAAAAATATGCTGCTTGTAGTTTCAAGATCCTCTGGCCTCTCGAAATCTGGCAATAACACCCCCATCAACTTGTAATAGTCGCAAATCAACGTGAAGCAATCTTGCGCTCCATACACAAACTCTTTGCCTGTCAGGGATTGATAGTTGACCATTCGCCTTCAGGGACAGAATAGATATGCCATACAAGCTTAGTTTGGCTGCAGCTTTTACGATCTGGCTCACTAGCTTGCCCGCCTAACGGGTGAGAATGCACCACAGCCTCAATCGTTCCAGACAACATGGCCTTCATGTAGTCAGTGGCGTTCAAGATAAAAGTCAGCTCTGGATCGTCTGCAACGTTTTGGCATGGCCAATACTTGCCATCGACAAGTAAGCCACACGCTTCTTTTGGATACTCAAGGATTGCGTGGCCTTCTGCCTTACGCCTGGACTCTTGATCCAAGGAATCCTCCAAACGGAATCGACACATCATTCTTGCCTTCGTTATCTGGGAAACGAAGCCTGCAACTGCTCACCCGCTTGCCGCATACATCAAACTTGTCCACAGCCTGATCAAAGGTCAAACTATTGATCGTGGCTAATGACTGCATCTCGACCTTGGAAATCTCAATATCATCAACCTGAAAATACCTTTTGGCGACATAGCCGCACTCCGTGCCCCTATATTTCCATGGACAGAACTCAGTTACCTGACGACGTGGTAACTCAAGATTTGTTAGGTCAAGCTTGGCTGTCAGCTCAAACTCAACAAACTGCAAATTTTCACTGGCTACCCTGTCGATGTACCAAACCTCTTCTGTCTTCGCTGTTGGATCAGCAGTTGCGTTGCCACCACTAAAGTTTACGGCATCTAAAAATTTCTTGAACGTACGAATACGCACTACCTGTGCTTTTAATGGGTTGTAATTTTGCTGGACAATCAAAGAACTAATTGCGCCATTGGCGTTGGCTACTTTCAAGGTAGGTCGAGCAATCATGCCTTTG
>VMHT01219288.1_pt1 | contig 10480 bp, 15 predicted proteins | sample 4693611 | NCBI WGS metagenome assembly VMHT01 (sample SAMN12280063, study PRJNA550983) | marine metagenome | isolation source: seawater sampled from same location over 5 years 0.02-0.2 micron viral filtrate | place: USA: collected off the coast of southern California halfway between the port... ...
AGAAGAAGTTGTACGAGCTGTGCCCCATGTTTCTGTATTCCAAGTTGATGTACCCCAACCATATCCAAAAGTAAAAGGAGGACCAATAAATTGCAAAGCATGTAATGAAGTATCTGTCCATACTAATATTTGACCACGTGCTTTATCTGCACCCACAATTGTAGAACCGTCTTGTATTCGCAAAGAGCCAGCAGTATTTTCTGCTGTTGGTTGATAGGTATTAATATCTTCTTGTGATGAGAATCTTAATAGTAAAGGATCTTGTGATCCTCCTGATCCTACAGTTTTTTCCGTACCAAATAAAATTAAGTGTCTATCAGGTGTTGAAACTAAAGAAAACTTACTTGCAGTTGGTGCGTTTGTTACAGCGCTGGCCTTACCTGTCAGACCATCGTTTGTGGGTGACCATTGAAAAGTAGAACCATCTAAAACAGTAGCTATCATTAGCTCACCAAAATTATCAATAGACCAATCTCTACCATCTAAAGTAACAGAGGAAGAAGATCTAGGTGTATTCCAAGTTTCGGTATTCCAAGTAGATGTTCCCCAACCATAACCAAAGGTTGATGAAGGAGGAGCTATGCTAATATCAAAAACAGCAGTTGCAGTTCCTGTTGTAACTGTTCCTGTTGTTTCATTGGCATCTTGCTGTATGACAAAAGCATTAGTGCTTGTCACTGATTTTACTTCAAAACTTCTATCAAAATTAGCAGCTGTAAAACTTGTTCCTGATAAACCTGTAGTGCCTGAAAATGTGACTATGTCTCCGACACTAGCTCCGTGTCCTGTTATGTTGACAGTTACATTGGGTGTACCGTTGGCCGTAGTAAAAATATTACTGACTGATGAATTTGTTTGTCTTGCAGGCGTTATGTCATAGAGTATATCGTTTGCGTAGATGTATAATTTTTTATCCGTACCTAACGCAGCAAGCCTTGTACCATCTAAAGAAACCCAGTGATGAGCATCTCTGACAACACCAATTAAAGTGCTATCAGTTGTCTTAGTCCAACCACCTATTTTTTCAGGTAGTCCATATCTAAATCTTATATTGTCACAATCAGTAAAACCGCCAGAAGCACCCAGATCACTTGTCTGTTTTTGTATCCCCGGTTTGAGTTGTATTTTTGTTAAGGTCATCTGCTACACTAAATATTGTTCCTACATGGCCTTTAAAGTGCATATTGCCTTGGTGCACTAAGGGAGCTGCCACATCTGCCCATATTTTACCACCTATCTTAGACCATAATCTACTAAAATAATAGTCTTCACTTAAATATCGTTCATCTTTGTCCCAGTCAATCTTTCCTACACCAAACAAATCATAGCAATTATCAGACTTGTAACCACCACCATTTATAATTTGATCTGATTTGTATTGTCGCTCAGGATAAGCCTTTTGCATTTTTAAAAACACATCTCTTTTAATCAACATCATACCTGTAGCGGCTTCCATTACCTCACAAAAACCTCCTATTAATTGTATTTTTTTAGGGTCCGCGAAGTTTAAGTTGTAACCCAGTGATCGGTAAGAAAGTTCTTCTTCTGTAATATCGGGTTTTTTCTTAACAGCGTCTATCACTTGATTCCAGTGAATACACTTTCTTGGATATATACCACAGGCAATATCCTTATTGGCTCTAATCAATCTTTCTATGTTTTCTGGTTGAAAGCCTATGTCTGCATCTATAAATAATAAGTGCGTTCCTACAAAGTTTTGATCATCTAAAAACATAGACGCGATTGTATTTCTTGCTCTAGTTATTAAAGACTCATTACCCATACTTTGTAGTTTCATGCCTACACCGTGGGCCGTGGTCCATGCTTGAAGACTCAATACACCATGTAATGTGTTCTCTCCTAGCATACCGCCATACATTGGCATACCTAAATATAATCTTATATCGTGATCTTTAAGATCTCCTTTTAACATATTTTACTCCATGTGTCGGGACTCGGTAGACAATGCTCTGACTTTACTCCCGCTTTCATTGTTAATAATACATCCGCAGATATACTTATTCTTGGTTTATCTGTTTTGTTTTCTTCCGTGTAGTGCAATAAGTTGCTTGGAAATATAATTAAGCCTCCTGTTTCAGAAGGATATTTTATAGAAGCAAAGTTTATGTCACTCCACTTTGTGTAGTAGTTGTTGTTAGGTGGTATATACATACCCGTCTTTTGCCATTGGTCTTCTTCAAAGTTTATATTACCTTGATCTTTTGCCTCCACATAATAAACCAAACTATAGTGACTAGCAGTATGCTTGTGACTTGCAATGTGTTGACCTTTCGCTGAAAAGGTCGCCCATGCTTTTGTTATGTGAACATCAAAAACACTCATGTCATAATGATGTTCATTAAAGAAAAACAAAACTTGTCTTCTTATTTCTTTGAATAGTTTTTCAAATTTATTATTAGTGTGTAGATTATCCGTAATGTCTTGAAGAGGAGTATTACTCTTGATGTCTGTTGTTTTTGCAAATTGAGAGTTTGTAGGTAAAACCTCCTTTGATATTAAAGGAATAATATCTTTGTTAATCTGTTCGTAATTTTCTAGTTTTGTAATAAAAATAGGGCTGCCAAACCACTTGTTAATTTCGTATTTCATTTCTTCCTTTCTTATTGAACTCTTAAAAATCTAAAAATAATTTCTCCTGCTCCACCTGTGCCACCACTTGTTTGTCCTTGTGCTCCACCACCACCTGCGCCAGAACCTCTCGTTCCATTGCCTCCCGCAGAAGAACTTGCTACGCCACCTGCCCCACCAGATATGTTTCCATTATAAGATGCGCCGCCTACACCACCTGTAATTTGACAGTTATCTCCACCACAATTACCAGGATTTGTTCCTGCAACACCATTACCAGAACTATTATAAGATCCTACAGGACCATCGTCCAATGAAGTTGCGGAGGGTATAGTTGCATTAGTACCATCGGATTCTTTAAAAGTACCAGAAGTAAGAATAGAAGCGGACACCGTGCTTGTGCCAGCAGTTGAAGGGTTATTTGATCTTAGAGGTCCTTGCACTCCACCACCCGTACCAGAACCACCAACACCTCCTGTTAATGAAAAGATAGAACCTGTAGAGCTTCCTGTTAGTGAAGTTGTTCCTCCATTACCTGCAGTTGCATTATAAGAACTACCACCTCCTGCAGAAGCAGAACCAGAACCACCGACAGTCAAAGTTAATGTTTCTCCTTGAGTAACAGAATATATTTGATCAGAGATATACCCACCAGAAGCACCACCTGCTCCCGCAGACTCTCCACCTGCTTTATCGTACTCTGCTCCAACAACACCACCTGATCCACCTCCAACTGCAGCTTGCACGTGTATAGCGTTAGCTCCGTCAGGAACTGTAACTGTAGTTGTTGATGTTTGTGTGGTGAAAGCTGTTGCAACAAAAGCTACATAGAACTTTTTCCAAGCCCCACTAACTTTTATATAGCCTTCTTGAATTTCTTTCCAAGCACCTGATACTTTAACGAAAGCTTCATTGACTTCTTTGTAAGCTCCACTTACTTTGATGTACCATTCGCTAGCCATTATGCGTCATGGATGAGATAAAAATCTCCGTTAGATCCAGTCCCGCTACTTGGTGCAGATGTGCTTGTTGTTGTGATTAAATTTCTAGCTGTAATGTTTCCTATATTGGATGCCGCTACTGTACTTGTTGCAGTTATAGTGCTTGTTACAGATAAAGCGCCAGTGACTGTAGCTCCTGCGGATGTTGTCTCAAACTTTTTTACATTGTCATGAAAGATATCGACACCATCATTGACATCCATTGTTAAGAATGTTTCTGTAGCAGAATCAGATCTTATAGTTATGTTGTCGCCTTGAATATTTAATTCGCCTGTGTTGTTTTCAATAATACTATCTGTACCATTGTGATAAATTTGTAAATCAGTGCCTGCGCCTACGTTAAGATAATTGTTATCACCAAGTGTTACATTACCTGTCATGGTAATAGCAGAAGCAGTGACTGTGCCCATTGCTGCAAATACATTATCTACATTAAAATTAGATGAACCATCACAATAAAGAAGAGCATGTCCACCTTGTGTGATTGCTGCTCCGTTGGCCGTGTGCCCTGTAGCGGCAACCGTGACTGTGTGACTACCTGAAGTATTGTTAAAGAATATATAATTGTTTTCTTTAGCTGGTATAAAGACAGTAATATTACCTGACAATGTTCCTGTCAGTTCAATAACTTTATTAGAAGACTCCGCAGTATCAGAAGCATTGGCCGTGGTCAGTGTTACATCAGAGTTACCTCCTACGGCTTTTGAGATATAACCTGCCGCAAAAGCATCTAATACCTCAAGGTTATTATTGGTTTTATCACCCCAAGTACCAGAGTTTTCACCTGATCCTTGTAGTTCTAGTTTGAGTCTATCTGAATATGTTGATGCCATAACTTAAATTATCACGGTTTTGTGGGCCATACAACTGCATTTACTTTATCTACAGTATCTAAGCCTGCCGTTATATCCCTTAAATCTTGTCTATATGTTTTCATAGCATCAGACATTGTATTATCTGATAAAGCTGACCAATCTGTCTTAGCTAATAAATTATTTCTTTTATTTCTTAAAACTTGCATAGATAAATCTAATTTCATTTGCTCTATACCATTTAAACATTCTTGTTCACTAGGTTTTAAGTATTGACTATCTAAAATAATTAAATTTGAATATGTTTTTTCTTTTTTATTAAAACCAAACCATTGACCAGCATGAAGATGAACTAAATATAACTCTAAATTTACTTCCATTATAAATCTCCCATTTTCATAAATGTAAAAGTTGTTGCATTAGAATTACTAGCACCAGCTAGTGTCGTATAATTGTTATGTTTAGTTCCTGTTCTAAATTTTACTTTATGAGTTGTAGTATTAGCTACTCTAAATAAACCTGTAGAATATGTAAAAGCAAACCAATCATCTCCTGATGAACTTCCAATATAACTGTAAGAATATGCTAAATTTGAATAACTAGAATTATCAGTTGTATATCTAATTAATAATCCATTGTGAGGATTAACTCCAGTCTGTGTCCACAACCAGTTACCTCTACAAGAAATTTGGTAAATACCAGTTGAGGGAAATGTAAATGCACCACTTGATTCTGACATTCCAGTACCTACTTGAGCAAAACTAGCAGTATCATTTCTTTCTAAATTTGAAGCAATATCAGTTCCTGATGCAACAAGAAAACTAGTTGTTAATCTCCATTCATCTGCTTCTTTTAATCCTAAAGGTGTGCCAGTTACAGTTCCAGTAAAAGCAAAGTTGTTAGCTAGATTAATTTTATCAGCTGTGATTGCATCATCTGCAAAAGCTCCTGCGGGTAAAGTGTTCAGTGCCATGTTATGCTCCTACTATCCTATAAGCTCCAAAACATGTGCCTTTAACACCTGAACCACTATAAGCAGGTGAACCTGATGTATTATTAATATGAGTATAAACTTCTAAATAATCACTAGACCCATTCATATCTACTATAAACGTTCCAGTTCCAGTTCTTCTATATTCATCAAAACCACTATTTAAATTTTCTTCGCTCAGCATGGCGTAACTTGAACCATTTTTATACAATGTTACATACAATTCTCTAAATTGACCGACTGCATTAGCATTAGCTATAATAGTAGCAGTAACAGCATATTTACCCGCCTTCGTTGGAGTAAATCTGTAATTAGTTGAACTGTCATAACAATTATCTGTATCGAATTCTTCAGTTCCAAATTGAACTTTAGTCCAAGTATCATCTGAAATAGTTGTAGCTCCACTTGTGTATGCCATAAAAGCTGGAGTCGCTTTTAACGCAGCATTATTCAGTGTTAATGTGCCTGACCCATCAGAGGTCATAATGGCATTATCCCCACCGTCAGAAATTACATTTACTTTAAGCTTACTAGTCATCTATGCTCCTATTAATTTAAATCCTGTAAAAAAAGAAGCAATAGATTGTGTACCACTACCTCCAATAACAGGACTAGTTCCGTTTATATTTGCATACACTTCTATATACTGTCCAGCAGATAAATTAAAAGTAGCAGAAGCACATATATGACTATTTTTCAATTGATTGTCTGCTGTTTGTATTTGATTTGTAATTGACTCTCTATTTCCACTTTTATAAAAAGCTAAACTAAACATCTCTGCTGTTCCATTATCAGCAGTACATCTTAACATAGCAGAAAAAGTATAAGTACCCCCTTTATTAGTTGGAACAGTAAATCTTGAATCAGTAAACGCACTGTCTGTATCATAATATTCATTAGTAAAAGTAACTTTTGTCCAAGTTTCAGCAGTAATAGACTGATCACTACTTTTGTCTACTTTAAAAGCTGGAACATTAGTAAAAGGTCCAGATACAGTATCCCCTGCTTCACCAATCGTAATTGATGAGCCAGACTGCTTTATAATCTCATTTACTTTAAGTTGTGATACCACTCAATACTCCTTATGATTTAGGGTTTGCGTCTTTCACAGCTTTAATCCTAACCTTCCACGCGTCTAAATCCTTATAGATTTCATCGAGTTGATCTCCGATGTCTCCATAAGCGGCTTTACGTGTAGATCTTACTGTATTGTTTGTCTCTTCAGTATTACCTGCTGTTTCGTATGTAGCAAGTTGATCATCTGTTGGTTGGGATAAACCTGAAATATTCCAAGTCTTAATGTAAGGACCCTTACCGTCAGAATCGTCCTGAAGTAAAACGTCAGTAGTGAAGTCAACTGTCTTTGAGTTGGCTGCACAATACAGTTTTACCTTTGTAGATAATGATGCCATTGTTTACTCCTTATAATATGACCAGTGTTCCACCACTGGCTACGTTGATTGTCTGTCCTGAGGACACTGTTACAGGACCTACTATACTAGCATTCTCTGTAGCTGCAATAGAAAGTCCTCCTGTTAATGTTTGTACATTTCTGTACGCACCATTAATACTTGTGAGTTTGGCCGCTGTCACTGTTGCGTCTGTCGGAGCACCCACATCAAATGTATCACCAAAGATAATACCTGAAAAGGTGGCACCACTTGCAGGCGCACTTGTGAAAGCTATGGTACCTGAACTTGATCCTGCGGTAAACGCAGTACCTGGGACCTGATACACACCATTAATGTGAATTAACATTTGAGCTAGGCTACCAATAATCTGTGTGGTACTGCCTACTTGTATTGTAAACTGTGTTGTCGATCCATTGAAGCTTCCGCTCAAGTCATCAATCTGAGAAAAGTTACCTTGTACTATAGGGTTTCCTAAGTATGCCATTATGAACCTCCATTATCTGTAATTGTGTTTCCGTCTGCTACCCATTCTAGTATTTCTTGGTAGTGTCGGTTTTCTTCGTTGTGAGATACATACCAAACTTCACCATTTGCATAGGTAACTTTATAATTTGAAAATTTATTGGTATAACTATCGTATTGTTTTTCTACTGTCTGTATCATTTATAACTCCGAGTCACAATCTATGTAACCATGATTACTGTCATGTCCTAAAATCATTACTGGTCTATAATCAGCACCAGCAGAAGAATGAGTAAAATCCATGTGAACACCATGATAATCTGTAGAAATATTGCCTATTCCTGAAACATCAGCGTCAAATGATTTTCTATCACTAACAATTACTTGACTTTGAGACATACTATTTGCTGATGACCTTTTCATAACCCTATAAGTAATAACACCATAGGATTGCGTGGTTGTTCGTTGCATACCATTACCAAATGGTGCGTATGGTCTATTTCCATCTTTACTAATTCTTTCAAAATATCTCATACATCTTGTTAAATTCACATCAAAAGGTATAAACTCAAAATTACTAGCAGTAGTACCGACCTCCATTTGTAGTCCTGTGATGTACCATTCATTTGCAGTATTATCAGCTATATTTACTTGACTACTAGATACCCTACTTGCTTGTGTTACAGAACCCCAAGATGTTTGTAAAGATTGATTGTTATAGTTTGCACCAGTTGCTAACCAAAATTGAACAGCAAAAGATAAACCATTATCATTTCCCAATGCACCTGTGGTATCACCAGCAAAAGTTAAAGTTTTCTTTTCCCATGTGTCTGCTGAGCTAATTGTATAGGTTTGTGAAATTTGTCTTGTGTTGTCATTGTCATACAATTCTAATGTATAAGTACCAGTTTTATTGGAACGAACCCAAAAAGATACTGTTACAGATTCTGCACTTGATGTACCTTTTTTTAAATGCTGTAGCATCTGACCTTCTAGGTATTGTACTAACTGTAAGGTACTGCCATCACCTGGACTTGCGTTAGCAGTAGTACAATCTACTTTAATAGATTTAGCAAATCCTTGACCACTTGGTACAGTTGTAGATTGAGAAATAGTAAATGTACCTAAAGCATTTGGCATAAATTTAAATCTATCAACTGGAAATGTAGATCCACTTGAAACACTTGAAGTAGATGTACCTCTTTGTGCTTGGCTCATATCACCATTAATAATTATATTTCTAAATGGAACATCATTAAAAGCAGTTTTTGCAGTTGTGATGGAGCTGTCCGCTATCCCCGCTGTTGGTATCGTTGTTACTGCCATGTTATGCTCCTATAATCCTATATGATCCAAATATTGCATTTTTTATTAATGGTGTGCCTGAACTAACATCAACATAACCAAAAGATTCCACATAATCAGAAGAACCATTCATAGATACTATACAATTAAAGTTCATAGATTGAGCAGAAGAATATGAAGAATTGTTAGAAACAAAACTTAAAATTCCATTAGTAATATCACTTCCATTTTTACGGATTCTAATAGTTGTATTATACAATCTATTGAAATTTGCTGACTCTTCAAAAAATGCTTGTGTATAAACAAAATATTTGCCAGCAATAGTTGGGGTAAATCTATAAGTAGAGGTGTCATAGCAACCATCAGTATCAAAAGTTTCTGTAGCTAAACTTATTTTAGTTACAGTTGCATCACTTACAGTTTGAGAACCTGTTGATGCTTCAAAAGCTGGAACCATAGAACCTGCTCCTGCAATCGTATCACCTGCACTACCAATCGTAATAGTCTTCGTAGCGTCTGTGCCGAGAGGCGAGATTGTTGATACTTTAATTGTGCTCATTATATTAATTTTACCATTTGAAAAGTCGCTCCAAATCTAGGACTTGTGGTACCAAAAACATTTGGCGTACCAGAACTTACATCATTATATGCTTGACAAAGCACATAAGTGCTACCATCAAATGTATGAATATAAGATGTAACTAAATTTACATATCTTTGATTATTACTTGCCGCATTATGAACTTGCTCAGCAGTAACAGTGCCCCCTATACTAAATTTTACTCCTGCGTTTTGTAAAGCACTATTAGTATCACCACCAACATTTGCTGTGAAAGTCATAAAATATGTTCCAGCAGTTGGCGTGCATACTCCAGTGCTAGTATCATAAATATTGCCTGCGTCTAAAATTTCTGTATCAAAAACTATTGTTGTCCAAGTATTATCACTCAAAGTTTGTGAGCTTGCTAAACCTAATGATAACACAGGAGAGTTATCAGGAAAGTTTGTAAGCGTTGCACCAGACTTCAATGTTATCTGTGATGCATTACTAGAACCAATTGTAATGTTAGAAGTTCCGCTTCTAGTGTCGATGGTATCTACGAGTATCTTTGACATTTATGCTCCTATAATTCTGTATGCTCCAAAATAGGTGTAAGACCCCGCACTACCATTACCACCACCACCTACAACAAATCTTGTTCCTGCACCATCGTTTTGATAACCTCTTACACGAATGTTATCAGTGCTTCCGTTAAATGTAATTATGTTTGCAACAGTTATCGTAGTTTCACCATTTGCTTCTATATTAGTGTGTCCTGCTTGATTAGTCGTGCCACCCCAAAAAAACGCAAGTGTCATTTGTTTACTACCACCACCATCGCCAAAGTTTCCCATTTTTGCAGAGGCAAAACAATAATATTTTCCTGCAACACTTGGAGTGAATATACCCGTAGAGTTATCATAATCTGAATTTGTATCAAACGCCTCAGTGTTATAAACAATAGTATTATATTGATTAGCTGTGAAATCAGAAATATTACTTCCCAAGTAAGCATAAAAGGCAGGAACATTAGTAACCGTGCCCCCTGAACCGAGGTTCACTGTATCACCACTCGCGCCTAACGTTAAGCTAGTCCCGGATTGTGGTTCTAAGTTATCTACGAATATTGTTCCCATTATGATATATTTGTACTTAACTGTATTACAGAAAAGCTCCCATTTCTAATTACAACAGTTGATGGACCGTTGTCATGTCTATATTTAAAATCTATTGTGTCATTAGCATCAAATGGAACTATACAAGCACCAGCAAGTCTTAGATTATCACCAAGATCAGCATAACATTTTATACTTGCTATTTCCATTCTACCACCAGCGGCATAATTATTAGAACCTTCTAGTGTTACT
>VMHT01175718.1_pt1 | contig 10478 bp, 15 predicted proteins | sample 4693611 | NCBI WGS metagenome assembly VMHT01 (sample SAMN12280063, study PRJNA550983) | marine metagenome | isolation source: seawater sampled from same location over 5 years 0.02-0.2 micron viral filtrate | place: USA: collected off the coast of southern California halfway between the port... ...
AATTGTGTTAGTTGTAGAGGTGTAAAACATGATGGTGCTTCAATGGTTACTACTAAAGCATCAGGTGTATTTAGACATAATACTAATTTAGCAAGAAAAGAATTTTTTGATTCAATTAAAATTAATAATGGAGGACATCAAATTTAAAAGTTATGAGTAAAAAAAGAACCCTTAATGAGATAAGACAAACAAAAGATAGTGTTTACAATACTTCTCGTAATAAAGTTAACAAAGTTAAATTTGTTGATGAAGTAGAAGAGTTTAATGCTACAATGGGAAAACCAAATAATTATGAACCTACAATACCTGAAAAGAAAGAGTGGCAATTTGTTTATGATTTCATCCTTGAAGAACTTGAAGAGTACAAACATGCCTGTGAAACAGGTGATATTGTTGAGGTTCTTGATGCTCTATGTGACATTGCCTATGTTTCGTTGGGTAACGGAACTATGTTACATGGTCTTAAGAATAAAATATGGCCCGCATATCAAGAAGTACAAGGTTCGAATATGTCGAAGGCTTGCTCAAGTGAAGAGGAAGCACAGGCTACCGTTGAAAAACGTTCCAAAGAGCAAGGTGAACCGTGTCACTATGAGAAGGTTGATCAATATTATATTGTCTATAGAACACGTGATAGAAAAGTGATGAAAAATGTTAATTACTATAGACCAGATCTTAAACAATTTTTTACAAAGGAAGAGTTAGATAATGTATAAAAAAGCATTTGCTAGAAAAATAAGGGATAATACATTTTTAATACATTTATGGGAAGATAAAGGCTATAGTAAAATCGAATGGATTAATAAAGCCTATGTTGAATGCCCTGAAGCAGATTCTACTCATGTAGGTCTAAATGGTGAATCTCTAAGAAAAGTATCAAGATGGGATTCTTCAAATTCAAAACTTCATTTTCATGATATGCCTGCTTATCAAAAATTCTTAGTAGAAAAGTATGGTACTAATGATGAACCTTCAACAACACATAGAGAAGTATTTTTTGACATTGAAACTGAAATGGGTGATGCTTTAACTGAAGATTATATCAAATCCGCCCCTAAAAAAGTAACCTCAATTGCTTGGTATGATAAACAAATTGATAAATGGGCTATTGTTATTTTAGATTCTAAGGATCAGTTAAAACATACTAAGGCTAAAAATAAAGAAATAATCCCTTGTAGAACAGAAGAAGAGTTATTAGCTAAGTTTTTAGAAAAATTTAGAGAAATTGATCCTGATATTATTATAGGGTGGAATAGTGATTATTTTGATATCCCTTATTTATATTACAGAATGTGTAATGTTTTAGGGGAAGATTTTGCTCGTCATTTATCCCCAATAGGATATGTACGTGAAACACCTTGGTTTAAAGATCAGTATATTCAAATATGCGGTGTTGAGTCTTTAGACTATATGAGGTTACATAAAAAGTTTAGTTGGGCAGATGAACCTTCAATGAGGTTAGATGCTATTGGAGAAAAATATGCTGGGGTTAAAAAAATTGAATATGAAGGTAATCTTGATAGATTATTTGAAACTGATATTCAAACCTTTGTAAAATATAACTTTCGTGATGTTGAAATACTTAAAAAGTTAGATGAAAAATTAGATTATTTAACACTTGTAAAAAACTTATCACATAAAGGTAAACATAACTATAGCGAAGTTTATGCAAATACAAAAACACAAGATGGAGCAATATCAGCTTACCTGTTAAGTAAAAATATAGTTCCTCCAGCTAAAGATCGTAACCCATTATCTAAAAAAAATTATGCTGGTGGATATTTATTTTGTCCTAAAGCTGGGATTTATAATTATGTATTTGACTTAGATTTAACATCACTATACCCATCAATTATAATGACTGTTAATATTGGTAAAGAAACTATGGTGGGGAGAATTATAGATTCAGATGATAGAAATAATCGTTTAGGATATAATGATTTAAAAACTAGAGATTATGCTGAAGAATTAATTGTTGAAAATAATAAAAGAAGTAGAGTAAAAGTTAATATAGGTAGATTAATTAAAATGATTGAAGAAAATGATTTATCTATATCAGCAAACGGAGTAATGTTTAGAAATGATCGTGAATCAGTGTTATCAACTATATTAAAAAAATGGTTTGATGAAAGGGTTAAGTATAAAAATGCTATGAAAAAAGCATATAAATCTGGAGATAAAGAATTAGGTGCTGCTTATTATATGAAACAATATACAATGAAAATTCTACTTAACTCGTTATATGGCGCAACAGCTCTTGGTTCATTCCGTTATGGTAATGTTATTTTATCTGAAGCTATAACACTTAGTGGACAACGTATTATACAAGAATCAGCATTGGAAGCTAATAGAGTAATGAATAAAGAAATAAAAGCATGAAACATTTAGAAGATACTCCTTGGTGGATTTGTGATCCTGAAGATACTAATTACTGTACTTACAGTGATACAGATTCAATTTATATGCATGCTGAACCTTTATTAAAGTTTAGATTTGGTGACTTTGATAAAATGAGTGACCTAGAAAAGGATGATGCTTTAGAAAGTATAGCAATGGATTATGAAAAAATTGTTACCAAATCCTATGATAATTTAACAAAAGATGTTTTTAGAGCTAAAGGTCAACATAGATTAGAAATGAAAACAGAATGTGTAATTAGATCAGCTTATTTTAGAGCAACCAGAAGATACGCACAATGGATTACTAAACAAGAAGGAATTGTAAAAGAATCATTAGATGTTAAAGGTCTTGAGTTTAAAAAAGCAAATTTCCCTCCAGTATTAGGTAAATTTTTTCATCAAACTTTAGTAGATGTTTTAAAAGGAACTAAACAAGAAGAAATTGATACTAGAGTTAAAGAATTTAAAACAAAAATACTTGACGGAACTATACCTTTAACAGAATTAGGTAATCCTACATCAGTTAAAAAATTAAATAAATACACAGAACGAAAAGCTAGAGCAGGTGAAATGTTTTCAATAATTGGAAAAGGAGCTCCTGCATCAGTTAAAGCAGCTATAATTTATAATGACCTATTAAAATTTTGGGGGTTACATAAAAACCATAATTACATAACCCAAGGTAGTAAAATAAAATGGATTTATATGAAATCAAATCCATATCAAATTGAAGCAATTGCTTTCCTAGATTGGGATATTCCAGAAAAAATTCGTACATTTATAGAAGAATATGCAGATAGAAAAAAAATATTTGAATCTATTCTTTTAAATAAATTAGAAGGTTTTTATAATGATTTAGGGTGGAATTTAAATTTAAATCCTTATCAACAAATGTTTTTTAATATATAATATGATAAATAAACTACAATTACAATCAATAATAAGTAAATATTACTTAAATACTAATGAGTCTGTTAAGTGGGAAACAGAAAATAAAATGTTAAATATTAATTTTATGTCCCCTACTAAAGATGTAATTGGTAAAGTTACTTGTTCTGACTTTGAACTAGAAGATAGTACATTAGCTGTTTATGATACTAAAAAATTATCAAATTTAATTAGTATCTGTAATGGTGATTTACTTCTAGAATTAGAAAAAACAAATAAAATATTTACTAAACTAAAAATATCAGACTTAAATTTTAATTTAACTTATGCATTATCTGATTCATTATTAATTGGAAAGGTAGGAACAGTTAATATCCCAGAATTTGTTGTTGAATTAAATTTAACATCAGAAGATATAGATAACCTAATTAAAGCAAAAAGTGCTTTATCCCAAGTAGATAATATGCTAATAACTACTACTAAAAATTTAGATGGTGAAAACGTATGTGAATTTGTTTTTGGTGATGAAGCAGGACATAACAATAAAATTACCTATCAAATAATAGGAAACATTAATGAAGAAGGAATGAAAATTCCTTATAATTCAGATGTATTTAAAACTATACTCCATGCTAATAAAGATATGGAGGAAGGAACATTAAAAATCAGTTCTATGGGACTTATGGAATATAAATTTAAATCTGAAGGAATTGAGAGTGAATATTATGTAGTAAGAAAAGCAGAAACTGAATTTTAATATATGTATAAGAGAATAAACAGACCTAAGGGCGCAAGTTTTATATTTTAATTATTAACCGCTGATCTAACGACAGCATAAAAACAAAGTGATATGAGTACACATTTTTTAGAAAGATTTTACAATCCGTATGATCTATTATTTCGCAATTTATTTGAAAGTGAAGCAGCTTTCATCCCAGCTACAGAAGCTAAACAACAATATCCTATTAACATTTATGAAGATGATTCAGGTCTAACCTTTGAATTAGCTTGCACTGGCATTCCAAAAGATGCTATTGAAGTTAAATTAGAGGGGGATACAATTAACTTTATTTATGATAAGGATAAAACCCCTGATCCTAAAAGGAATTATATCCATAGAGGGATCGCAAAACGTTCCTTTAATTTAGCTTATAAATTAGGAACTAAGTTCAACCCAGTAAAAGCAACTGCTAATTTTAATGATGGATTACTTATGGTAAATATTCCATTTGCTAAAGAGGCCTTGCCAAAAGTTATAAAAATAAACTAACCAAAAACGCGCCCTTAGGTTGGTTTATTTAAAAATATTTCGTATATTTACGTCAAATTAAATTAAAGTTATATGACAACAAAGATCAAAGATCCCAAAATGCACCCCTATTTTATAGGAAAAGATACATATTGTTACACAGTGTATCAAATTGTAACCCCTCAACAAAAATATTTAGAAGAAGGTAGTGAAGGTAAAGATTATGAAAAACCTGTAGGTCACTATTCAAACTTTGGATCAGCACTTCAATGTGTTGCTAAAGAAAAACTAAATAATGATAGGACTCAATATAATAGTATTAAAGAATATATTGAAAGATGGGATGAATTAATGGTTGAATTAAAAAAATTACAAAATTATAAAGGATTATGAATTTAGAAGCGTTATTTAATGCCGTTATTGTTAAACCCCTAGAAATAGAAGAGGAAACTTACGGCTCAATTGTAGTACCAGATATAGGTAAAGACAAAAATGAACATGGAACTGTTGTTGCTGTAGGACCTGGATCAAATACTCATATGGGACATTTTATCCCGAGTGTAATTGAAGTAGGTGATATAGTTGTTTTGCCTACCCAAGGTTTTACTAAACTTCAACATGAAGGGGAGGAATATTATATTGGCCCTGAAAATCAAGTTTTAGCTAGAGTAAAAAAAGAAGTTAATGTAGAAGAAATTTTAACTGAAACAGAACCATTAGATGAAGATCATCTAATTAGTGAAGAAGAAATGGATAAATTAGAAAAAGAATTATAAAATGAGTAAAGTTATAGAATTTGGCCCTGAGGGGAGAAAAAAATTAGTAAAAGGAATTGATACTTTAGCCGATGCTGTCGTATCAACATTAGGACCTAATGGTAGAAATGTTGTTATTGAAAAGGATCACCAACAAGTCCAATCAACTAAAGATGGAGTAACAGTAGCAAGACATATAGCTATCAAAGACCCAGTTGAAAATTTAGGTGTTAACCTTGTTAAAGAAGCTTCAATAAAAACAGCAGATAAGGCAGGAGATGGTACAACAACTTCAACATTACTTGCTAGAGAAATGATTAAAGAAGGCCTCCAACATTTAGCTAATGGAGCTAATGCTGTTGAAATTAAAAGAGGAATGGATAAAGCAGTAAAACAAGTTACAAATTGTTTAAGAAAAGATATTACTGAAGATATTTCCGAAGAGGGACAACTAGAACAAGTAGCAACAATCTCAGCTAATAATGATCCTGAAGTAGGTAAACTAATTGCTACTGCTATTGAAAAAGTAGGTCATGAAGGAGTCGTACATATTGAAGAAAGTAAATCTGGAGATACTTATCTTGAAACTGTTGAAGGTATGCAATTTGAAAGAGGTTATAAATCTCATTATTTTGTTACTAATAACAGTACAATGACTTGTACTTTAGAAGATGTACAAATTTTAATCGTAGATGAAAGATTAACTACTGTTAAATCTTTACTTCCAATTTTAGAAAGTTGTGCTTCTAATAATAAATCACTTTTAATTATTGCTGAAGATATTGATAATGAGGCATTAGCTACTCTTATTGTCAATAAAGGGAGAGGTACTATAAAAACTTGTGCTGTTAAAGCACCTGACTTTGGAGATAGAAGAAAATTAATTCTAGAAGATATTGCTACTTTAACAGGTGGAACTGTTTTTTCAAAAGAAAAAGGTCATAAATGGGAAAAATTTCAACAAGATTGGTTTGGTGAAGCACGAACCGTAACTATTACTAAAGATAAAACAACAATTATTGATGGTAAAGGTATTGAAGAGAAAGTTGAAGATAGAATAACAAACTTAACTTCTCAAATTGATAGTGCTGAAAGTGAATTTGAAAGAGAACAATTACAAAATAGATTAGCTAGAATATGTGGAGGAGTGTCTATTATTCATGTAGGAGGATATACTGAAACTGAAATGAATGAAAAGAAAGATAGAGTTGATGATGCCTTAAATGCAACTAAAGCAGCAATTGAAGAAGGAATAGTACCTGGAGGTGGAACTGCTTTATTATATGCTAGAGAAAGTATATCTGGTGTAATTGGTGCTAAAAACGATAGCATTGGTGCAGAGATTGTTTATAAAGCATGTGGTAAACCATTTGAACAAATACTTATAAACGCAGGGCATGACTCAGTAAAAGCTCAAATGTTGGGTAAGTACAGATTAGTTGAATCTGGAGATGATACATGGGCAGGATATGATCTTAAAAAAGAAAAAGTCGTAAACATGAAAGAATCTGGTATTATTGACCCAACTAAAGTAACAAGAGTTGCTCTTGAAAATGCAGCTGCAGTAGCAGGAACAGTACTTCTTACAGAATGTATAGTAGTTAATGAACCAAAAGAAGAAAAACAACCAGAAATTAATCCTGCATCAATGATGGGAATGTAATATGGAAAAAGTAATAAATGAACATAATCAATTAATTGCAACAAGAGTGCCACCTGGAGACAGGTGGCAACTTGTTGATGATTCTAGAAGACAAGTTCACCCTACTTTAACGGAAACTTTAGAAGCTTATTTAAATAAAACAGGATTTAAAGGTGAGTATAGATTAGACCCTATGGGAAGTAAATTATATGCTATTCAAACTACTGAAGAAGAAGTTAAACCAAAAGAAGAAAAATTATACTCTATATATGGTGAGTTTAGACAGGGTATCTAAATTTGGTATTTTTAATTTTAGTTCGTATATTATAGAAAATAATAAGTTATAAAGTCGATGAAAGAACATTCATTATTAGTAGAAAAATATCGTCCCGTACAATTAGATGATTATGTTGGGAATGAACATATCAAAAAGACTATTTCACAATATTTAAGTCAAAATGATATCCAAAATCTTATTTTTTATGGACCTGCAGGTACCGGAAAAACAACTCTTGCTAAACTCATTGTTAAAGGGCTTGATTGTGAGCATCTTTATATTAATGCTAGCGATGAAAGAGGTATTGAAACTATTAGAGATAAAGTATCAGGCTTTGCATCATCAGCTAGTTTTAAACCACTTAAAGTGGTCATTCTTGATGAAGCTGATTTTCTTACTATTCAAGCGCAGGCTTCTCTCCGTAATGTTATTGAAACGTTTTCGCGTACTACTAGGTTTATCTTAACTTGTAATTACATAGAACGTATTATTGATCCATTACAATCAAGATGTCAAACATTAAAAGTAATACCTCCTAGTAAAGCTGATGTAGCAGCTCATTTAGCTCATGTTATGGTAATTGAAGGCATAATACATGATTTAGAAGATATTAAAATAATTGTAAACCAATATTATCCAGATTTACGTAAATGTATTAATACAATTCAATTATCAACTCAAGATCAAAAATTAGTAATTGACAAATCAGTACTTGTATCATCTAATTATATGACACAAGTAGTTAAAGAATTAACAGGAAAAAAATCATGGAAAGAAATTCGACAAATTATTGCAAACGCTAATGTCCAAGACTTTGAAGAATTATATCGTTATTTATATGATAATGCTGATAAGTATGCTCCTGGCAAAGAAGGAATGGTAGCGATTATGATTAACGAATATTCTTATCAGTCTAATTTTAGAATAGATAAAGAAATTAATTGCATGGCTCTGATAAATCAATTAATTAACTTATAATGCATTACAGTAATAAAGAATATCTTAATAGTAGTATTACTTTTACTGATGATAATAAATTATTAGACTTTCAAGGTAATTGTATTATGATGGGTTGGGAAGATCCTATAATGAAAGATGCTGCTAATTTAATTTGCAAGGATGGAGGAAAAATTCTTAATGTTGGGTTTGGATTAGGAATAATTGATAATTATATTCAATCTCATAATGTTGAAGAACATTGGATCATAGAAGCTCATCCCCAAGTACAATTTAAAATGACTGAGGAAGGGTGGGATAAAAAAGAAAATGTAACTTTGATTTTTGATGATTGGAGAAATGTTTTAAATGAGTTACCTAAATTTGATGGTATTTATTTTGATTCATGGGTTGATAATAACGAAGAATTTAAAAAACATTTAGATAATATTTTAAACCCTGAAGGTAAATTTATTCAATTTTGCATGTCAAATCCAAATTTATTAAAGAAAAAATATAATGTTGAAGAACATAAAACTAAACTAAAAAACATAGATCGTAATCAACTATTAGATGGAATGGTTTATTGGGATCCTAGTAAAACTGAATTTATCCATCATTTAATAATTAAAAAATAAAACATCATGAGTGAACAATTGCAACAACCTCAAATCGATTTAAAAAGTACTACTGGATTTGAAGATGAAAATGGAAATAAAGTATTCCAACAGGGATTTGTTCTTAGAAAAGTTTCTAAGTTTATAGCAGGATCTGATGAAGATGCTATTATGCCTATTCCTGTATTCTTTGAACCAAAGTCAGGAAAAATTGTAGGATCTACTTTACATCCAGATTTAAAAGAGGAGTACAAAAATGACTGTATTTAATTGGTTAAATGAAATTACCGTTAAGAAAACCCCAGCGTCCCAATTTACTCAAGAAGATTGGGATGGCTGGAATTCTTATATGGTTCATAGATTTTTATCTATGAATATGAGTTACATTGACACAGTTAATATAGCTCAAAAACTTCATCCAACTGATAAAAAAGGTATCTACAATTTTTATTGTAATATGCTTCCAAAAAAGAAAATTTGGAATAAGTACATCAAAAACCAAAATAAAAAAGACACAAAAGAATTATCTAAAATATTAGCTAAGTATTTTGAGTTAGGAATAAATGAAATAAATTCGTATATTCCAGTATTAGGAAAGGATAGTATCAAACAGATACTTAATGCTGTAGGATTAGAAAAAAAAGAAATAACTAAATTAATAAAAAGTATATGAACCCAGAATTATTTAATATGTTAATGTCATCAGCAGAAGCTGATAAAGCAAAAGCACTATTATCTCTAGACCTATTAGGAAACAAATCAGTAGGAATTGGTGACCATTCAACTGAGGATTTTTATAAAAATGCTGAGGAAGCTCTTCAGACGTTAGTAGATGCTGATGATAGGATTAATACACTAAAATTGTATTTTAGTAATAAAAAAGTAGTTTAATGAGTGATATAGTCAAAAAATACTATGAAGATATGAGTGATAGAGAAATTATGAATGCTAAAAACATGGGTGAAGATTCTAAAGCATACCAAGCAGAATCTGATCATACAGTTAATCATTTTGAAACAGAATATCCTGAATTATCTCAGGAATTTAAAAGAATTCAAGATGAAATGTATAGAATGTTTGCAGCTAAACATATGGATTATGGTTTAAATAATATCTCTCTAGGTGGTGATTTAAAAAACCCCAATGATAAAAAATTTTCATTAACAGGTTTAGCTATTAGGTTAACTGATAAAATTAGTAGATTAAGAAATCTATTAACTAATGGTAGAAATTATGTTAAAGGTGAAGGAATGGAAGACACGTTTATAGACATAGCTAATTATGGTATAATTGGTATGTTAGTAGGACGTGATAAATGGAAGAAGTAAATTTTGGCTAAAAAGAAAATACCCTTAGTAGTTAGGGATATAAGAGAAAACCCTCCTACTCCTCTTAATTTTGCGGTTGAGAAAAATATATCATATTCTCAACTATCAATGTTCACTCAGTGTCCTAAAAAATGGTCTCTTCAATATAGAGATGGACATAAAGCGAGTGAACAAAGTATTCATATGACGTTTGGAACTGCTTTACATGAGGTTTTACAACATTACTTAGATGTAATGTATGAAACAAGTGGGGCAGCAGCTGATAGAATTGATATAAATGAATTATTTGAAGAAACATTAAGAAAGTGCTACGCAGCTGATTATAAAAGGAACAAAAATGAACACTTTAGCTCCCCAGAAGAATTAAGAGAGTTTTTTGAAGATGGT
>VMHT01068657.1_pt1 | contig 10477 bp, 19 predicted proteins | sample 4693611 | NCBI WGS metagenome assembly VMHT01 (sample SAMN12280063, study PRJNA550983) | marine metagenome | isolation source: seawater sampled from same location over 5 years 0.02-0.2 micron viral filtrate | place: USA: collected off the coast of southern California halfway between the port... ...
GCTCACTAGTGGTAGCCTTTACATCCCAGCTATCACCTACGGCATCACAAGTGCTGGAGGTACGTTTAACCTAAGATCTGCTGGTACTGTTGATTATGCAGTTGATTGGGATTCAACAGGTGGGTATGAGTCCAGCACTTCTAATACGTTAGCTCATACTTATACTGCTGGTAATTATGATTTAGTTGTTTATAGTGATGATGTTTATAGGCCGTATTTCGATAACGTCACTGCTGATATAACTCAGATTACTTCTGTTGCGATTGGTGTTGGGGCTAAATTGGGTACTGATTTGAGTTTTGCTTGGAAAGGTGCAGATAACATGACTTCATTTGAGTGTCCGTTTAATGTGACGAGTGATGTTATTTACTTCGGCAATGCTTGGCGCGGCTGCTCCAGCTTAACTAGCTTTCCATTATTAAATACTTCTAGTGGTACAAGCTTTAGTAACACTTGGCTTGGTTGCTCCAGCTTAACTAGCTTCCCATTATTGGATACTTCTAGTGGTACAAGCTTTAGTAGCACTTGGCGCGGCTGCAACAGCCTAACTAGCTTCCCATTATTGGATACTTCTAGTGGTACAAGCTTTAGTAGCACTTGGCGCAACTGCACCAGCCTAACCAGTTTCCCCGCCAACATGTTTGACACAACGGGAACACTTAACATTAATGCGTTTAGTAATGCTTGGACTAACTGCGCCCTCACCGCACAATCAATCGAGAACATCCTTGTCAGTTTGGACACTAACGGTCAGTCCAACATCACTCTTCACATTGATGGTGGCACCAATGCTAACGCTCCTGCATGGAGTAATGCTGCAATTAATGCTTACAATAATTTAATTGCAAAAGGTTGGACAATCATTCAAAACGGAATTGTACCAGCACACTTTACTTACGAAATCACGAATACTGGAGATGATTTTACGCTAAGAGTTTTTGAGCCTGGTTATTTTATTGTTAACTGGGGTGACGGTAACGCTGAGTCAAGTACTACTGCGCCACTTGTCCATACTTACGCAACGCCTGGTAATTACACTATTACTGTTAATAGTAACGATGTCTTGCATCCTTGGATGTCCCAAACGACAACTACGAGTCAGATCACGTCTTCTGTCCTCGGCGCTGGAGCCAATATAGGTACGGACATGAAATACTTTTGGGGTAATTGCGTCAACATGACTTCGGTAGAGATACCATTCAGTAGCACTAGCGAGGTAACATCATTTTCCAACACTTGGTACAATTGCAGCAGTCTAACAAGCTTCCCGTTAATTGATACTTCTTCCGCCTATCCCTATTTAGAGGTAACATGGTATGGCTGCAGTGGCCTGACAAGCTTCCCGTTAATTGATACTTCTTCTGTTCTTCTTTTCTTCGCAACATGGAGTCATTGTAGTGGTCTGACAAGCTTCCCGTTGATTGATACTTCTTCCGGTACCAGCTTTTCAAACTGTTGGCAAGACTGCTCTAGTCTTACAAGCTTCCCGTTGATTGATACTTCTTCAGCTTCTCACCTAAATTCGGCTTGGAGTGGGTGCTCCAGCCTGACAAGTTTCCCGTTACTTGATACTTCTTCTGGTACAAGGTTTAAGGAGGCTTGGAAAGACTGCTCTAGTCTTACTGATTTCCCTGCCAACATGTTTGATTCAATGGGAACCTTGTATTACAATGCGTTTGATAGAACTTGGCTGAACTGTGCTCTTAACGCACAATCCATTGAAAACATCCTTGTATCGCTAGACACAAACGGTAATTCAAACAGCATTCTAGGCATTGACGGCGGTACTAACGCTGCCAAAACCACTTGGTCTACTGCTGCTAACACTGCTTACGACAACCTAATCACAAAAGGTTGGACGATCACCTACAACTCTTAACCCTATGAACAACACTACTTATTACGTCTGCCATGGTCCTGATGTGGTCCACTACGTTGAACTAGAGCAAGGCAGTGCATTTAAATCAGGCCAACCAAACATCCAACAATTCGATAACGAACAGGAAGGCAAAGCCCGTGCTGAAGAGCTGGGTTACGTATTCCCAACCGAAGAGGAGATTAACTAATGTACGAAGAACTAGAATTTGTACCAACACCCGGACCATTTTTTAAGTTCGCAGATGAAGCAGAATGGTTAACTGCTGCTCGTGCTGCAGGATTTATGATTGATGTTCCTGTATATGATGAGAATGGAGAATCCACTGGTGAAACAGAAGAAAAATTAAATGCATATACAGCAAATCATGCCATCGATGTTGTAGGAACAATCACCGAAGGTGGCGAATGGGATGAGGAAGGTAATGAACTTGTGGCACCAACAGTGTTAGATGGATGGCATGTTAATTACCTGGGCGATTTGCCTGAGGGCTGGGGTGATTACGAAGTTTCTCCTGAATCTCCTCATCGCATCTTTGCCTAATCTATGATATAATTAGAGGGTACTAATACTGCCCTCTTTTTTATGTCTGTAAAACTTGTATGGGTTACACCAGATGCAGAGCATCTTATCTCAGACATGGCGCGTGTGTCCAACCCATCAAACCAAGGCAACTACGATACTGCCGATAAGTTAATCCGCTACCTAATCAAACATCGCCACTGGAGCCCATTTGAGATGGCTAGTATGTGCATGGAGATTAACACTAACCGAGGTATCGCAGCACAGATCCTTCGCCATCGATCATTTTCCTTCCAAGAGTTCTCGCAACGATACGCCGATGTCAACGCATTAACAAACGTAGAGATCCCAGAACTCCGTCGCCAAGACACCAAAAACCGGCAGAACTCCACAAACGATTTGTCCTTCAAAGTTAAGGCAGAATTATACGAAGAAGCTTCAGTCTTGATCGAACAATCGAAGAAACTTTATAACAAAATGTTGGATAAAGGAGTTGCTAAGGAATGCGCTAGGTTTTTCTTGCCAATTGCTACGCCTTCTAGGCTTTACATGGCTGGCACTGTACGTTCTTGGCTTCATTACATTGATCTCCGGTCGGCTAATGGTACACAAAAAGAACATATGGATATTGCATTAGAGGCAAAGAATATCCTTGCCGAGCAATTACCCAATGTTTGTAAGGCTATGTGGGGCAACCCCACTATTCAGCTGCAGCAGGCTCCTTAGGGAACAACGCTGATTCTAACTGAGCAACAACAAGATCATCGAGGTCGTTGTCTGTTTTGGCGACAATACGCTTGAGGATTTCAACTACAAGGTATTTTACCTGGTCAGATTCAACGGCCTTCATGACTACGTTTTTAGCAATGGGTAAGAGTAAGGCCCACATAATTATATTTTAATAACACTATCAAGTGTCTATAAACGATAAAACTGGACTTTGAATTGTATTTGCTATGTTGGATCCCCCAACTGTGACAATCCCACCCCGCCCAGTTCAAGTCCCCCCTGGCCTAGGTAAATATCGCCCGGCCTAAGCGCACAGCGTTATTCCTCAGCCCACGTCGCGGGGCGCCAAGCAAACAGTACTTACTCAGAATTTATCCTGGGCTTCCCCAAGTCGCCAGTGGTTTGGTGATATCATCCACATCCACCGCTCTTCCAAACAACGTCCGCGAAGTCACGCTATCCACGTTCCCGGCCGGCAGTTTTATCATAAACGCACAGCCAGGAGGTGCCAAGTAAGATGTAGTAGTGGTGGCATTAACCCCGGCCCCGGCCGTCACGGATTTAGCGACAAGATAAGGAGTCGCATACTTAACACCCTCGATCTCCCACACCCAGCCATTGCATGGCACAAACCCCTCAGGCGTATCCTCTGGGAACTTAACTTGTAGGTTAGCGAATGACGCCTCTAGGCCTTCTACGTCCGCCCCCTCTACTATAAAAGTCGGGTAGGTTATCACCGAGAACATCGGCACGCCCAATTGAGTCTGCAACGACTTAACGAAGTTATTACCTGCGCTCCAGGTCGGCTTATAAGGTGCGTCAAGGGGGTCGGTTTGTTTGTAGAGGTATAGTTGTTCGTCTACATTAACCGTGCCAGTCTCATCTACAAATATAGATATCTTATCTAGTTGAGCAGGGTACTCATCTTCTGGGGTAATTTGAAATGGCCCAAGAGCCGAAGAAAAACTACGGTTTTCTAAATATGAGCTATCATCAAAAAGACCCATTTTCTTTCCCTAGTATTATATGGTATGATGAACTTTCACCACATTGCGTTATGACCGCCGCCGCCTCCCCGCCTTTCAATTCATTCAAAGTTGGTGATATTGTTATCTTAGATAATAAAACCAGTGGGTTAGTTAGTTTTATAGACTTAGAGTTAGGAACATTAAGTGTGTTAGTCTGTAAGTCTCCTGTCCATCGCTCAAAGGACGTAAACGTTGTTATCACAAGAGCGGCCTTAGAGCGCGGGGGTACCACTTTGCAACCTGTCACCGTCCCAGTTGACAAAGCGTAGGAGCTAGAGTATGATTACTATGGACCTACCCTTCCGCAACCCTTCATGGCTCCGCGTACCTATCCCGACTCTGCAAAACTCAAGGCCTCAATCATCGAACTCCTTGAGAGGCGCTATGGCGAATCAGGAGAGGCCGTGCCTAAATTAGGTTTGCCTGATGACGAATTAATCGAGGGGAGGATTAGAGAGCTCATGAAGTTTTACAAGACGCCGTTCCCTAACGCCAAAGGAGAGTCGCCTCAGTATAACATTTTCTACGTCATGGCACCGTCAGGTTACGCCAAGGACTCCAGGGAGCTCGATAACCTCCTCCATGACTCCATCCCTAAAGCAAAACGTCCCGCCACACGGTTATCCCGTGAGAATAAAGCACTTGAGCTAATCTCAACGATCTTTGATGAGGGGTGGAGGCGGCACCCTAAGACCAAAGAGATCGTGTGGTCCGTACCTTACAAGGCCCCAGTGAGGACGCCTGAGCAGATCGCAGCCGATAGAGCACAAGCTAGGGCGATTGCAGATGCGATGTGGAGGCGAGGGAGTAGAGATAGCTAAGGCTGCTCTCTTAATGTTACGCTAAAGCGCGGACACCCCACCAATTTAACAAACTCTTAACAATGAAGATCCTAACACTCGAAGATTACCAAAAGGCCGGCGAAACGTTCTGGCCAAAGTATTGGTACGTAGCAAAAGAACTAGGCGAAGACGCTAAATCCGAAGACATCCTTAAGGTAATGGAAGCAGTTGGCGGTGTTGCCTTAAGATTAGCTCTAGAAGATAAGGAGGGTCCGTTCGGGTTTAATAAGAAGAAAGAGGACGAAGAGGAGACTTCAGATGACGCATGAAGAGATACTAGATACAGCAACAGTAATTAACCCCTCGCTTCTTACTACCTTGGGCCCTAATAACACCGTAGAGAAGGACATCCCTGAAGATGTTGAGTGGTTAGATGATGCCTTCTACATAAAAAAGACTAGGTTCGGGCTATATACCTCGGTCTTAAAGAACCCGCTTGGTGGGCATTTCATCACTGGGGCGACTTACGATGGCGTATTGACAGTGTCCCGGTGGCATCTAAAATGCCTTCAGGATGATACGTTAGAAAACTATTCCCACGTTGTTAACTCTGGTATTGTCTCTGGTAAATTATGATTATGAACAAACTAACTAAAGTTATCGGGGCGATGGTGGATAAGCGCAAGCGCTCCCATCCTGCAGGATGGGCCACCTGAGGTAGTGGCCCAACAGCCCTGGATTTGTGGCTCGATCCATAGTATATTAGTCTCATACAAAACAAACTCAACATGATTCCTACCAACCCCGAACTGCTCAAAGAGATTGGCGCCCACGAAGATATCGTAGAGGTACGCCTCGACATCACCCGCAGTGCCGCATATCTCATCTCAGAGGAGGGCTACGAGGTGGAGTTGAAGTGCGATAATGTCGTCGAGCTTCATCAGCTGGGGTCCCTGATCCAACAATTATCAGAAGGTTTTGACATTAGGGTGTATTGGGGGAACGGTGTTGATGGTAAGATGATTGAGCATAGTTAAATGCGCTTACGCGCCAACCTTCCCACTCATAAGGAGATCTTATCAATGACTGAACTTGAAGTTGCCGAAGCCCTCCGCGAAGATGACCTCTGGCTCCAACGCTATCCGACATCAGATAGTTACATCACCGCCCTCCTCTATGAGTTAGGACTAGAAGGGGCGACTATCTCTACGTTATTTGAGCTATATGCTAACGAGATCGACCCAGAAGATGTGATAAGGCTCTGGCACATATACAACGATAACGAGTGGACAAATGACTAAGCCAACGGACACAGTGGATTATACTAAGCCAATCCTCATGGCTCTGAATACATTGCGCAACGAATCGGACGTCCTGGTGTTATATTGGGAGAATAGGTTAGGAGTACCAAACGATACCCTACCTTCTGATGGTGTGCCTATTAAAGAGTCGGAAAACTCTAACTCCACCCTCGATGATATACTCGACGATGTATATTACCTTAGCTCAGCATGGACGGAGACGAGATGAGGCTCGGATTGGCAACCGATGAGATCGCAAGGGTGGTTGGAAGCGGAGCGGTTATATTGGGGTATTTCATCGTACTCCACGTTAGCACGACAATAGGAGTAGTTTTTCATATAGTAGGCGACGGATTAGCGATACCTTATTTCATCAGGACAAAATCATGGGATGTGGTTGTAATGATTGGGTTTCTTGAGATCATATCCTTCTCTAAGGTAGTTTGGCCCTAGGGCTATGCCTCAACCCACCAGAAAATAGCCCGTGCGCGTAGGGGGCTGGCACACCCTAAATCGGCCGGGGGGCGGTCAAACGAGCCGGACCCCCCTTATGGCCTCGGCGGCTTAGCATTCACGCCCGGCCAATCCACCCTCTGGCCCAACGGCTATATACATCTGAGGCGTTTGGCCCTATATTAGTAATAACGAAATCAACCAGGACAACTCAAATGTCATCTCTCTTCTACCACGAATATTACTCCAATGGACTCGTCTACAAAACAGAGGAAAAGAACACTGACGAAAAGTTCGATGCGCTCTTAGAACTGGTTACCAGTCTCCAAGCTCGTATTGAGGAACTGGAATCCAGTCAATCTGTCTAGTGTCACATCAGCGACAGACACTAGACCCTGACCCTGTAGACTATTCAAAGAAACAAACGAACAATCATGGATCCCATCTCATTCGCAATCGGTATGGTCGGCGCAGCTCTAGTCGGTATCGTCAACGCCAAACTCATCCAAGCAAACAACAACGATAATAACTGAACCCAATGACCGACCTCAACACCCGACTCCTCCGCTCCATCACTGAGATGCTCGGAGCCGCCAATGGCGTAGACGCTCACGACCCCGCTTACGCATGGGTCTGGAAAAAATGGGGTAAGGCCTCTACCGCTGAGCTGGCCAAGATGCAAGGTGGTTGGATGGCATCACGCCCAGAGATCTTCAACGCCCATGGGATCTACGTCCTCTGATCACCCTAGACTTTTTTAAGATGTTCGACTACGCAGTCCAGCCCACATCCTTTGGCCGCAAACTCGATCAGTGGGGATGCCTCTGGGCCAAGGACATTGACCACGCCTACGACCTCGCGATGACCTTCGGAGAGAAGGCCACCATCTGGAAGTGCCCACACATCGGTGAGCCGATGGCCTGGTTGACAGTTGATCAAGAGTCTATTAGCCCTGTACTTCCCGCTTGATCTGGAGTATACTATACTCATGAACAAAACACTCTTCCCGCCGATCACTCACATCGATGACGTCAAGCCATTCATAGAAGGCCGGGACGAATTTAAGATCTTTGAGAAAGATTGGTATGATGTCGTGAACTACACGGTGGCGTACGAAGACTCCTTCGATTGCCCCATCAGGGCGGAGTGCAGGGGGTTGATCTTTGACAAGTCTGGCAAGTTAATCTCTAGGCCTTACCATAAGTTCTTTAATGTCGGCGAGAAGTCCTATACTTCTGTGGACTCCCTTGACCTATCTATGCCTCACGTAGTGCTAGATAAGTTAGATGGGTCTATGATCCGCCCTATACCTTGCGAGACTGGGTTTAGGTTAGGGACCAAGGCAGGTGTGACGGATGTCGCAATGAACGCTGAGGTGTTTATCGCTGATAAGCCAAACTATTCTGAGCTCATTGAGTATGTTCTAGGTACAGACTCCACGCCTATCTTTGAGTGGGTCTCTAGAAAAAACCGTATCGTGGTCGATTATGATAAGGAAGACCTTATCTTAACGGCGGTCCGCGATAACATTACGGGTTGTTACATAGACTACGAGATGACTCACGATCTTGCTGATCGGTATGATGTTCCTATTGTCCGTGCTTGGGGTAAGTCTTCTAGACGGTCCGCAGATGTAGCAGGGTTTATCAACACCATTCGCGAATGGAGTGATGATGCCGAGGGCATTATTATCAGGTTTGACACTGGGCGCATGGTCAAAGTCAAGACCGCTGACTATGTCCTTCGGCACAAATGTAAGGACTCTATACGTTTAGAGAAGAATGTACTTGCGGTCATTCTCGATGACTCTGTGGACGACTTAATCCCACTACTTGAGAGTTCCCCCGAGGACCGCGATAGGCTCATTAAGTTTGCTAAGGACTTCAACGATGCTATCACTGACTTCTGCAGAGTTGTCTCTGGTATCTTCACCGAGGGCCACACTAAGTACCCCGATCCTAAAGACTTCGCTGTTAAGTTCGTAGGGGGCGTTGATCCTAGGTACGCTACTTTCTTATATAAGATGAGGAAGAGCGGGGGCGATAGCTCTGTTCGTGGCATAGTCACGGGCTTCCTTAAAAAGAACATTAGTACTAGGCCTAGAGTTGATAAGGTGCGCTGGGTCTTCGGTGGCCTGGAGTGGTGAGGTCGGTCATCAAACCGGCCCACAAGCCCTGTCAATCCGACCTGATCTGGAGTATACTAGACTCATGAACAAAACACCTCGATCCTCTACTTCTCCCTTGTTATTCATGCTGTCAGGGATCCCAACGTCTGGGAAGTCTACTTACATAAGGGGGCTCTTGAGAGACTTCCCAGATGCAGTTGTTATCTCTACAGATGACTACATCGAGGCGGCCGCGAAAGAGACCGGTAAGACCTACAATGAGGTCTTCGATGATAACATCAAAGCGGCAAACACAAACCTAAATGATAAGGTCAACTCTGCGATAAAGGCGAGGAAAACAATAATCTGGGATCAAACTAACTTAACATGTAATGCAAGACGCAAGAAACTATCGCGGTTCCCCAAGTCTTACATCAAGGCCTTAATTTATTTTAACATCGACTTAGATACTGCTTTAGAAAGGAACACGAACCGACCCGGTAAAGTTATACCCCCAGCACTACTTCGTGACATGCACGATAACTACGAGCTACCAACTGATGCAGACCGCACCAACTTCAGCAACATTATCAAAGGAGGTAACTGAATCATGCGCAAGAAAACAATCATCTTTGACCTAGACGGGACTATCTGCAACGTCACCCATCGCCGTAAGTTTGTTGCTTCCAAGCCTAAGAATTGGGATGCTTGGAATAGAGGTATTGCGCTTGATACACCCAACGAGGCGGTTAAGTTCATGTTCGAGAGCATAGTTAACAGAGACGATGTTGAGGTGTTATTTGTATCCGGTAGGAGCGAAGATTACCGAGAGGTCACTGAAGCTTGGTTGTTAGATAACGGCTTTGATGTCCACAGTAACTTATACATGAGAAGATCTAGAGATACACGGGACGATAGCATAGTCAAAGGCGAGATAGCAGATAAGATCGTAGCGGAAGGCTATGATATATTTTGTGTGTTTGATGATAGGAAACGCGTAGTTGATATGTGGGTAGATCGTGGTATATTTGTTTTTGATGTTGGCCAAGGCGCGGGGGACTTCTAATGACCATCTGGTTAGTGGCCCGGTTAGCCGGTTGCCAAACCGGTCTAACAGCCCTGTCAATCCAACCCGATCTGAAGTATATTAGACTCATGGACAAAAACACATCACCACTGACCCAATCACCAGATGGGATCTTCCTACACAGCCCGACCGCCCCCGACTCAACGATGTCCCGGGCGATGGACGCGATCCGTATCCAACTCCAGAAGGAGAACGAACGACGCCAGGCCATCAGGGACGGACGCCTCGCGTCTTCAGATTGGGACACCTGGACCATCTCGGACAGACACTAAATATATCTTAGGTTCGTTAGTTATCCTATAAAAACTAACCAACTTAAATTAAATCTTTTCAGCACACTTCTTCTTTCTTGACTATGTCTTTCTACTCAAAGTACCTGCCTACCTTCATCAACAACTGCACCGAGTTTGAAGTGGGAATTGTGAATGAGCTGGCCACAGATCTCGAGCAGTGCGGTGAGCGTCTGGGCGCAGATTACGCCTACATCTCAAAGAACAAGACCGGGAACGCCCGCCCACTGACCTTCGCCTTCTACGCCAAAGGTGGTAAGTTCCTTGGACGCCGCACACCCAACACCCTGATGGCATCCTGA
>VMHT01127003.1_pt1 | contig 10477 bp, 22 predicted proteins | sample 4693611 | NCBI WGS metagenome assembly VMHT01 (sample SAMN12280063, study PRJNA550983) | marine metagenome | isolation source: seawater sampled from same location over 5 years 0.02-0.2 micron viral filtrate | place: USA: collected off the coast of southern California halfway between the port... ...
GTAGAGAGTCAGGTCTTGATCGGGTTCCAAATTGGTATCTGGTGCCGCAGATTCAATCATCCCTTCACGGTATACGCCCTGCTCTTGCAGGATTTCAATGCTGTGCTTACTGACAAACTCATCAACCGCTACACCGTAGGCATCCTCAACTGAGGTTGCTACTGGGTCTATTAGGAAATTCTGAGGTAATACAGGCTTGAGCTTTACGACTACACGGTCAGTAATGTTGACACCAACTGCCTGAAGGTCACCACCCATGATCGGCTCAGTTGCTGGAGCCATCTCTTTAATTTCTTCAATGACCACCTCACCAACGCCTGTGCCAAACACGGCTGAGTTAATCAGGCATTCCGCCACTGCTTTACGAACCTTGCAGGCTTCAAAGTCTTCAGCCAGCTTCTTTCGTAATACTAAGGCGTCTTGCTTTTGCGGATCTGCTACATCGTCCGCTATGTCAAACCACTTCCCCCGTCCGAATGTGGCTTCTTCCAACTCTGCAACATTAGACTCTACGGCCTGCTGCAATGCTGGTGAAATAATCCTTGAGCGTTCTGACGCCCTTTCAGAATCCGCGGGATCCCACTGGCCACGCCATAACCTGTAATACTCTTCAAAACTATCTTCATAGTTTGACTCGTAATAATCGCGCCAGTCTTCACACTTACTCATTACCCATGATTCAATAGACTGCTCGGCCATCAAGGGGTCTGGGCTATAGTCATTTGCCATTTTAGTATCCCGCTACCACGTCTAATATCTCGTGGTCTTCGATTTCATATTCATAGTCGTAAGCCACCTCGGCCAACTGATCTATGTACGCCAACGCATCAACCAAGTCATCATGCGTCAAAGCATCTGGAAACTGAAACAACTGGTCAAGGAACTTAACATTCCACTCACCTTTGCTCAGGGTAATATATCCATTTTCAAACCGACCCTGTAAGGCCCACATCACCCTATCTGTTTTCTTTTTGTTTCCGTGCGTTAATTCTTCAACCCTAAAAAACGTGCCATACCGCTTCATCAAATCAGAAAGCGGTGACATTACCGCTTGTTTAGCGATTCCTTTTTCAATTCCGACACTGACAGGGCGATAGTCACGGACGGCCTGAAAAATCTTTGTAGCCGTCTCATCAAGACCCCAACGACCGTAAATAATGTTTTCCACAAACCAGCCATTCTCGTTTACCTTGGCAACAGCAATCGCAGTATCGTCTAGCTTTGTGTTCTTGGTTCGCTTTTTGTTTACGTCCTCAAAGCCCGCCAAGTCAACGGCAATATAGTAATCGCCTTCTTCGGGGTCTTCGCCAAACCTAACCCAGTCCTCTTTGAACATTTCAGAGCCTCTAGCCTCAAAAGAAGCCATGAACTCTTGTCTGAAGGCGTAACTAGACATGGATTTCTTAGCGATGTCAATTTCGCCAGAATCCAGCACTGAGTTATCGTAGCTCGTAAAGTGCCAAGCCTTGTAGGTTTCGTCATCCCCTAGCTCAGCATACTTGTATAGCTCGTAGAAATGATTACGACCCATCGGTGTGCCGATAAATAACGCCTCACCCTTCTGGTCGGTTAAAGCAGGCCTAAGAATCTGCTCCCACACATCGGGCTTCATATCAGCGTATTCGTCCATGACGAGGTATTTCAGAGAGACACCACGCATTGTCTCTGGCCTGTCGGCTCCTTTGAGACTAATCGTGGCCCCATTGACCAGTTTGATCTGAAGATTATTAATATGTGAGCCAGCAATAACGGGATGGCCTAGCTCCATCAGGGTTTGCCACATAATGTCACGAGCCTGCCCCTGAGTCGGGGCGACATAAAATACATGGCCCTTATCGGCTTGAAGACCGTTGATAATCAACAACCATGCGGCTAAACGGGACTTTCCGGTACGTCTTCCAGCAGCGACCACCTTAAAACGGGTAGGGTCAGCAAAGACATCTTGCTGCCAAGATAACAAGCTGACATTGAGATCAGCCATCTAAAAAGGGATCTCGCACATTAGGATTTATCAAATTGCCTCTATCGCGGTGATAAAGCCAATTTTTTCTGTGAGCCTCAAGCAGCTCCTCTTTTGACCTGCCAAAATATCTAACGCCCCAACGCTCATCAATAATCCGATTAGTAAGAGAATCGCCATTAGGCATTATAATTTCCGCAAGGACTCGGCCAAATTTATCGCCTTTATCTAAATGAGTCGATAACACAACCTCCATCCCTGTAGGCAATTGATTTTTTACAAACGATTTTGCCAACTTAGCAAATTGTTTTATAGCAGGGTTCTTTGATCTAAGCTCGCAGGTATCTACTCCAAACAACCGCACATTGCGCTTGCCTAGTACTATCCCGAAGCCCAAATCAATATCACAAACTATTGAGTCACCATCAATAACTCTGCGAACTTTGCCTTTATATTGATAGAGACTCATTCTTTTTTCCCCAAAAATAAACCAAATGCACCAGTAAGCGCCCCAGTCATTACGCTGACCAACGCAGCTTGCTCAGGATTAGGGTCAGGCAAGGACATAAACCACTCTACAGCACGATAGGTCATGCAAATCATTGCAAACATTAGCAATCTTGGGATAATTCGCCATGCGTTAAGCTGCTCAGGAGTCATGAGTATGTCCACACAACTGGAGCTGTATCCCGTATATCTACATGGATAAAGCCTTTATCTATCCCAATCCCAGTAAATCCCATTTTAAAGGCGTTAGTTAATAGGATGTAGCGATCAGCAGCCGAGGTAACCTGAATGTCAGCCGCGATGCCCTGAGCATGGGTGCCGGGTTCTTTTTTGCGAGACTCTATTGAGTGAGATGGATCACGATACCCTGAAGTAATCGTAAATGGAAAGCCACAAACTTCACGAAGTTCGTCAATCTTTTCCAAAAACTCTGGTTTCATTTCATTATTGCCAGTTTCTTGGCAATTAAATTCTTCAATGCGAAAGAACTTCACCAGATTGTCCGTCTATGGTTGTTTGATTGATTGATGTTGGCTCTGCTGGGGTGATTTCTGTGCTGCCAACACCCGTAATGTTGATTTGAATTGCAGATTTACCAACACTCTGCGCTACATCCTTCTCAAATGCGGCTACTGGCAGGACTCTATCCATTACCAGCTTCCATGCAGCGGCTTGATTTTTGTGGTCATCGTCTAATGCGGCATCAAATATAGTTTCTAGCACTCTGCGAGACTTGGGTGACGCCAGCATACGAGCCTTGTACTCGTTGATAATAGCAGCATCACCCTTTGGCCGGCCTACTTTACCGCGACCACCAACAGATTTGCTGGCTAACTCCTTTTTTGTGGGCTTATTTTTCTTCATTTGCCCATCATAATCACAGAGTAACCACCCATCTCAGGCTTCTGGGTTTCCTCCGGAGTTGATCTAGCATCAAAGATTGTTGACATGCCAGCGTCCTGCATGGCCTTCACCTTCTCCTTGGACTTCTCGCACATTGAGTAGTAATCAATTGAACGATATTCAACAGTATGTTCTTTCATTTGGATCTCCTTAAGCGTAAGTGTCTATTGCTCTGCCCTTCGTTGCATCAGTAGAAGGGGTGGTATCAACGGATGTGGGTTGGAATCTTACCTTGGCGGAATCTAAAGGCTGATGTGAATTACTTAAAGTCGTAGGGTTCATAGCAGCATTAGCTGCACCCGCAACAATACCCGCAGGCTTCTGCATCATATTGGGCCACCTAACACCGCCCACCTGCAAAGGGTCACTAGCCATACCACAGTCCTCAATATCCGAAACGGGCTATTTACACATATACAGTCATTAGGACGCTTGTTTTATCGTCGTACCACCTGCCATGTTTATCGTGCAGATGCTCGTATTTATTTAATCGCACCCACAAACGCTCGCCCTTTTCTTGTCTTTTTACTTCTTCGTTTAAATAGGTCATAGCGCTTTTGTAATCGGGAAACAGATGCATGTCGCTAGCGGCAATATCATCTTCTTCTTGGGCTTTAGTTGGCCCAATAAGAACAGAGTAACTTTTAGGGTTCATATCATCTCCTATTAAGCCCGCCTTTCCCTCCCTATCCTATATTACCGTAATAGAAAATCAACCCCTTACCAAATAATCAATGCTGCAAACAAAACAACAACCGCTGCAACAGCAACCGTCGCCTGTCCATCCGTCAAACCCATCACAACAGACTTAAACTCCTTGCCAATTCTTTTCATATCTACACCCTCAATATCCGCCACTTAACTATTACCACCCGTAACATGGTAACACTTATCGTTACTGGTGTTACAAGACGTTACAGACCTTTCAATTTACCCTTTTTTTGTATCTGGGTGGGAACTATATATTCTGTTGCATCGTGCTACCCCCCCCCGGTGGTGTTAATTGTGGCACTTTTGAGTCTTCGGCCTAAGTCGATCCGTTCAGGCCGCAATATATCCGAGTGTGAGAGTCCGCTGGGCACCCCCTGAGGTAACTAACCTTCACGTAATGTGGTTGGCAGCTTGTCACCTGCTTCTGCCTGTCGTTCCCATAAATATCTGAGAGGGTTGGCCTCTAACCTCATCACGCTTTCGGTCTCCGTTTTCCGTTGGCATTCACCCGTTGGGTTGTCTCAGTCTGCGCCTCGGCTGTCCTCGACGCCCAAGTACCATAAGCGGTCATTTCCACATTCGTAGAATTTGTACCACGTCGTAGCCTGACATCCGTAACGAATCCACAGTCTGTTCCTGCTCACAAGGGCCGCGAGAATAACGGCTTCCACGCTACGCGCGGACCCTCCGCGATTCACGCTCAACTTCCCCCTTGTCATCAGGCCCAGCCAGTGGAGTTCTACTCCTGTCGGCAACGACACAAATTCAACAAATGAGGAAATAACCATGGCACTTAACATCGAGAACAACCAAGGACTGGCCTTCTACAACACCAACGGCCTCATGCGCAACGAAAAAGCTCCGACCTTCAAGGGCGAGATCATGCTAGAAGGCCAACGGTTGAAGGTTGCAATTTGGGAACGACAGACAAAATCAGGCGCCAAGATGCTGTCGATGTCAGTTGAAGACGCTCACGCAGCTGAGTTGGCTGAGGCAGAACGCCGAGTCGAATGGCTGCGCAACAAGTCAGAAAGCGAGAAGCGAGAGCGTGATGACGAGATGGTCAAGGTTGACGAGTCTCAAGACGATCACATCCAGAGAACATCCAGCCGGCGCAAGTCGGCTTAATCAAGCAGGGAGCTTCGGCTCCCATTTTTTTATCCAACAATCAAGGAGTTAGTGATGGAAACTGTATTTATGTACTGCGTTAATGAGGATGACGGTGTGCACGTTGTGCAGCCGGAGCTGACGCTGGTAGATGATGGTGATGACGATGTGATGCCGATGCCACCATTGTCCGAGCTTGGCGAGTTGATTGCCGATTAACAAACAAGGAGTTGATGATGTTTCGTATTCTTCCAGAGATTTATTTAGTAGCTGGTATTGGTTTTTGTGCTCATGGTCTAGCGACGATGGACAACCAGCATGTGATGTATGGCGCTGGACTTTTTACGCTGGCGATGGTGATGGTTGCTGCGTTGGTGTTCGACGTTGACCATAAATAAGTTTGCATAACTTATCAAAGGTTGGTAGACTTTAACCAAGGTCGTGGATAGTCTGCGACCTTATCAAACGTAAAGGAGGACTTATGTCCAAGAAGTATCAGCGGATTATTGACTTGCTCGAAGAGTCAATGCAGAACGAAGAGTCATGGCGTAAGACATGGCAATCTCAATCACGGTTGCATTGTAACTGGATAAGCAAGCGACCTTACTCTGGCACCAACCAGTTGATGGCGATGGTGTCGGCTTGGAAGTACGAATACACCTCGACGTACTGGTTGACGTACAAGCAGGTGCAGGATCTTGGCGGCAACGTCAAGGGTCAGAAAGCAACGCCAGCTATTTTCTTTGGCGATGGTGTTGACAAGGATGACCCTGAAAAGCGCTACAAGTTTGCCAAAGTCTACAATCTGTTCAACATTGAGCAGACTGGCATTGAGGTTCCGCCGATTGAGGTGCGAACAACCAAGCTAGAAAATCCTTATGAACTGGGCGAAGCACTGGGTGTCAATGTCTGCAGCGATGAGTCACACAATCCTTGTTATTCACCTGTCACTGACACAATCAAGATGCCTACTCCGGGTCAGTTTGAGTCAGACGATGCACACCAGTCTACCTTTTATCACGAATGCGCTCATGCCACTGGTCACAAGTCTCGCCTTGATCGTCCGTTGACTGGGATGTTCGGCAGCGAGGACTATGCCAAGGAGGAGTTGGTGGCAGAACTAGCGTCTGTATTCTTGTGTGCTGAGCTTGGTGTCAAGTATGACATTCAACAACATGCCAGCTATCTCAAGTCATGGCAGAAAGCTATCAAGATTGATGCAAATTACTTGCTGAAAACTGCAACTGCGGCGCGTAAAGCTAGTGAGTTTTGTATTGACCAGCTTAATCTTGTCCGCAAATACGAGGAGGTCGCGTGATGGACTTACCTGAGCACATTGTCGCTTTGATCGCATGCATCGCACTGACTGTGATCTTTGGCATTGTCGGTGAACTTGAGTACCAAGATGAATTGTATCTTGAGTCTCGTCACTCGGACGGAACCGCCCCCCATCCGGAGGTGGGGGGAGCGGATTCCGCCCATCGTTCAAACTGAAAGGAGTATGTATGTCTACACATTTTGATCAAGTTGTACGGGCTTGTCCTGAGTTGACTAAAGCTGAGGCAGAAGCCGTGCGGGACCACCTTTATGACACTACTAGGTCAGACGAGTCGTGGTATCCAGAGTTAATTCAATCTGCAGCTCGTAGCCTTTTTCCATATCAGGCAACACCGAAAGAATCTGTTGTGTTTCTAAGGCAGCAGAATTATCTGGAGATTGCGCGTCGGCACTTGGCGGCTGCATCCAAATCTCTGAGCCATGGCAAACCAAATGACAACGTGGCCCAGATTCATTTGGATGTGCAGTGTTGCATCCATTACATCGACGAGGAGTTGAACAGTGTCTGAAGCCGATCGTTTTTTTCCAGCGTCATTAGTCAAAGCATACTTCAACTGGTGCGCTGCTAATGACACTAAGCCGGAGTACCAAGGGTTGTTTGATTTTGTTGCGGAGGTTCAAGGCAACAAGCATCTCAACGGTATTCCATCACATCAAACCATCGAGGAGATATTCGATTATGTCAGTAGACAAAATGAAACTGATTGAAGAAATCAATCATCATGTTCATTTGATCCGAAACAATACCGCGGAGGATCTATGCGAGTTGCGCAGATACAAGCGCGAATACTGTGGGCTATCAGGAACTTCAGTTTACATGGAGGGAATGATGGCTTTTTTCCGAGGACGTGTTGCCAGTAACAAGTTGGCGTTGAACCACTTTAACTGGCTCAAGCAATCAATCAATACAATGGAGGAGTTAGCATGAAAGCGCGCAAAAGACCTACTGAGCCTTTGGCAAATCTTGTCTGGACTGCAGATGATGAGCGTACTATAGCAAGGATGCTACAAAACAAGCGCACTTATCGTCAAATTGGTAAAGCGCTTGGGCGCAGCAAGCAGGCGTGTCAAGAAAGAGCAAGCGCGATAAGAGGAAGAATGAGGGATGCAGGTATGCCTCCTGAGCAAATTGAAAAGATTTTTCCAAGGGCCAGAGCAGTTACACCACGTCAAGTTCTATACAAAAAGAAAGCCGAGGCATCTGAAAAAAAGGATGAGTTTGATGTCCCTAGTTTTTTACCGCCAAGACCAAGGCATCCAGGCAAACCTAAAGCTGCACCTGAGCCTGAGAAAGTAATTGAGTCGTTACCGGCAATAGAAACGTCAATATCAACAGACCAGTTGCTAATTCAAAAAAGACTTGGTGACTTGCTGATTGCAGCGGCAGCGTGTGCAATAGGTATTTGGTTTATGGTTGGTTTGTCAATTTCATCAATGATTTAGGAGGGTTTATGGGTACTGCCAGCATGTATGGACGCCATGTGTTTGAGGCTGAGCTTGACTGTGATTGGATGACAGCAGACGTGTTGATTACTTTCAATCTAAACAACGAAGATATGCATGATGTTGTCGATACTGAGTCTGTTGTAATAAAAGAAACAGGTTACAACATCAGCAGGTTTGTAAACTGGGGCTACATTGATGATTTAATAGCTGAGTTTTTACATGAGGCTGATTACCATGTATCAGACCATGGCAATTGATAGTAGTATTTAACAGTCCAAGGTGATAACTCCTCGCCTGTTTGAGCCGGTTGGCAGCGCCCCGGTGGACGGAATCGCTGTTTCTCCGATGCGGGGGCGTTGTTGCGATGCCCCCGACTCGATGATCCCCGCCCTGTCTAGCTGAGCGATGGTTCGGTTGGCACTGGCTCTGCCGGAGCAGCAGGTGCTGCGGTTTTCTCCGCACCCCAAGCTCCGTACACCGCGTCACGGTGGGCTAGTGGCTTGCCCTTCCCATCTAGCACATATTTTATGTTGTTAGCATCCAATACACGCTTAAGCTTAGGCGTTGTGTACACCTTAAAAATCTCAAACAGAGTGCGATAGTACAGAAACTCGTTACCACTAACTCTAACTTCAGGCTCAACTTGATCGTTCATTGTTACTCCTTATAAAAAAAGCCCCGACAAGCGGGGCAAAAGCGCATGGATACCCGATCACCATGGCACATCTTGGGACGGTGCAGAGCTGGCTTCTGGCTTTGGCTTCCAGATGACGCGCTCCGCATACCACTTGCCGCCCTTTGACTCTTTGACCTCAACATTGAGCCACTCAATACCTTGTTCAGATTTTTCGATATTGCCGACCCATTGCTTGAACTCATCAAGTTTAAAAGACAGCTTAGCCTTTACAAAATCAGGGGCATTCTCGCCGGGGTGTTTGACTATCAAGCCGTCTGCAAACTGTTTTTCTTCGCTCATGCTACTTGTTTCCTTGCGTTGTAAAAATCATCGGACTTTAAAAATGCCCGCTCTTCTGTGGTAAAGACGCCACCCTTTGTGGGTGCTAACCACAATGCTTCTTTGATGTCGTCGGGTAGTTCCATCCACCCTTCGGCAACTGCAAGCATATCACCTTTTGCAATGTTATCTTTAATGTAGCTAACACTGCTAAAGTTTTCTGCTAATGCTTTGTTGTGGAGGATGATGGGATCAACAGCATCTTTTGCTGACCCGTGAGCTATGGCGTTTGACACCTCATCCGCGCTAGCGATTTCGCTGCCACCCAGACCAAGGAATGCCAAGGCTCTACCAACTGCCGATGTTTCAGCATTCTCCAGCGCTGAGGTTTTGTTGATCTTGCCGTAGGTTCTGCTTTCTTCTGCATATCCTGTGGCAACAATCCTGTTTTCTGCGTTGCGAATAGTTGCTTTGATAACAACATAAGGGTCTTGTGCTTCTACCTTTGCTGTCTCAATTGACCAGTTCTTGTACGACGTTGACTTCCTGAAGTCATCAATGCGACGAGCTACCGTTAGGTAAACCTTCCCATGAATCTCTACTTCACCTTTACTTTTATCCGCTTTCATCATGGTCTCCTTTGTTTGACCAAGTGCATTTGACTACATTTGTATACATTTGTCAACACTTGCAACCATTAAAAAGATTGCAGTAAATAGTTGACATATATTTAAAGCTCAGTCAAAGTCGGAGGTTCCGCCCAAATAAAAAGAGGAGAGCTAAATGCACGACGATTGGACGGCATACTGCGAAGAACAAGGCAAACTAATACAGATGCCCTCACAGCCACTCAATGGAGCTACATCAAACTTTAATCAAACAGGCGAGCATGACCACCCCATCAAGATAAACGGCGCTGACGGCGCTACTGCAGCATCCTCGTTGGCTCGGCTCAAGAATGCCGCAGTCAATGACAGGATTGCAGAGATTGAAATGCGGCTCGCCAAAGAGCGGGAAGTAATCCCCGGAATGATAACGACGGGCACGGTTACTCTTGTTTACGCTCCAAGCGGGGCAGGCAAGACGGTATGGATACTGGGCAATCTGTTTCAATCTATCCGCAACAATCTGATAAGCGGCTCTGATGTCATATATTTCAACGAAGACGATGGCGCAAAAGGTGTGCTGCAGAAAGCAAAGCTGGGACACCGGCATGGCATGACCATGGTGACGCTAGCTAACTCACCTGACCCCGCGCTCCGCAGGACAGAAGACGCACTGCGCATGCTGGATTCAATACGCTCTGAAGGTGAGGCAAACGGAAAGATTGTAGTTTGCGACACTTTAAAAAAGTTTGCGCCAGTTTTAAATAAAGGCGACATGAGGAATACCCTCCACGTTTTCCGTGAGTTTGCTGCGGCGGGCGGCACAGTGATCTTGCTGGGCCATTGCAACAAGCATAGAAACATGGAGGGCCGCTTGGTCTATGAGGGTGTAGGCGATCTCAAGTCTGACGTAGACAATATGTTTGGTCTTGATCCGCTCAACGA
>VMHT01010431.1_pt1 | contig 10476 bp, 14 predicted proteins | sample 4693611 | NCBI WGS metagenome assembly VMHT01 (sample SAMN12280063, study PRJNA550983) | marine metagenome | isolation source: seawater sampled from same location over 5 years 0.02-0.2 micron viral filtrate | place: USA: collected off the coast of southern California halfway between the port... ...
ACTGAGTGAGGATGATTATTACCAGAATATATCTTAAGTTTTGTTAATTGTTTTTTTTCCAAAACACCACCAGGCAACATTCTTTTGACGGCTAATTTTAGAACTTCTCCAGGTTTTTTTTCACTTAGTTTGAGAGGTGTTATTTCTTTAATACCACCAGGATGTCCTGTATGACGATAATATTTTTTTTCATGAAATTTTTTTCCAGTAAATTTTAATTGTTCAATATTTTTAACAACTACAAAATCACCATCATCCATATGTGGTGTATATGTTGTTTTATTTTTTCCTCTAATAATTTTTGATACTATAGTAGCAAGTCTTCCAACAACTGCGTTTTTAGCATCTATTTCATACCAAGATGAGTTTAATTGGTCTTTTTTAACAAATTTTGTCATTGTGCGAGGATTAATACTATTATTAATTACAAAGTCAATTTGATAATTGCCTTGAAATATAAGTCTAATCTGATAAAAACAACTTGCCGATTTGATCCTATTGCGGGCATAAAACTGCTAAAAAGGAATTTTCACAACAAAATCGGTAGGCATTTGAACTGTATTGTGCGCCTTACATTAAGTTTAAGCACTAAAAAAGGAGTAAAATGAAAAAAAAAAGAAACAATCCGGAAACCATTGCAATACATGGTGGTGACTATAGGAGTGATCCAGCAACAAACGCGGTAGCTGTTCCTATTTATAGAACTACTTCATATCAATTTAATAGTACTGAACATGCTGCAAATCTCTTCGCACTAAAAGAATTTGGCAACATTTACACAAGGATTATGAATCCAACTAACGATGTATTGGAAAAAAGAGTTGCTGCTCTTGAAGGAGGACTTGCATGTCTCACTGTTTCTTCAGGACAAACAGCTTCAACTTTTGCTATTTTAAATGTTGCTCAAGCAGGAGACAACATAATTAGTTCAACAGATCTTTATGGCGGTACAGTATCACTGTTTACACATACACTTAGTAAACTTGGTATAGAAATAAGATATGCAGACCCAAGTGATCCAAATAACTTTGAAAAATTAATAGATGATAAAACCAGAGCCTTTTATGGTGAAACTTTGCCAAATCCATATTTAAGAGTTTTTCCTATTAAAGAAGTTTCAGATATTGGAAGGAAATATAATATTCCTTTAATTATGGATAATACTGCTGCACCAGTAATTTGTAAACCGATTGAACATGGTGCTGCTGTAGTTATACATTCACTAACAAAATATATTGGTGGGCACGGGACAGCCGTAGCAGGAAGTATTGTTGATAGTGGTAATTTTGATTGGACTGCAGATCCAAAAAGACAACCACTTTTTAATGAACCTGATGCAAGTTATGGTGGAGTAGTTTGGGGTAAAGCCGTACCAGAGTTAACTGGTGCAAATGTTCCTTTTGCAGTCCGAGCTAGAGTTTGTTTATTAAGAGATTTAGGCTCAGCTTTGGCTCCTGATAATGCTTTTGCAATAATTCAAGGTCTTGAAACTGTGGCTTTAAGAATGAAACAACATTGTGCTAATGCGGAATATGCTGTTAACTTTCTTAAAAAACACAAAGAAGTTGTTAAAGTTATCTACTCTACTGAACACGCTAAACCTATAGCTGATAGAGCTAAAAAATATCTAAAAGGTGGAAATGGACCTATGATTGGCATTGAACTTAAAGGAGGAATTGAAGCTGGTAAGAGATTTATTGAGTCACTCAAAATGTTTTACCATGTAGCTAATATTGGTGATGCTAGAAGTTTAGCAATTCATCCAGCTAGTACTACTCATAGTCAATTAAATGAAAAAGAACTTGCTGCTTCTGGGGTAACACAAAGTTATGTTAGATTGTGCATAGGTATTGAGCATATTGATGATATTATTGAAGACTTAGATCAAGCTTTAAATAAATCGTCAAAAGGAAATTTGAAGGCAGTCAGCTAAATTTTAGCTTTATATTTTGAAATATAAAGTAAATATAAAGTCGAGAGTATAATTATAACTGAATTTATCTGGTGTAAGGATGCGTACACAATTTTTACTCCAGATAGAATTGTAAAAATCCCTAATATCACCTGTATTAACAAACTTATACCAATTACCAATACTGGTTTAAGTAAATCTTTATTTCTTTTATTAAATACTGAAATCAAAATAAAAACATAAACTATAATAATAAGATATGCTAAATTTCTATGAGTAAACTGAGTTAGCGATGGATTATCAAAAACATTTATATTTAAAAATTCATTTAATTTACTATCATCAGGAAAAAAAGAGGAGCCCATTAAAGGCCAAGTATTATAAACTCTGCCAGCATCCATTCCTGAAACAAATGCTCCTATTACTAATTGTAAGAATAATAATAATAAGAAAAATTTAATATAAAAAGGTTTAATTAAAAATTGATTTGTTTTTAAACTTGTTAATTGAAGAAATTTCCAAAAAACTATTGATAATATTATAAAAGCTACAAGCAAATGAACGGATAATCTATAGTGACTGACATCAATTCGATCAACTAAACCACTGGAAACCATATACCACCCTATAAGACCTTGCAAACACACAAGTAAAAAGATTATTCCATATTTTTTTATGACCCAAATACCATTTTTCATTGAAAAATAAATCATTGGTAATAAAACAGTTAATCCAATTAGTCTTCCCAATTGACGATGAGCCCATTCCCACCAAAAGATAATTTTAAATTCGTTCAAGCTCATATTAAAATTCTGCTCTTTGTATTCGGGTATAGTTTTATATAAATCAAAATATTCTAACCATTTTTCATTCGTAAATGGAGGTAATAAACCTACAAATAGTTCCCATGTTGTGATGGATAAACCTGAGTCAGTCAATCTAGTTAGACCACCAACCAAAATTATAGCAACAATCATAATCAATAATATGATCATCCACATCTTTAAGTGGTTATTTAAATGATTATTCACACTGTACATGATTAGATAAATATAATAATTATTAAATAATCCAATAAATTAAATGTCGCCAAAAAACAAAAAAAAATTAGAAATAATTAGATCAAAGTTAGATAAATTAGATAATCAACTATTATCTTTAATTAAATATAGGACAAATCTCGTAAAAGAGGTTTTAAAACTAAAAGAATTTAAGAAAGAAATAATTGATAAAAAAAGAATTAATTCCATATTAAAAAAAATTCAAATTAAGTCAAAAAAACTTAAAATAGACTCCAAGATAACAAATCGGATTTGGAAAAATATGATTTGGTCTTATATAAATTACGAAAAAAGAAACTTCAAAAAAAAATAATTACTTGCTATGTGGTGGAAGTTTTTTTTCAACGAAAACTTCATGTTTTCTAGTTGCTGGATTATATTTTTTTGCTTTTAATTTAATTTTAGCTTTCTCTCCACCAGCTGGTTTTTTAACATAATAAAAAAATGAACTGTCTGGTTTAGACTCTGGCACTAATCTTACTTTGACATGAGTTTTTTTAGCCATTTTATTTTTCTCTTTTTAAACTTTTAATAATATTTGAAATTTTAATTAATTTATTTTTCAAATTATGCGCTTTTATAGAATGATTTGGGATTTCGTCAAGTTTTAAAGGTTGGTTGTGATCAAGCAGTTTTTTAACACCATTAATAGTCATTCCTTGATTTTTTAGAAGAAAATAAACTTTTTTTAATAATTCAATGTTTTTTTTATCATAATATCTTCGATTACCATTAAGAATTACTGGTCTTATTTGTTTAAATTCTTTTTCCCAAAATCTAATTGTATGAGTTGGAAAACTTTTTTTATCTGATTTTTGAGTTAAAAGTTTTGCAACCTCTCCTATCGTCTTATAAGCATTATCAGTTTTACTCATTTATCTTTAAGATTGATAAATTCTCTAAATTCTTTTGAAGGTTTGAATAAAACAACTTCTCTACTAGAGATCATCTTAGTTTCCTTAGTTTTAGGATTTCTTCCTATTCTTGATTTTTTTTTTCTTAAAGAAAAAGTACCAAAATTAGATAATTTTAACTTTTTTTCTGCTTTCAAATTTGAAACGATGGTTGAAAAAAAATCTTCAATAAGATTTTCTGAAATATGTTTTGAAAAACCTAATTGCATATAAATTAAGTTAACTAAATCTTTTTTAGTTAAATTTATTCTCATTAATTAGATATTTTGTTTTATCTTTTCTATCAAATTACCTTTAACAATTCTATGACAAACGTCTAAAGAATTGGAAAAGCCAATATAATCTGTTCCCCCATGACTTTTTACAACTGGGGAATCTAATCCTATAAAAATTGCTCCATTATATAATCTTGGATCCAGACGTTTTTTGAATTTTTTTAAATTTGAAAAATTTAATAATGAAGAAATCTTTCCAATTATAGAACCGGTCATGGCTTTTTTTAATTCACTTGTTATAAAATTTGCAGTACCTTCAGCGGTTTTTAAAGCTACATTTCCGGTAAATCCATCAGAAACAATAACATTTACTTCTCCATTCATAAGATCATTCCCTTCAATGTAGCCTGCAAAGTTATAATTTTTTGAATTTTTTTTATTAAGAATGTGAAATGTTTCTTTAATGATTTCATTGCCTTTAAGTTCCTCTGACCCTATGTTTAATAGAGCAACATTTGGTTTTTCATTAGGGTACAATGAGGTATATAAAGAAGATCCCATAATTGAAAAATCAAATAAATTTTTTGCACTACATTCTATATTTGCTCCTAGATCAAGGACTACACTCATGCCCTTTCGGTTCGGCCACAATGCAGAAAGAGCTGGCTTATCTATATTATCTATCATTTTCAAATTTAATTTAGCTATAACAAGTAATGCTCCGGTATTTCCAGCTGATATAACAATGTCAGACTCTTTTTTTTTAACACTTTCTATTGAAAGCCACATACTTGTATCTTTGCCTCTCTTGGCAGCCTCTAAGGGACTGTCTGTACTTTTAACTAAATTATCTGTGTGGATAATTTCATAATATTTGCTGTTAATTTTGTCATTTATATTTTTAAAGATATCATCTTTTTTTCCAAAAATTTTAAAAAAATTTTTTTTGTTTGAATTATGATTATGTATAATGCCATCAATGACTTTTTTTGGAGAACCATCACCACCCATTGCATCAATAGCAATATTTATTAAATCTGGCATTTTTTAATATTAGATTAATTATTCTTTAGGATCTAGAACTTGTCTTCCCTTATACATACCAGTTTTTAAATCCAAATGATGAGATAGTCTGTATTCACCTGATTTTTTATCTTCAACAATATTCTTTGTTGAAAATTTCATGTTTTGAGATCTTCTCATTCCCGTTCTTGAGGGAGTTTGTTTGCGTTTTGGTACAGCCATAATTATTTGTTACTTACACTGTTTAAAAAAGAAATCAAATTTTTTTTTGACAGTTTTTCGTTAAATTCTTCAAAATAATCAATTATATGATCAATTTTAGAAGAATTTTGAACAAACGATGAAAATTTATTTTGCTTTTCCAATTTGGTTAAGTCGTTCCAAAAATGGATCTCTGAAATAATATTATGAAAAAGATTAATATAATCTTTCATCTTTTTATTAATAGACTGATCTCCGTATCCTACTTCACGGATATTTAACTCTAGTTGACGAAAAAAAAAGTCGTAAATTTCTTGTAATTTTTTAGTATTTTCCTGATTTTTGTAAATCTTTAAAAAAAAGGCAAAATGAATAAGAAAAAAAATAAGTCTATCAGAAAATACATCTTGTTGTTTAAAATGACTGTATAAGACTTTATTTCTAGATAATTCGATAAAATTATTATAAAGATTGTAATAACTTTTATTCATGAATAAATTAATTTTTATAATTGTTATTTCAATACTTATTCAAAATTGTTCATTAAATAAAGTAGTAAAAAGACACGGTGTACAAAATTTAGAAAAGAAAAGCAAAAAGATCGTACTAAACCAAACTAATAAGAATGATATATTTGAATTATTGGGACCGCCATCAACTTATTCTTTAGGAAGTATAGAAACTCTTATATATATTGAAAGATCAACTTCTAGCTCAAGACTATCAAAACTTGGTGAAAAAAAGCTATTAAAAAATAATGTTTTGATAGTATAAATTAATAACAGAGGTATTGCTACAAAAAAAAAATTTTTAAAGAAAGAAGATATGAATGCAATTAATTTTTCAAAAAAAACAACTGAAATCAAATATGCTAATAAAGATTTTATTTATGACTTTCTTTCTAGCGTTAGAAAAAAAATTAATGACCCTTTAGGTAAAAAATCAACAATAACAGACTAATAAATAAATCTTCTTAACCTGCAATAACTGCCAATAATAATAATGCAACTATATTTGTAATTTTTATCATTGGATTGACTGCCGGTCCTGCTGTATCTTTGTAGGGATCACCTACTGTATCCCCAGTTACTGCAGCTTTATGGGCCTCAGATCCTTTACCCCCATGATTTCCATCTTCAATATATTTCTTAGCATTATCCCAGGCACCACCGCCTGCTGTCATTGATACAGCAACAAATAAACCTGTAATAATTACACCCAGCAGCATCGCTCCTACAGCAGCTAGAGCAGCAACTTGTCCTCCAATTGCAAAAATAATAAAATATAAGACTATTGGAGACAAAACAGGAAGCAACGAAGGTATAATCATTTCTTTTATTGCCGCAACTGTTAGTAAGTCAACTAATCTCGCATAATCAGGTTTTTGTTTTCTCTTCATTATACCTGGAAATTTTTTAAATTGTCTTCTAACTTCAATCACTACAGCACCACCTGCTCTACCAACTGCTTGCATACCCATAGATCCAAACAAATATGGCAACATTCCACCAATTAACAATCCAACAACAACATATGGATTTGATAAATCAAAAGTTACAACAATACCTTCTAATTTTGAACCAGCCACTTTTGAAAAATGTTTTATATCCTCAGTATAAGCGGCAAATAAAACTAGAGCACCTAAACCTGCAGATCCTATTGCATAACCTTTAGTTACTGCTTTTGTTGTATTTCCAACAGCATCTAATGCATCAGTTGTTTTTCTCACGTTATTAGGTAACTTAGACATCTCAGCTATACCACCGGCATTGTCTGTTACAGGGCCATATGCATCAAGAGCAACAACCATACCAGCTAATGCAAGCATAGTTGTAACGGCAATCGCAATACCATAAAGACCAGCTATGTGATTGGTAAATAAAATTCCAGCAACAATAATTAAAGCAGGTATAGCAGTAGCTTCCAATGATATTGCTAAACCTTGAATAACGTTTGTTCCATGACCTGTTGTAGAAGAACTAGCAACGCTTCTCACTGGTCTATAATTTGTTCCTGTATAATATTCTGTAACCCATATTAATAAACCTGTTATAATTAATCCAATAATCCCACAATAGTATAAACTCATACCAGAGAATGAATTATTATTTAAATTGTAAGTATTTTCTAATCCTAAGACATAATCAGTAACTGGATAAAGTATTGCCAATGAAGCAATAGCGGAAACTACAAATCCTTTATAAAGAGCATTCATCACATTTTTACTTTTACCAAGTTTAACAAAAAAAGTTCCAAGAATTGATGTTAAGATACAAGCACCACCTATTGTTAAAGGGTAAATCATCATAGACATGTCGCCTGGAAAAAATATTGAAGATAAAACCATTGTTGCAACAATAGTAACTGCATAAGTTTCAAATAGATCAGCAGCCATACCAGCACAATCACCGACGTTATCACCAACGTTATCTGCAATAACTGCTGGATTTCTTGGATCATCTTCAGGTATACCGGCTTCAACTTTACCAACTAAATCAGCACCTACATCTGCTCCTTTAGTAAATATTCCCCCACCTAATCTTGCAAATATTGAAATTAAAGAAGCACCAAATCCTAAAGCTACTAATGCATTAACGATTTCTCTTTCGTCAATATTATATTTTAACAATATATAATAATAAACTGCGATTGATAATAAAGCTAAACCTGCAACCAACATACCAGTTACAGCACCTGACTTAAAAGCAACTGAAAGACCGCTTGCTAAACCTTTTCTAGAAGCTTCAGCTGTTCTTACATTTGCTTCTACAGAAACTAACATCCCTACATAGCCAGCTATACCAGACAAAGTCGCACCAATAAGATATCCTAAACCAACAAGAGGACTAAAAGCTATACTTACAATAACTAAAACAACGACACCAACAATTGCTATTGTCTTATATTGTCTAGCTAAATAAGCTTTAGCACCAATTTGAATTGCAGATGCAATTTCTTGCATTTTAGAATTACCTGCGCTTGAACTTAAAATATTTTTTCCAGTAAAATATCCATAAACGATAGATAATAATCCGGCAGCTATAGTGTATAATAGTATGGTTTCGACAGTTGAGTTCATATTGACCTTAATTAAGTTGTTGGTTGTTAGTTATTAAAATGCGGACAATACAAAAAAAGGTATAAAAGGCAATAATTAAGTTTTAAAATTGATGAGAATAACCTTTATCTTTAATGGTAATTTTGTTCCCTTTTTTATCAATAATTTGAGATTTTTGTTGGTTAGAACAAATTTTTCCAATTTTAGAAATTTTTACACCTAAAGATTTAGCTGTTTTGTTAATGATTCTTGATTTAGACGGGTTAGCAGTAAATAAAATTTGATAATCATCACCTTGAGAAACAAAAGATATTTTATCTAATCTTTTTTGGGTAAGTAATTTATTAAGATTTTTAGATATTGGAATGCTATCTAAATTTAACTTGTAAGAAAGTTTTTGTTTATTAATAAGTTTTTCTAAATCAGTAATTAAACCGTCGGAGACATCTATTGAAGTATTCGCAAAAGCTAATAGTCTATTACATAATTCTAAATGTAAATTTGGAAGATAGTATTTATTTTCAAAGTATCTAATTAAAGAATTATTAACATTAATTTTTTTTTTGAGGATATTTAAACCAGCAAAACTATCCCCTAAATTTCCAGTGATATAAATATCATCATTCAATTTTGCATTATTTCTTGGTATTATTTTTTGTGAAAAACCAATTGAAGTTATTGTAAAACTTAATTTATTAGAATAAACAGTGTCACCACCACATAACAAAATGCCAAATTTATTTTGTTCTTGTTGTAAAGATTTTGAAATTTTTTTTAAATTAGAAGATGAAAAAGATTTTTTATTACCTGATCCTGATATAAAATAATATTTAGGTTTAACTCCTTTGCAAATAATATCGGAAATAGAGGATCTTATTATCTTTTTAATTACAAGTTCTGGTTTTTTAAAATTAATAAAATGTATACCTTCTATATAAGTATCCATTGAAACTACTAAATTTCTAGATTTATCAAAAAAAACATCATCGTTTAAATTCAGTGAATTTTTGTTTGTATTGGATAATTTTAAAAAATATTTATTTATTATTTGGAATTCATGCATTTTAGGATCTTAATTTTTTCCCAACATTATCTAATAATGCATTTAAATATTTTGTTTGGCCATTATCTAAAAAAAAATTTGAGGCATTTAGATATTCTTTTATTATAATATTAATTGATAAATTGGGTTTATATAAAAATTCATATGTAGCAGACTTCAAAATAACTTGAAATAATTTATCTAAATTATTAAAAGTAAATTTATCTCCTAAATTTTTATCAAGTTCTTCTAAAATTAAATCATTCCTTTCAATAGTGCCAGAAACAATATCTTTAATGAATTTTTTAAACCTATGTTTTGGAAATGTTAATTGTTCGTCGTTATTATAAAATTTTCCATACAATTTCTGAATAATTATTACTCTAGGATTGTTTTTAGGATTAAAGTTGGTTTTCATTTTTGTGATAAAACCGATAAAATAGCATTGGCTGCCTCTGCACCTTTTTTCTTCCTAGCAATCGCCTGTTTCATATTTAAACAAGTAATAATTCCATTACCAATAGGTTTTTTTGAATCAATTGATAATTTCATAATTGCTTGGGTTGACGCTTGTGAAATAAAATCAAAATGTGGAGTTTGACCTTTTATCACACAACCAAGTGCAATAAACCCATCAAATTTTTTTATATTTCTTGAGATTGTAACTGGAATTTCAAATACTCCTGGAACATTTATAATTTTAACTTTTGAATTTTTAGGCAATAAATTTGTGGCACTTTTTAATAAACCACTAGATATATCCTTATAATAATTAGCATTTACTATTAATAAATTTTTATTCATCAAATCAACTCTTGTTTAGTTATCTTTATATCATAACCCTCTAAACCAATAACCTTTTTTGGTGATTTTGTGATTAATATCATTTTTTTAATTTTTAAATCTTTTATTATTTGAGCTCCAATCCCATAATTTCTTATTAATTTGTCATTACCTTTTTTATAAAAATCTTTATTCTTATAATCTTTAAGTGTTTGAGTGACTGACTTAAGATTTGTGTCTTTAATAAAAACCAAGATGCAATTATTG
>VMHT01068665.1_pt1 | contig 10475 bp, 29 predicted proteins | sample 4693611 | NCBI WGS metagenome assembly VMHT01 (sample SAMN12280063, study PRJNA550983) | marine metagenome | isolation source: seawater sampled from same location over 5 years 0.02-0.2 micron viral filtrate | place: USA: collected off the coast of southern California halfway between the port... ...
AAGTTACAACTATAAATTCTAGTATTAACTGTAAATGGTCCATATTTATAACCCCACTTATCAATGACAAAAAAAGAATAATTAGGACCAGCCATTGCAATATTTTTATATCGTAAAACAAAATCTTCCATAACTTTGAATGGTGTTCCATCATAACATTTAATGCGTTGGTTTTTGTGCCATCTTCTAAATAGTTTTATGTTATCGTCCATAACCCAGTGCCATTTATGACCTTGTGCTTTTGAATGTTCCCAAATAAAATTTCTTGCCGCTCCTGGGCCTTTGCTTTTTGTATTTCCTAATTCATCACAAGTATCGTAATCATCTTGAAATTTTTTATCTAAAATTAAAATTTTTTTTCTATCAATATACTTTGCATATTCTTCGTATTCTTGTTCCTCAACAACAATAGTATAATTAACTTGCATTTCTTCTAATGCTTTAGCTGTTAATCTACTATCTGCCCTACCTTTTGAGGGAATATATAAAGGAAATTGTGGGTTATTCGCTGGCATATCCCTTGTCTTTTAAGACATTTTTTTCTGCTTTAGGAAACCAGATGTATTTTGTTTTGTCTGTAAAATCTTGTTTAACTAATTTAAAAAATGTTTCTACATCTTCTTTATTTCTTAAATGAACATGTATTGATTTAAAAGGTGCTTGATTATCATGTTCAAACTCTGGCATATCTTGCCAATGCTCTTCTGTATTTAACCATTCACGACCAGAGCCATCAAAAGTAATTATTGACTCTAGTTCTCTTTCATCAAAACCTAAATTAACTAGATCATAGTTTACATCTAATAAATCAGTAAATTCTTTATTAAGCAAACTGTAGTCCCATTGTGAATCTTCATTTAAACGATTATCAGCTATTCTATATGCTTTGGCTTTGAGAGGTGGTAAGTCTGCTATAACAACAGGTACTTTTTCTAAATTAAGTTTTTTGCTTGCTTCATATCGTGTGTGTCCGACAATAATAAACATATCTTTATCAACAACGATTGGCTGTTGAAAGCCATATTGTTTTATTGATTCGGCAACTTTATCAACGTTTAAATTTTTTCTTGGATTATTTGTGTAAGGTTTTATTTGTTTAATTTCTATTTGTTCTATTTTCAATGTACTGTTGTCCTTTCGTCTAAAATATCACCAGATATTGCTTGATAATGTTTATATAAATAATCATTAGCTTCTTGTTCTGTTTTAAATCCACTTATTTGAATAACAGCACAATATCCATACTCTTGATCTGGTATAGTCATAAAAAATTTTTTTAAATCTTCAAACACAATTTATTATACGCTAAAATTCATTCTTTCCATAGCTTCTTTTGAAATTTCCCCTTCATTATATTTTTTAAGTATATCATCATCAAAGTCATTTAAAGTTTTTATACCTTTTTTCCACAATCCCAAATTGGCAAATTTATTTCTTATTTTTATACCAAAATTATCTTGTTCTTTTTTTTCAACAGTAAGTTCTTCTGTCCAACCTTCAGAATTTAACCATCTGCTAAAATGAGGAATGTATTTTGTTTCTGCAACAGAATCACATTTTGCATTAAATTTTTCAATAATATATTTTTTTTCTGGTACTTCTTTGTTTTTAAATAATTTAATAAATGCTTTTAAACCTTCAGATTTAGTACCCCTTTTAACTTTTAATTGAGACCATATTTCTTCAAAAAGATTATTTATATATTTATTATTATAACTATTACTATAATTAGCATTGCGTTCGCTTTGCGTTTTTTCCCATCTTTTATCTGCTGATACTTTTGCTTTTTCTGATTTTTCTACAACCCAATCAAATTCTTCTTTTTGTGCTTTACAATAAAATCCATTATCATCTTCAATAAAAAATTGTTTTAATAAATATTGAATAATTTTTAAGTTACAATTTTGACCAATTCTTTGTAGTCGTTCTTGATCTTTAGGTAAATATGCTTCTTTTTTCCAAGCGTAACAGATCAATCTAAAATAAACTCCTAACTCTTCGTTAGTTAAGTCTTGTGTATCTGCTATAAATTGATCAGGACTTATTCCCATTTTCCAAATTTTTGCCATTTTCATTCTCCATATCTCTATATGCTTGTTGCCAACATTTCTCTTTGTATCCATCAAACATAAGTTTATTTTCTTCAATTATATTTATGTAGTACATAGTCAATTTATTTAATTCTTGCGTATTCATAATCTTTAAAAATAAAATCAAATTGAAGTTTGCACTCCTTATAAGTGCCTTTGATAACATGAAAAGGTGTACCTAAAATTTCTGATTGAACTTTCCAAAGTTTTTGTGAATTACTTAATCTACCTTTTGGCATTTTAATTTCACAGTAAACAAATTTACTCTTTGGAAATTCTAATATTAAATCTGGCACTCCGCTTTTCATTCCCATATTTTTTAGTTTTTTCAGATACCAAACTTTTCTCTTACCTTCGTTTGGACAATGAAAAAATCTAAATTGATAATATTTTTGTTTTTCTTGTAAGTAAATAACTAATTGCTGTTGCAATACAGATTCATTCATACGCATTAAAAAACCCCAGAAATTTGGGAAAAACTGGGGTTTCGGAGAAAAAAAAGAATTTTAATAAAAAAAACATACCATTTCTCTCGTTTTTTAACAACACTTTTTTGTTTACATGGTATTACCAATTTGATAATACTCTATTTATAATTAATGAAAGGAAAAAAAATGATTAATTATTTAAAACTAAATACAAGAGAAGAAGAAATAAAAAATAATGCTACATTATTTTCTGTTTGGTCAAGATCAACAACTAAACAATCTTTTCACGATATTAAAGGTTTAGAAATGTATGCAAAAAAAATGATTTTGTGCAAACCAAATACTAAATTTTTAATTTATGCTGTTATGAATGATACCGATGCACTTATCGGTACAATTAACTAGGAGGTCAAATGCATATTCCTAGTTGGTTATTTATTTTAATATTATTTATTAACGCGATACTATTTTTAGTACCGCATTGGTTATAGAAATAATATGAAAAATTTTTACTATTATGAATGGCAATCAGTTCATAAAGAATCAACTGATTGTGATTTTTCAAAAAATTTATCTTTATTAATAAATGATAATTTAGAAAATACTTTAAAAGATTATGAAATTTTTTTGGTTAGATCAAAATGTATTAATGACGAATTTGATGATTCAGAATGTGCAGAAATTGATAATAAAGGAAATCTTGCATTAAAATTTGATACAACAGGTTTTCCTGTTCCAAAAAAATATTTAGATCAATTTAATAAAATAAAGGAGAACAAATGAGCATTAAATTTACAGATTATGTTTTAGAATTAACAGAAGGTAAAACAGAACCAATAAAAAAAGAAATTAAAAAAGTTTATAAAAAACAACCAAGACTTTCTAAATCAGTTGTGATTTATAAACCTAAATTAACTTTTGATAAGGGGAAAAGATGAATAAACTTTTAAAAATTCAAGAACCTTTAGCTGATACATATCCAGACGCATATAAAACAATAGTATTATTTCTTTGTAAATGTTGGAAATTAAGAAACTTTGAAATGTTTTGTATTTTTAATAAGAAAAGAAAATTTTTTTTACAGAGGTTAAAATGATTAGAATTTTATTTTTATTATTTTTAACAGGCTGTTCAAGTTATGTACCGGTTTACGATCCGACAGGTAGTACATCTAAAGAATTTTATGATGATCTTGCTGAATGTCGTTTTGTAGCTGAATCTCAAATGAGTGGGTTTCAGTATGGGTATTACGAGAAACAAGTAATATCTAAATGTATGGAAAATCGTGGTTATTCGGTTTTAAATCCTACTAATTAATATATAATAACCAAAAGGAGAAAATTTCTATGACATACTATATAGAAAAACAACGATTTGATTATTCATTAGATCATATCAGAGACGATATAGCTTCTACCAAAGTTGGCGAGGGAGTTGTTGAGATTAAAGGAAAAAAATATTCTACTGTTGGTTTGCGAATTGCTAAACTTAGAGAATATTTTGGTACAAGCATTTCTACTGAATTTATTGTGCATGAAAATACAGACGATAAAGTATTTGTAGAATGTAAGATCTGTTTAAATTTAGAAACAGGTCCACAATTTTTGGCAAATGGTTTTGCTGAGAAAAAACGAGAAACCAATTTTATTACTAGAACATCTGCCGTAGAATTTTGTCAGACAACAGCTTTAGGTCGTGCCTGTGCTGGTCTAGGTATTATTGGAGATCATAACATTGCATCAGCAGAAGAAATCTATGGTGCAAAAGATGAGAAAAATACAGCAGAGGTAGATATAATATGAGCAGACAATATATAAAAATGTTTAAGAATGATAATAAACAGGAAGGAGATACAAAACCTGTTTATCAAAATTCTAATGTTAAGATAAAAGAAAAAATGGTTCTTGACCCAGATAGAGTTTATTCTGCCGCAATTTGGAAAAATGACGATGGCACTTTAAACTTAAAGATTGAATTAAAAGACGAACAATTTAATCAATCACCAGATATTTAGTGGCAAAAAATTATATTAATCTTTTTAAAAAATATTGGGGGTATGGAGATCAACATACCCCTAATTGTTGGTCTTGTGATAGTCCAGCAAATGATATTCATCACATAGAAGGTCGTAAGATGGGTGGCAATCCAAAAATGAATAGGATTGATAATCTCATACCTTTATGTCGTAAATGTCACTCACGAACTGATTACGATAGAGATTTTAATCAGCAACTAAAATTAATTTTGAAAGGAAAAATTAATGATTACGAAAAAAATAACAACACTGTTTGGTAATTTAGCACCTGTACATGAACGATATGTAAATAAAGCTAGTTTTCATAAAAAAGATTTACGATTAATTTATGAAGATGAGAACATGATTGTATCATATAAACAATTAGACAATCCAATTAAGACTACAGTAATTACTGATAAGTTTACTGGAGAGCCTAAAAAACTTTATTATTATAATTGGAAACCTGTTGATAAAAGACAAGGAGAGTTATTGGTATGATAGATAAAAAAATATTTAAAAAATTTAATTTACTTCCATTCAGTCCTAGTCGTTTAAATACATTTAAAAATTTTCCTTGTGGTTTTGTCATGCGATATATTTATGGGTATGACTTTCCAGCCAATGAGAAAATGGTACGAGGTTCTGCAATAGAACATGGCATTTATTATTTTTTACTTAATTATACAAAAGAATTACGTAAAGATAATAACTTACAAAAATATTATAAAAGTTTTAAAAATAGTTTTTTATATGATGAAGCAAAACGTTCTATGTTTAACTATTATGATGATGGTACAAAATTTGTTTTAGATCAAGACAAAGCAAGAAAAGAAAGATTAATGCTAGAACCTAGTTTTGATATTGCTTTAAATTGTTTACTTGATGACAATATAACTTTTAAAGGTTCTGAATTTGTTACTTCACAAATGGAAGTAGAAACAGAAATATTAGGTATTCCATTTAAAGGTTATGTAGATTTTGTGTTTGAATCAGATAATTTGGTAACTGTTATAGATTTAAAATCTAAAAGCAGATTACAAAAAAACAGAAGTGATATTCTACAACAAGCCATTTATAAAAAAGCTTTGAGAGAAAAGTATAAAGGTAAGGCTGTTGATGTCTCTATGTTAATTGTAACACCGAAGAAATACGAAGTTGTTGATATTTTAAACACAGAAAAAGAAATGAAAGAAATTGAAATGTCTTTAATAAGTTGTGCAAATATGATGAAGATTTGTAAAACAAAAGACAATATAGCAAGTTTAATAACTCCAAATCTTGACGATTGGTATTGGTCCGATCAAGATAAAGCATTGGCTAGACAAGATATTTGGGGTATTTAATAGTTGGCATATACCAGATTATACAGGTGTCGTAGCATCTGCAAGTTTATACAGGTTGGTATATTGCCTTTCCTTTCCCTGTATAGACATCTACGATCGTACATAAAAAAAGGGGTATTTGTCTGATACCCCTTTTTGTTTTAAATTAAATTTTTTAATGATTTAATTTTTTTTTAAAATCTTCAATAGAAATATATTGTTCAAGTTTATTTCTTGTTACTGAATCAGCCAATTCATATTCTTTTAAATCAATTCTATATACTTCTGGTATATCATTAGATTCTAAATATGCATCTTCAAGTTCTCCTTCAGTATCAATATCTATAATTTCATAGTGAGAAATAAATGTTGGATTAAATTTATCTGATCTACAAAAAAAAGTATTAATAAATACAATAGCTTTTCCTAATGCTCTTCTATCTGCCATAGCATTATTTTGTACATCAACAGAAATGTGATATTCATCACCACCTTTAAATTTATAAACACCTTCGTGTATCTTATCATTTTCAAAGTTATAATTTTCTAAATATTGAGTAGTTACTCTAACAATTTTTTTCATTTTATTTTCCTTTCTTAGATGGCTCATTATTGAGCCACCTCATAATTTGTATTTTCGTATTTTTTTAATTGTAATGATAAATATGTTCTGTGAAGATCACCACATCTTACAATTTGATCTTTTTTAAAAAGACAATAAGCAGAAATAAAATCATTGTATAAACCATGATTTTTTTTACTGTTGGGTACACCAAGTAATGCTCTAAAAGCAATACCTAATCCAAATTCCCATTCATCATTTGCTTCATTAATTTGTTTATTTTTTGTATTCATTTTTTTTTCCTTTGTTAAAATCATATACATCTATTATCAAATTGATAATAATATGTAAACACTTATTGTTAAAAAAAGGTAAAACTCTTTAAACGCTGTTTTTTTAAGCGTACAATAGGTTTTATTGTAAAGTTAAAGATTATATCAAGATATTTATTAATTAATCGCTAGCACTGTATTTTAGCGATCTTTTTAACAACTCCGAGAGGGATAATGTTCCTATCTCCATAAAAACCATCTTGGGAGTAACTTGCAAAGGTGTAGAGGTTATTTTTATCTTTTTTTAGAACATATGCGATTGTGGTTATCGTTGCTGTTCTCATTCTTTTAAATTCATCTAAACTGACTATTGTACTATCGCCAACAATATCAACCCATTCAATCTCGTGGAGAAAATGATCTTTATCGTTTAGTTTTATTTTTTTTTCTTTTCTTTCTTTTTTTTCGGACATTTGCTTTGAGTGGCTTTTTTCTTCTAGTTCCTATTAACTCTTTTATAGTTGTAGATGTTGTGAAGCCACTCATAGTCTATTTTTTCTTTTTCTTTTTTTTCTTTTTTTTATTCTTCATAGGCGGTCTGCCTACTTTACTTCCATATGTTCCAGCACCTTTTGGCATATTACCTCCTAATGTAAAATATAGTTATGAATACCTACTGCAATAACTGCAATAATAATTGCTTGGACCCACCACTTTAGCGAAAGAAATGAATCCCACCATTTTTCTATTTTCTGTTTCATTTTGTTAGCCCCTTTGCTTTTTCAAAACTGCGTAATCCCCCAAGCCCCAACATTCCAAGAACAAGTGGCATGAGTTGACCAAGATCAAGCACAACCCAGTCTACTTTAACATCAAACATTTGTAAAATCATATCTAATATTGGTTGAAAAAGATAAACATATCCTATTGACAATCCAGAAACCCAACCAAGAAAAGGTCGCCAACCAGAAACAAAAATAGATTTATGTGAAGCTTCTGCTTTATTAATATCTAATTGTTTTTCTTTTAGTTTTGCGTCAATCTCTTTCATTTGTAATTTTAGTTTTTCTTTTTCTTCACCAGAAAAATGCAAATCATCAATTACATTACCTACTGTTTTAAGTGTGTCTCCACCAAATATTTTACCTAGCATTTTGTTTACCTCCAAACGCTCTATAAAAAGCCGCAATCAAACCATATGGGTCATTAACAGGATAACCAAGTTCATTAAGTTTTTTTTGTGATACTCCAGAACCACCTTTTGTTAATAACGACTTTTCTTTTTTCTTTTCTTTTTTCTTTTTCATAAATTTAACTCTTTACTTATTCTTGCCATTTTTTCTTTTAAATCTTCCTCTTTGTATTTTTTACGCATTTGGTAAATATACTCTTTTTCTTCTGGCGTGGTAAGTCTTTTCCTATGTTTTCTTAGGTCAACTTTTTCATCTGTTCCGCTAGTTTGCTCGCTCTCGTTGGTGTGTGTTTCTTTGCCCATAACGAATCTTCCATTTCAAATCCAGCTACAGTATAATCTTTATTTCGTAATGCTTCAAACATCTTCTTGAATTTCATTACTTTTGGCTTTCCTAATTGAAAGCACATATGAACAAGTATTTCCTTGGCTTCTTCACAAATATCTAGGTTTTTACTTAAATCTAAAGCGTCTTGATGTGCTATAGCAAAATCATATTCAAAAACTTTTGTCAGTTCTTTTTCTGTATATATAACACCTTCTTTAAATTTATCTGTTGGTTTTACTAAATGCCCAAATCCTATTGTAGCAAATCCTAGATGATCTCTATACATAGAATTACGAAACCCTTCTTCTTCTTTGATATGTTCTTTTATTTGTTCTAAGTTCATTTTTCTTCTCCTATACATTTTTCTAAATACACAGCTTGATCTAAACACTCTTGTTGTGCTTCTATCAACCATTCTTTTCTAGTTTTTTTTGCACTTTCCATTGTGTTACCATATTTAATTATTCCTTGATTTGCTCTTATAGCTATTTTATCCATTACTCGTTGAACAAGTTTATCTTTCGTTATTGTCATATTTCTCCTTTAATTCTATCATACTTATAAAATTATGACTCTGAATATGTCCATCAGAAATCATTAATTGAGTTATACCATAACTCCAGCCATTAGAATTATTTTTTGCATATTCTTCTAAATGACCATAATTCATACAAGTACCAACATTCACAATTTTAACATAATTACCTCTACCTAATTTTGATGCTCTCCATGATCTTTCTCTATGTGAATGACCAAATACTATATCATGTGTAGCACTATTTGATATTTGACTTGCTTCTGCCATCTTTCCGCCTATTTCTCTTCCCATTTCATTCATTGGCACATGAACAAAAGCAACTCCTTTAATAAAATAAAAATCGCCATATTCAGATATACCCCAACCTCTAGAGCGCCATAGTGTTTCGTATTGCTGTGAGAAAGCACCAACAACTTCTTTGTGTTCGTTTTCATAACGATAAAGTCTTACTTCGTGGTTGCCTAAACAATAGTGTTTTACAGGATTTATATCACCCATACCTTCATGTATTAATTTTAAACATTCTTTGGTAACTTCTATGTCTGATAATATATTTGGTTTTTTTTGACCTTTAACTGTGTGATTTTTATCAAATGTATTTACTGAATCAAAAGAACAGAAATCGCCTATGCAAACAACATGATCTGGATTGTATTCTCGTATTGCTTTACCTATCCATAAAAATCTAGCATTATCTTCTTCTGGTGAACAGTGAGCATCTGGTATAACAAATACTTTTGTTGATTTAGAAAATGTTGTTTGTTGTGCTGGTATTCTTACAATAGGTTTTTTATATTCTTCTATAATAACTTGTGATTTAACTTCTTTGTATCTGTGCCATTCAATAGTCCAATGCGAACTATCAAGAGCAAGTTTTTCTATCTTGTCTATTTTTCTTTGAAGTGTAGTGCGTGGTATTCCTGTTAAATCTTCTACAATTTTTTTTGCACCAGGAGGATTATTTATTCCGCCTTTACCTAATGGAGGATAGCCTTTTTCTAATGCTTCGTGTAGTTTTTCTTGAATGAGCTTTAATTCGTCCCATTCTTTATCGTCCATTTTAACTAAACATTCTTAACACCCAAGCCAAAAATTGTGTTAAAACCATAAAACCAATAGTCCATAAAACATAATTTAATGTATTAATTTTTTTATCTAAATGTGCCAAATGATTATTTTCTAAAACATCTAATTTATTATAGATGTCTAAAAGTTGCTCTCTAGTAGTTTTAGGTGTTAATTTCGCCATTTGGTTTACATATCATTACTAACGATATTCCTCTGTCTTTTAATTGTTGATTTAATTCTAACACAATACTGTCAACAGCATTATCACAACTTTTAAAATTTTCAAACTCTAATGGTAATGTGCCATTAATCGTACACATAGGATTTATTGATAAACCTAAAACACACATAATAGTATAAATAGACCACATTTAACCTTGTCTATTATATTTTTTCCATGACTTCAATTTGTGTTTATTTTTTGGCTTAGAACGTGATGAATTACCAATGCTTGTTCTTTTCTTTACTTTATCAAAAATAGATTTACTCTGTTCTGTTTTAGCCATTTAATTGACTTAATGGATTTTCTAATGCAAGTTTTATTCTTTTTTCTATCTTCTGTTCTAGCTCATTCATGGCTGATTGAATCCTATCCTCTAATTCTTTCATGCGTTCCGACATGTCCTGCGTGGTATATTTTAAATCTTCACTACTTTGT
>VMHT01047118.1_pt1 | contig 10474 bp, 14 predicted proteins | sample 4693611 | NCBI WGS metagenome assembly VMHT01 (sample SAMN12280063, study PRJNA550983) | marine metagenome | isolation source: seawater sampled from same location over 5 years 0.02-0.2 micron viral filtrate | place: USA: collected off the coast of southern California halfway between the port... ...
CCATCAGAAGTTATTGTACTATTACTGTCGGTGTAAATCGTATCGTCAGCATATACAGTACTACCAATTAGTAGGGTAAGTAGTATAAGTAAGTGTTTCATTTTCTCTCCACGAGTCTATCTAACTTTTCCTCTATTCTATCAAACTTGCTCATTATTTGACTAAGGACTTGATTTGAGTCAGCCTTAGTAACGTAGTCTTCTCTAGTCCTATTTAAGAGTATACGTAATCTACTCAACTCTATTACATAACCTCTTAATACAAAGCCGATAAAACCTATACCAAAAGTTAGTACACTACTCCACAGGTCTGTCATTTCCATTATCTTAACTCCGCCCAGTGTTCAAACACAGGGTAGTTAGTAGTACCACTTATCTTATAGTAGTGACCAACAGGAACGATAAAACCAGCCGTGTTTCTGTAAGCATTGGGTTCTCCCATCCTATTTTGTATATTTACCCACGTACTGCCATTTGAAGACACCTGTACAGGTACGGCTCTAGCAGATGTTATCATTACTTGTATAGGTCTTGATGTAGTGTTCTCATAAGAAGTGTTAGGTGATCTAGAACCAGTTACGTCTACCCAACTTTGACCGTACCCTACACTGTTAGCATTAAAGTATGTACTAATAGCATTAGCGATTTTAGCTGGTGATACTAGACTTTCAGTAGTTCCTGTACCTGTATTCCAGATGCTTTGTGTTTGATCTCCAAGAAGTCCAGTTGTTGAACCACCTGATGATACTAAAAGTGTATCATTAAGTATAGAGGTTACACCTGTTGATTGGTTTATGTATATAACATCAATCCAAGAACTGTCAGTTTCATCCCTTACCTTCAAGATATTGTTAGTTACATCATACCAAAACATATTAGCATAAGTTGTTGAGGGAGCTGAAGACCCACTATTGTTACTAGCAAGTGCTTGCAGTCCATTGTTTATATCAGATCTTGCGCTACTAGCAGTCTGGTTAGCTATAGAAAAGTCATGTTGTGACATATATTAGTACTCCACTGTGGCACTTAGTGCCGATATATTAGGGGTTATTTTCGGGCCAGTATTAGAAAGGGTAGCTCTAAACTCTACAAACCTACCTACTATCTCTCCAGAAGCATCTACGAAAGATGCACTAGATAAGTTATTTACTGTATCTGCGGCTCTAGCTTCTACTATAACAGCATAGTCTGAGAACTCTGCGTCCTCATCTGTCCAAGTATCAAAGTTATTAGGCCAAGTATCCCAGTTATTAGGTATGTCGTCCCAGTTAACTTCTCCATTAACAGCATCTTGATGTTTACGAGATACAGTAATAGCATAAGATAGTCTAATTGTACGAGCTGTACCTACATCAAAGTAACTATTTCCACCATGATCGAACTCATAGACCCCAGTGGAATTTGCATTAGCAAAGCTAGTCATAAATAGCTTACCACCAGAGACAGTAAGGTTAGTCTTAGATCCACTAAAACTTGTGCTTTCTGTATCTGTGTCAGTTTGACCTAGAGCTGGTAATTCAGAAGTAGAAATAACAACAGAAGTTGCTGTAGTACTCTCGTTACCTGTCTTATCTACAGCCGACACAAAGAACTTACCAGCAAGTGCAGGGAAGGAAACAGACGTAGCTGGTCTAGCAATCTTCTCTACCTTTACTAATGTGGAAGCATCCCCAAAGGTTGCGGATGAGTTTGATGAGTAATGTAGTTTATAGTGTGACAAATCTAAAGCAGTAACTGGCGACCAATTAAAGAAAGCAGTACCCCCCGATAGTAAATGGGTTAGATTAGTAGGTGCAGAAGGTGGCGTAGTATCATGTGTTACGTTAAAGGTAGTTGTAATTGTAGTACCTTTATAACCAAGAGCATTAACAGGTGTAACTGATATAGTGTAGTTTATAGCTGGCTCATTTACTTGAGGGGCATCTATACCTACTACCTCAAACCTACCTGCTGTATTACCCTCATTAACAAGAATAGCTTGACCTACAGATTTAAAATTTGTGTCTGCTGTTTTCTTATATTTAACAATAACTGATTCTACACGTTCTATCTCATTTGACGTTACTTCTATAACAAGCACGTTAACAACACTCTCGTTAACTTCTCTATACTCTTTACTTACAGTGACACCAACATTAGGTACTTCATAGTAAGGTAGTAGTGTAGTATTGTTGCTAATAATATCTAACTCATCTGCTTCAGTAAAACCAAAAGCGGCTTCACTACTTTCTCTTAGAGTTAGAGAAACTCTTAAGTCTCCTTCATCTACGTTAGGAGATAGCCTCCAGTCAGTAACTTCAAAGGTCTTTTCATTACCTGTAGTCCAACCATACCTTTCGTTTCTAAACTTAACAAAATCACCAACCTCAATATCTAGAGCGTTAAGTCCAAACTCTGCGGTTAGAGTAAGTTGTTCTCTATTCCTAAAGAGCATCTGCTTTGCAAGTCTTTGAGCCGCAAGGGAATTAGTGGTGTAAGGCAGTGATAAGTCTAAAACAGATTCTACGTTACTATCCTCACTTAAGAAAATAGGAGAGTTAACTTGTGGGTAATCAGCACTTATGTAACCTTGGTCTTTATCTACAAATGTACCTCTTACCGCATTAAAGTTATTTGCCATAGACATCTTAGTGTCAAGACCTATACCACTTCTAAGGTCGTCTAATGTAAGTATTTTAGTAGGAGCAACAAAAGCACCAGCAAACAGTCTCCAAGCTCCAGCACCCCAGAATAGAGTACCTCCACATGAAGTCATCATATCTTGTAGTACATTACCAATACTTTGACTTGATTGTACTACACCATTAATAGCGTATTGCTTTGTTCCATCAGATAGTATTGTAGTGTCATCAGATACAGAAGCGGCTTCCTCAAAAGTAGCGTAATCAATACTGCTGTCTTCTAGACCATAATCAGATGTTATAAAGTCTCTTATTATCCAAGCGGCATTGTCAGTCCAAGTAGGTGTTTGAGCTACACCATTAACAGTAGTAACTACCTTCTTACCTTTTACTACAGCAGTTATAACAGGTAATCCATTTGAGAATATACTAGAGTCGTACTCTAGCCTACAGTAAAGATAAGCTATACCTTTACCCACAAAGTCAACTGGAGCAGAAGTCTCAGTGTGTAGGGTTGTAGCTAAACTTTGACTTGAGTTAGCAAAAGTATCTGTAGAACTTGTTTGACTTCCATCATGCACATACACTTTAACTTTTTGTCCCCAAATACTTTGAGTAACATTCTCATTAGACATACTAACTATAGCGTCATTAAGGTAAACAGACTCTACGCTATCTATTTCGTGTCCAGCTAGAACTATTATTTGGTGAAGTATTTTATTTGCTCCTCCAGAAACTTGCTGGAAGGTAACTGTGCCACCTTTTCTAACTTTACCGTAAACAAACTGCACAGGAGCTAGTGGGTTCTTACTGTTAACTTGTAACCCTTGAGAGTTATTAGGGTTAGCATCAGGCTTAGGCATTAGAGAACTTACTAATGCTGTTGTAACCATACTTATAGCTACGTAAGTTAAAGCATAAGCCGCGTAGTAAACAGCACCTGAAGTTGCACCACCAGCTATAAATGTAGCTATTGTACCTATAAGAGTAGTAGGTTCTCTGGGTGCTATCTCAAACTGCCTGTTGTGCCTTAATACGTTAAAAGGAGTGTTGTGTTTATTTATCGACATACCCAAGCACTTTCTACATCTTCAATGTTTAATCTTGTTAAGCCTTCCATGTTAAGGAAGACAGCCCTAGAGCCGATGGAAATACCTAAAGCGACACCAGTTATCCATCTACAACCTGCTCTAGTTGTAACTAGGCTACCAAATACAGGTCGCTCAATTCTAGTTAGTTTAGTAGCTAACCCTTCATCTAAAGAGTTAAAGCCAAAGTCGTCTCTTACGCTTCTTGGTCCTTTAGGATATACGCCATTACTTTGCATATACAACCCTTCCCAATCATCAGCATAACCTACACCATACATAGCTCTAAATGCACCATTAGTAAAAGTGAAACAGTCATGTACACCCCACTGAAAGGGTATACCTATCATCTTATCTAAGTAAGAATTTAACTCTACCTTCCCCATGTTAATTGTGCATCTTGTAGTGATTGCACATAGGAAAAGAAGCTATCTCCATCATATCGGGACTGATGATTTTCATTCGTATATCTCCAGTTACTAGATCGCTCTAGTTCTATTAATTTGCTCTCTACTGTTAAAGCAATAGTACTTGACTCTGCTTCATCAGATATTCTCATCTTGTCCATCTTACCAGAAAATATTTCAACTACAGATGTATCACTTTGTTCACCTAAGTATAACCTCATTGTTCTTCTCTGATAAGGTTCTTGTAGGGCTAGTGAAACTATAGAAGTTGGTATACCTGACAAAGTTAACTCTACAGACTTAGATGATAGATCTCCTACCTCTTCTAGATCTCCAATAGTAAGTAAACTTCCTGTACCAGTAAATACTTGATCGCTACCTTGCACGTTAATAGATCTGTCACCTAAGCCAGTCCACATACGTAGTGGTCCTATATTTGCAATATTTCCTTCTACATCTGTAGAAACTCTGGTATCAAACATAAGCTCTACAGCAAAGTAAGGTTGTATTTTGTCGCCTATAAGAGCAGATAAAAGAGAAGAAGGTATTGATCTACTCATCCTACTACCTCCATCGCTCCAAATGATATACCAAAGAAACTTGCATTGTTAACCGACCAAGAAGTCTCGTTAGCTGATAACCTAAAGACCCCAGAAGAATTAGTCAGGTTAGCTGATACACTTGTTCTAGCTTTTCTTAGTTTAGGCCAGATCTCTAGAGTACCATCTCCAGATTGATCTTGTAGTACTTTATGTAGAGTAGAATCTGAACCAGTACCTAACTGTATATAGTCACCAGCTTTAAGTGTACCAGTCATAGTTACAGCTACAGAACTAGCACCTACAGCACCTGTTATAACAGCAGACGTTGCAGTACCTCTCACAGTCTTAGCTGATGGGTCGTTAAGTAGGAATGTACCTGACATGCCCTTTAAGCTCATCAGGAAGCTAATCCAAGTCTCTGCATCGTCTCTATTCATAGGTGGTAAACTAATGTCAGCTTCCCACATCTCACCATCATAAGATTGTGTCTGTTGCTTATAAGTAAAAGGAGACATAGATACAGCAACTGTATTCTTAGCTCTTAGTTCAATACTAGCCATACCAATGTTAGTAGGTAAAGCAAGTGGGTAAGAAATAGCCATTATGCCATCGCCCTTCCATAGCTACCACCACGTCTTTTAGCATCTAGTACTGCACCTTTAGCACTGTCTGCAATCTGTGGCATCATTTGTCGTATCTCAGCACGTACAGTTTGTTGTACACCTGTCGATACATTTATGTTTTGTACGATAGTAGTTTCACCGCCTCCACCAGAGTTAGGTGTTATAGTACCTGCCATAGCAGGGGTGAATACTTCTGGTCCACGTTCACCAACAATGTATCTACTTCCAGCGGAAACTGGACCACCATTAGCTTTTGGCTTGAAAGAACCTGCTGGTGCGGCTCCCTCTCCGCCTATCTTACCTGAGATAAATCCTGTAATTTGTTGGACGACATAGATACGATATAGCTCTTTTATAATATCTACTGCCATAGCTTTAAAGGCATCTTTAACAGACTTAGTTCCATCTATCATAGACATCATAGCACTCTCTATTGAACTTGAGAGAGCGTCACGAACCATGTCAGCTTGTGTCTTAAGTTCCTTTAAACTCTTCTTACCTTCTTTAGTGGCAAACTTAAAATATTCACCTAAGTTAAAACCTTCTATGCCTTCGAAAGCATCTAGCATACCTTGGAAAGCCTCTAGAGGTGCAGTAACATCTGCATTTACGTCCCTAAGAGCTTCGGCTAAAATCTGTAGTTCTGCGGTTGTCTCTGCTATTTGAGTTGAACTATTCTCAGGTATAAGTGATCCGCCCCTAGCCATACCTGTATTGAAAGCATCTTTTACAGTATCCAAAAAGCTACCAGCTTCCGCTATAGTATCGTCTTCATAGTCCCCAAAGAAATTACCTACATCAAACGTAGGTAAGTTTAATCTCTCAGGTAACTTATTATTAACACTGTCTATTAGCCAGTTTATCTTATGTAAAATACCCTCTACAACATCTCTAAATGTGTTAGCTATAAAACCTTTACTACCCACTAAGTAGTTCTTTATCTTATCAATAATGTATTTCCAACCTGCAAATAAAGCACTAAAAGTACCAGTTGCATACTCTAGTACAGTCTGAAAAGCATTACTAACTGGATCTGGCAATAAATCCATAATCTCTAAGAACTTTATGTAGAACTTTTTTGTCGCCATTTGGAAGTTTAGATTAAAGCTCTCTACTATAGAACCAGCTCTACCAAAAATCTCTTTGTATACTTTAGGCATATAACTTAAGTAAGTAAAGAAGTAGGCTAAACCTGTAATCATACCATTAAGTAGACTTGCGAATATACCGCCTACCCACTTAAAGGCATTACCTATAGCTTCAAAAGCTGGAGCCGCTGGTTCCATTAACTTCTTAAGGTCTTCGCCTATTCCTTTAAAGTCAAACTGTAGCTCTTTACCTGCGTTCTTAGCTTTAATAATAGCTGTACCGATAGCTAATGCCGCACCAGCTATAGCACCAAACGCACCAAAGATACCAAGTAACTGCGGACCCTGTTGACCCAAAGCAACCATAGCACTTGTACCATTCTGTACCTGAGCCGCAAAGTCACCTACTTGGAAACCTGCTTGTTGTATACCCATAGTAAATCGTTTACTATTCTTAGTAAGTCTACCTTGCTGTATACTTGCTCTACCTACAGCTTTACCCATGCCCCTAATTCTATTAGTACCCTTAACAACTTCGTCAGAGTTTACTCTTATTTTCATATCATCCATCTGAGGTCATAATCCTTATGTATACTGAGTCTAATAGTTTTATAGTTTGTACTTCTCTAGCATCTAGAGGTGTGCCAGTTAATTCACACCAAGACTTTATGTCTGTGTAGGAAAGTGAGTTTGGTCCACTGAAACCTGCCGACCTACCTTGATTAATAGATAAGAAGTAAGTCCACAAACTAGATAGAATATCAGGAAGTCTTGGACCATTGAGTTCTTCTATCTCTCTACCTAGTTGCTTCTCTACTTGCTCTAAGTGTTCTCTCATAGATTTACCGTCTTCATTAGGCTTTGCTAACTTAAACTGATGTTCAGCAAAAGATAGCAAACGTTCTGTTAGACATTCGTAAAATCCACGCTGTCAGCAAGAGCTTCTTCTATCTGAGCTTTAGCCCAAGGTAGATCTATATAAATCTCTTTAGCCTTCTCTATGGTTAATTCTGGTTGCTCACCATCATATGTGATGTTCCAACTCTTAGTTACTTTAGCCATATGTAGTATAGCACTAGCCTCTAAGTCCTCAGCAGTAACTTGCATCCTACCTGACTTTTCCATACGCTTAAGTTTAATATTTGTTTGTCGATGTACTTCTGCTTTATACTCTTTAGTGTGAGTAGCATACATAACAATAGTCATTTGAGTGCCATCTTCATTCATAAGAGGCTCATCAGTAGATGGGTTGTGTATAAGCACTTCAACAGTGTCAGTCTTTGGTGTTAAGTCTTTTAAATCCATATCGAGTTTCCTTATCGAGTTCGGGTTAATAAATGGGGAACGTCAGACCCGACACCAACGTCCCCCCACTCTAGCTAGAGTATTCTTTACGAGCGTGTAATACGCAAGTTAGTAGCTTCTGTTGGGTCACGTAAAGCGACAAAGCTAAGATTTACTATTCTACTTGTAGGACCTTCTACGCCTACATCAGCACTGTTTATTTTACATCTAGGGAAGAAGAACTCCATAGTGTTTGGTGTGCCAGCATTGTCACCTACAGTAACCTTAAGAGGTGTTTCTGTTTCATTGACAAATCTATTGATTAATGAAGCATCCTCAAAGTAAGCTGAAAGAGTACCTTCTACTACAGCGTTACCTACTTCTAATGCAGGTGCGCTATCGTCACCAACAACAAAGGTAGGAGCAAAACTGTTAGTTAAAGTAAAGTCCATAGCTGTAACTATAGCTGATGCTGATCCACCTATCTCTAAGTCACCTGAGTAAGAGTCAAAAGGTGAAGCTCCAGAAGCGGCATCTTGTGTCTTCTCTGAAGCACTCATAGTCATGCTCTTGCCAACTAAACCAAATGTACCTGTTACCATAGCATTAGGTGCTAACGATACAGCTAGTGAGTTGACTGAACAACCTGTAAACAATCTAGCTTGGTCGATGTCAGCGGCATAGTCCTCGATGGAAAAATACTTTGGTGTTGTACCAATTTTAAGTACGTTTGTAGACCATGCGTTTAACATAGCAGACTCTAGTAGTTCGTCGAAGTCTCCATCTCGAAGATCTCCTACAATGTCTCCAGCTACTTGACGGTTGCCGTGACGGTCTACTCTAGACATACGGTCAGCTTGAATGTCAGTACCTTCAACACGATCTTTAGTCATGTTAAGGGAATGGGAAGTGAAAGGTAAGTTTTGGAAGTTACCAGCAGGTGTCGTACCGAAAGTTGTTTCAGTAATGTATGACAGACTGGAACGTGAACCCTGTGCAAAGGCCATATTATATTCTCCTATAGAATTATTTGTAAGCGTACCAACCTATATTGACAGGTACTAAGAACCAAGGACTATCAACTAAAGCCTGATCTGCTTCAGCGTAATCTATAGATACTGTTACGTTGTTTGTTGTAAAAGATGAGGTAGCTTCAAACGCAGTCATTACGTTCTCTGCTATAGTTTCAGCGGCAGATGGTCCATTACCTTCTGGTGCATAACAATTTATAGCAAAGATGCCATCGTATCTCTGCTGAGGATTTAAGCCCCTTACGGCTGGCCTACGTGAAGTGGGCAGGTAATCTACCTTTATATAGCTAGTGCCAGTTGTAGGTACATAAGGAACGTTCTCGTAAGCTATTTGAGGTACGTTAGATATATTAGCTAACTGTACTTCTAGGATAGACCTAATCTCTTTATGTATATTAGCCATATATTTTCCTTAACTTATTAAAGATACGGTATCCGTATTTATACTCAACATCTCTAGCGTATCTAGAACCATTTAGTAATGTCACTGTTGGCCCTTTGTTTCCTTTAATGTCGTCCAAAGACTCTATTATCCTTGAGACATCTCTGCTTAAAGTTGCAATAACTTGAGATCCTACACCTTCTGGATTTACACCCCTTGGTCTACCAAGAGAATCTACAGATCTTATTGTACCTATTGAACCCGACATAACAGAGAAGGATTCTAAATAAGAACCAGAATCTACAGCCCCTATCTTGCCACTATTTTTATTTGTAGCTGTCAAAGTATATCTTACTGTATCAAAGACTAATCCATACAATACATCTTCCGCTGTATCCATTATAGAATTCTGTATTCTATCTATCTTCTTATACAGAGATTTGTTTACTTTTATCTCCATTATTCAGTTACCTCACAAACGTAACAAACTGCTACACCAGATGAGTAAATAGTTCTAACTCTAACGATAGATACATCATCACCTCTACCAGATATAATATCTTTATCTGTAGGTATTGCAGGTAAGCCAAGGGCAGGTATTACACAACTGCGAGTACCGCGAGTTATGTCGTTTAGTAGAACGCCCTCTTGTACATTATACATATAGGCAGTTATTTCATATTCTTTAACTGTACTAGAATATTCTCCAGTACTAGCATTGTAAGAACCAGCAGTAGTCTTCTTTAGTATCAAAGTACTACCATGACGTTGTACCAGTTTAAGTAAATTGTACGCTTGCATGTGACATCCCTATTCGTAATCAGTAGTTTCTGCGTCTATCTTAAATTGATCCTTGTTGAACTCTGGTCTAACTCTGTTAGTATTTGCTCTTACACCCTCCACAGTGGAAACAGTAAGACCTCCAGCGGAAATACCTAAGCTACCACCTAGTTTAGTTCCTTGATACTCTAGCGTATCTGCTAACTTAGTGTAGTGGGCTTGTAATTGTGATGAGGCTTCTTTTAACGCACCGCTTATCTCTAGATCGACAGAACGAGAGTACTTAGCCGCTATAGCTCTACACAGCCATCCACCAGCTTTATATACGTTGTTGTTAGCTTGAGCTAGAGCGAATGAAACTTCTTCATCTTGTACTTGCTTATCATTTAGATCTGTATCACCAATTAACAACCTAGTAGAGTTTAGCCTACCTAGTGCATCAGTTATATTTAGGTTTCCTTCGTCGTAGCTCCAAGCCATTAGTCGTTCTCCAACTCTCCATAATTTCTACGCCAACTGCGGAGTAAACCGCGTTGCTTCTCTAGTATCTTAGACTTCTTACACTTCTTACGAGTAAACTCTGCGTGGGAATTAGTCTTAGCTTTTACTTTAGCATTGATCGTATCTAC
>VMHT01188784.1_pt1 | contig 10474 bp, 4 predicted proteins | sample 4693611 | NCBI WGS metagenome assembly VMHT01 (sample SAMN12280063, study PRJNA550983) | marine metagenome | isolation source: seawater sampled from same location over 5 years 0.02-0.2 micron viral filtrate | place: USA: collected off the coast of southern California halfway between the port... ...
GCGAGAGAGCATTTGGTGATGCGGCTTGTGCTTCAGAAAGAAGTCGATCAAGAAAAGAACCTCGGTTTTGTGGTTCTTGTCTTTCTTCAAGTCTTTCAAATGGGTTTGAATATCTACGATCCAAACGATTAAAGCTTGCTTCGTTTGCAATTGAGTTAGCGAACTCTGCGGCTGCTTTTATCTGTTCAGAGGAGGTAATGCCACGTCCTAAAGAAACTATATCTTCTTGTTGCTCTAAGGCTTCTAATCTTTTTTCTGTAACTCTTATTGGCACAAAGTTTCCTGCGGCGACGTTTTCTAAGAAACCTTGACCACGCTTGCCTCTAATGTCTTTGTATGCGTCTGTTGCATAGGTTTGATTGAAGGCTTCAAATACATCGTCTCTAAGTTCTGCATCAACACCTAACGCTTCAGCAGCGTTAAGTTTTTGATAAAAATCCTGTTGTGCTTTATGGTATTTTTCATTAGCGACAGCAACGGCATCAATAACGTCTTGCTCTGTGGTATTGCCACGAGCGATTACACCGCCCAATTGAGCTTGTATATCTGTTTCTATTTTTTTAAACTCAGCACCCGCATAGCGAAGAGCTATTTTTGCGTCGAAATTATGAGTCCCAACGCCTGTTATTAAACGAAGAAACTCTGTGACTTCTTCGTCTACTAAACGAGTGTTTGGATTTGGAGAATCTGTTAAAGCTCTAGTTAATCTTCCTTTTTCTATACCTCTTCCGTTTATGTCTATAAACTCTCGTACAATGGTAGGCGATAATTGACCTGCTATGTGTCTCAAAGATTTTTCAGCAACAAGAAGCCCGTCGTCACTTGGTCCAAAAATTCTTCTGCCTTCACGAGTTCTGCCTCCTCGCACAAAAATATCCGCAACCGCTGTAGTTAAAATTGCCTCGTTACCAAACGGTTCCATTTGGTTAATAGCAAAACGCAGGAAAGAATTAGTCATATTAGCGTTAAAAGGTTTATCTAATTTACCTCCTTGATTAAATTCTCTTATTGCTCCTATCGCTGGAGCAATCAAAGCGTCATAAGGTTGGTTTGTAGACAGGTTGGTATATTGAAACACACCGTCTTTGGGTTTACTCAACATGGCGAGTTGTTGATCTTTGTAATAAAATGGAGCGAACACATAAAGAGCTTCCAACTCTTTTTCGTCTGCTCCAGACACAGATGTGATGGCACGAGCCATAGGACCAGTAAATCCAGCAACAGTTGCCGTATACCCTAACAAACGTTGCAGACCAATAGCATTTACTTCATGCACATGCTTTTTAGCTAATTCTTTAGCTGTCGTTTGAATAGTATCTAACATTTGCGGGTCAGATAAAAGCTCGTCTACAGGACGAAGTGTTTTTCTAGATATTTTTTTAACCGCTAAATTAAACATCGCTTGCTCTAGTTCTGGAGTAGCTTTAAAGGCTAGTTCATGAGAACCCTTAGACACGATGTTTGCAGTGTTACGGATAAGTTCTGATTGAAAGGCAACAAAATTACCGACGGGAAATCTAGATACTTTTTTAGCCGCTTCAAACGTTCTTGCATATACAGGCACTGTGTCTTTAACTATGTCTGCTGTGAAGTAATCAAACTTATTCCTGTATGTTCCTAGACCTTCATCTGACGTTGACTTCACACGATTTGCTATACCTTGACGACCATACTCTTCAATAATTTCATCAAAGTCAGTAGCGTCGTCCATGCTACCTACGGGAACTCCGGGTCCGTCTATGTTTTTCAACACGCTATTCAAGGGATTGCGTAAACTAGCAGTGTACTTAGCCCTCTCTCCCAACAAACTTCCAATCTTAACCATGTTGTCAGAAAACCTGTATGCTTCCACAGCACCTTTGTAGGGTTTAGAACCAATCTTTAAAATTTGTTCACCACCCGGAAGCTGTCGTATTTTGTCAGAACTAAAATCAGAAAACCGTTGAACAAGTCCGAGAGGTTCTTGTTTTTTTGCTCCGGCGCGACCTGTTTCTCGCAACTTTTCTCTACTTGCCGATAAAAGACTTTTTGTTTCATCCAACACAACACCTTCATCAAACAATCCAGATCGTACAATATAATCCGTAAAATTCTCAAACTCGTCATCTGCCATGTTGATGAGCTTGCCCATTGCTAAATCTATTGTATCTGAGAATTGACCGCCGCGAAGAAAGTTACCGTTAGCCGCTAAGAAAAAAGGAAAAGAAGTTAAATTCCTAGCTTGTGTTGCGGGTGAAAGTACAGTCTTACCCATCTGAGTTAAGCCCTTTAATTGAACAAACGTCTCAGCAATTTGGTTTATAGCATCTCCTGGATCCTTACCAACAAGAGTCAGTGCTTCAAAAGCATCTAAACGCACAAACGTTCCTTTTAAAGGACCGTAACGGCTACCGAAGACGGTCTGACTGTCGTCGATTATTTCAACATACGGAGATTGATTGTTTTGTCTTAACCTCTGAGCCTGGTCTTCCGGCACATCTTTTAGAATCATGGGCGCGGGCATGTTAGGATTTGCTTGAAACTCAGCGAATGTTTTTGTTATTGAAGAATCGTCTAGCAATGACCGATAAAATCTTATGGATTCTTCAAGTTGTTTCATTTGAGTCACAGACCCAAGAACCCTCATGTTTGCGGCTTCTTTATCAGTCAATTTTGGAGCATCTAAATATTCAGCACCACGACCTTGAGGTTGTACTACATCGGACGTTCCGCGAGGAGTTATTTCTCCCATAAAGCCGCGTAGTCTTGGCGTTTTTTCGAGAATCTTACTCCTCGCTGACAACAGATCTTCTGATATTTCATAAATAGGTCTGCCTTTGGCAAGCCCGCCATCGTCTTGTAGTCTAGCCAACGTTTTATTAATAGCAGATTGAGCGTCAATAATTCTATCGTCTAAACTGGCAACACCAAAACGTGCGAGTTCGTCTCGTTCTTTACCAATCATATCTAAAACAAACTGTCTGGCTGTTTCAGTTTGTTCAGTAGGTGACATATTCTTAAAAGTAGCACTACCAACCTTGTTCATTGCCTCCGCTGTTTCCACAACAAGTTGATTAAACTCTGTTGTTCTTTGGAAAGCTTCTATGTTTTCTCTGGTTATACCACCCGCAAATCTACGAGACAGATACTTACCATCTAGTTCTTGAAAGGCAGACAAAGTTTCTGAAATCAGCTGTCTTCTTTTGTCCATTTTCTTCATTTCTGAAGGAGCTAGATTACCTAATTTAAGCTGTTCATCTAAAACTTCTATTTCTTCTCGTGCTGATCTTTCAATGGATTCAGATAAAGCGTTTCTTGCTTGTCTCATTCTTTCTGCTGCTTTAACAGCATTTTCGTTATATCCAAGTTCTGCAAACTTTTCTGGGCTAATCTCTCCTGCTTCGTCTACAATTCGCCCTTCAAGGTAGTCAATCAAGTCTGTGTATTGTTGTTGGTTAGTTTCTCTAGGAACCATGCCAACACTGCCGCGAACTTGTTCCATAAATGATTCTGTTTCTTTAGCGTATAATGCCAAATTGTTTGCAACACGACGTTCGGTTGCCATTATTTCATAACCAGCATCCTGCATGTTTTCGTACATAGAACTTGTAAGACCACGAGTTGTGGTAAAAAGTTTCTGTCGTTTAGTTGGAACATTTGGTTTTGGTCTTGTGTGAGGTGCGTTAGCCTGTTCATCTGCTGTTCGGAACAATGTTTTGTAGCCACTAGCAACAGCACTACCTGTTCGACCAACAAACCTTGCTGCTTTTGGTGTTATATCTCCCGCAGTTAAAAGCTTACTTGCTGCTGGTATTCCGTGTAACAATACGTCAAAAGCTCCTGAAAGAACTGCGCCTTCTGCTCCGATGCGTAGTTTGTTTCGTATGCGACGAAAGTTGTCCGCCCTATCAAAAAAGCCCATGTCTTCTGTGGGATAAAGAGCACGACTTTCTGTTTCCATAAAATTAGGTAGTGCGTCAAAAGCGTCTGATAGTGTACCTGCTCCGTCTGGGGCAACAGAAAAATCAGCCACAGCCACTGAGCCACTTGTGCCTAAACCTCTGTAAAAAGCCCCTCTTGCACCCGGACTTGCAAAAACTTGTTGTCCGAACTTAGATGCACCAAGAGCTTCCGCGGATATGACCATCGGAAGAATATTGGGACCAAGAGGAACAACCTTACGCTTACCCGCTTTACCGACATCTTGCACACTAATCGGCAAAACATCGTCTATCTGCCTTGGAGAAAGATACGGGTTTTTTCTGCGAAGCTCATCAGCAACTTGAGCTCTTTTTGCGTTATGGGCGGATCTTGATGCAGCATTTGCGTACTTAATACCAGCAACAGTGCCACCACCAAAAGCTGTTAGCATATTAGTTATTTCACCATAAACTGTATCGGGAGTCATAACACCCGTACCCTCTTTAAAATCATCTATAAGACCACGAAAATAAAGCGCAGTATTTAAAAGGGGTTCTTCTAAATCAGGGTCATCGCCACGAGCTTTGGAAAGCAAGTATTGTGTGCCGTTAACGCCGGTATCTAGTCCAAGCAGACTTAGTTCAGGGATAGCCACGACAAGATCGACGAGTCCAGAAAGGATACCCTCCCCGATGTCCAACATCTGAAACTCACCGTACTCGCCCTCAAATTTTTCAAAAAAGTCGGGATCTTTAACTGACTCTGTAAACCTAGTAATGTCATCAGCGGTTACACCAAGATAACCAAAGGAAGAAGACTCTCCTTCGTCAAAATCTACGGTGCTATCAATGTCAGCACTCAGATCTCCGAGGTCTAGTGGTTTAAAAGACGACATTTAAAAGACCTTTTCTAATTTGTTGGCGAGTTAAGTAATAAACCACGGCTATTTGAAGCAACCCCATAAACTTGTCTGGCTACCTCTTTTCTATGCGCTCGCAATTCCTCTTCTGTATTTGCTGTTATTGGTGTTGTTACCTCTCTTAAGAGCCTCCCACCAGGATCGTATACTTTAGTAGTAAGCGATATGGGTTTCCCGTTTTCGTCTTTCTTTCCAGTGGTGACATTAACAGTTGCCCCATGACCACCTGTAATTGCTCCTGCTTTTTCTGTCGTGCTATTATAAGCACCAACATTAAGTTCCTGTACGCGAACGGTAGCATCAGGATCTTCTTCTTGTAGTCGTTTTTGAGTTTTAACAGCAAACTTATCTGCAATGATAGGAGCATTTCGTTGGATGTCTTGTGCTGCTATGTCTTCGTCTCTTTGTTGTGCGGCAAAACCAGCAAGACTATTCATAGCGTCATAGTAATTATCTGCGTCTTGGAAGTTAGCTAGGTATCGTTCACCAACTGTTGTTTTAGTTGCGTCCAGTTGTGCGTTATATTGTTTACTAAGTTTTTCGTCTTCTTGAATATCAGATATTGAATAAAGATCACCTTTTGCATTTCTAAATTTTTGTGACTTAAAGTCAGGTGTGAATCCCATCATTGACAGAGCTTCTCTTTGATCGTTTGTGTATAATGTATTAAAGATGGCAGCTTCTGAAGTGGCTTGATCTCGTACTTCTTTTTCTTGTGCTCTTTTAGCAGTCTCAAGTTTCAGTTGCCCTTCTAATATTGCACGTTTACGGACATCCTCTGTATCTTGTCTTTTTGTCTGCATCGGAATTGCTTGAGTCAAACCAGCGGCGAGAGATTCAGTGGTTCCAAGTCCAGGATTTTGTAAAGCCGCTTGAGCAGTCGCTAAACCAAGGTCTGTAAGGATGTTGCCGCGTGGTTTTTGTTCCATTTGTTTTAGTAACATTTTTTCGTATTCTTCGACAAACCCACCAGGAGCCATACGAATAGGCTCCACTTGATTCATTAGGTCTTGTGATGATGCAAGAATACCAGCGGCTTTACGAGCAGAGCCGGGGCGACGAAACATTCTACGATTTGAACCTTTAATCATTCTATCCTCTACCTAAGTTCTCTAAGCCATAACCAAGAGCCGCGATTCCCGCACCAGTTAACGCCGCACCTGTGTTTGGTTGCGGGGTAGGTGGTCGTGAACCAACGCTCAGTGCTGTTTGTGCATACGGCACACCTTTCAAAATATCAGAACGAATTTGAATTGCTTTAAATGGATCCTGGATGCGTGAGAATAGATCACCATACAAAGCTTCATTTAGACGTTGTTCTGCACCTGCTTCTAAGCCACCTAACGCTGTCAACGTTTCAATATCTAAAGCTCCAAGACCCGAGACTCGTGCAGCGAGATCAGACTGTGCTCCGCCTAAACCACTAAACATTCCGCCAGCATCGCCAAGAATACCCGCACCAAGTTCAGTTCCTGCAAGACCTGTTGTGATACCCTTCAGACCCAACTCTCCTGCGCCTAACCCAAGACGACCAGCTTCTGCCAGTGAACCAAGACCTAGTTGATTTGCACCCAAGAACCTGTTTTGTTGGTCTTCAAAAGCTTTTTGTGCTCTTCCAGCGGCAGACTCAAAACCAGCACGTCTAAGTTCAGCAGCGGTCTGTGCTTGTTGTTCTAGAGTTGCTCTATCGAGTTGTGCTTCTACAGCACCTGCACGACTACCCCCAAAAGCTCCCGCAGCGGCAGCTTCTGCCCGTCTTTGCTGTCTCGCTTTGTCTGACTCTGTTTGAATATCAGACAAGGCACGTTGAACAACCTGATCTTCAAACGGATTCATAAAGCCACTTACATCGCTTGGGTCATAAGACTTCGCGCCACCAGCTTCAAGTCCGCCCGCAATATTTGCAATATCCGAAGCTAGACCCATGCCGAGTCCAACAGAAGGTTGTGCAGCACTTGTTGCTGCCGCGCTCAAGCCAGAAGCAGTGCCCGCTAATCCGCTAAGTTGATCGGCAGTTGCGCCAGCATCGCTGTAATAAGACGAAGCAAGGTCAAGATAAGGCTGATACGAACCAATACCGCCAACACCAGCAAGCAATGCCATCTCTTGTGTAGGCGATAACCCTGTTACGAACGGAGCCATTTCTGGAGTATAGAATCTAAGGTCGGGGTCTTCTGAAACTTCTTTCAGTTCAGCTAACAATCTGTTTTGTTCTGCTTCTGCTGCTGGGTTAACAACAGGGATGTTCAGACCAATTTGAGCGTCTTTACCAAGTCCACTAATCAAACCTTTTAATGACTCGTATGTAGTCTGAGGTTTTTGGGCAGCTTGTTGAGCGTATTGAGAAGGATCAAAATTAAAATCGGACATTACGCGGCTCCTTTTTCAAGTTTGTTCATCAACGCATACATTTTTGCAGCTCCTTTTTCACGATTTCCGCCACCTGCATTGCGAACAGACTTCGCTGTCATTACAAACTCACCATCCGATAACAATGCTGGCACACTATCTGATGTGCCTGTTCCGGGTCCGACTATCTCGCCGCCGTCATTCAAGCCCACTGTTTCACGACGTTGTTTATAAAACTCGCCAAATTTCTGAGCTCCTTCAGCATAGCGTGGGTCGCCACTTGTGCCCATTAATTGTTGTATGATTAGTTCTTGTTGTTCTGGTGAGAGCTCTCCTACCGCTTCCATTTCATCTGGGCTAAGTATACCACTCAACAGTGCTAGTCCGCCTACAGGTATAGAAGCGGCTCCTACAAAATCGCCAAAGCTGTTTTTAAGAGTAAGGTTGTCGATAAACTCGTCGGTTCCTTCTCCAAGTTTCTTGGTAAATCGTTGGACAAAACCAAGTTCTGAGTCTGGTGTAACGGTTTCTATACCTGTGCCTGTGCCTGTGCCTGTGCCCGCCCCTGCTCCTACACCTGATGTAGGAGGTAAACCAGATTCTGATACGACATTGATTCCCTTCTTGTTAGATATATCCTGTAGTATTTGATCTGGTGATGTTTCTCCACTAACAATGCTATTCAAAGTGTCTTGTGGAAGATTACCTAAGTTGTCCATTGTTTCAGCAGCAACTTGTGCGAAATCTGGTGCTGAAACATTGACACGTTCCACCGACACTGTTGGCATTAATTCACTTGCGAATAGGGTGTCTCCAGTTCCAGCAACATCTCCGAGAGCAGCTGGATCTAAAATCTCGTCTATTGGTGTTGTGCTTGCGCCCGGCAGACTACCTATTCCTTTTGCAACTCCCTTTGGAATGGTTGCCATATCACGACGACTATTCAACATACCGCCGACCTTCTCTCCTACAAAGCTACCTGCCGCCGTTTTGAGTCCGGCTCTTAGAGCATCATCTGTTTCGGCTCCCCTTAACTTAGCCACACCACCAGAGAGAGCCGCTTGTGCTGCATATTTTTGAGCTCCAGACAAGTTACCCCCGATTTTTCCTCCGACGTAACTTGTGCCCGCACTAAACAAAGCATCCTCCGTCGAACCACCTTCAAGTTTAGTCAAAATTCCTGATGTTGCTGCGCCCGCCATAGGTCCGAACATTGTTGTCATAACGGTTGGTAAAACAACCGAAGCAACTTTACGAAGTTCTTTTGGTACGACCTTACGGAAAAGACTTCCCAATCCATATTGAGGCACACCCATTGCACGAAGACGTTCGGCTAGTTCCTCTTGTCCTCCTGCAAGGCTTTCAATACCCATTGGAGAATTTGGATCAGTAATAGCAAACTGCCCCATAGCCGCCTGTGCGGGCATGGGCATAGTTGCCATAATTCCAGTGGGTTGTGCGCCATAAATCATGTTTTCACCTTAACAGTTCCTGAATCGTTATACAATGCTCCTACTTCTAAACCAGTGGCAGAAGTCGGTAGTTGTGTAAGAGTAATCTTTGTGCCCCGTAACTCGCCCGGAGTGCGTTCTTGAGTGATGAAAATTTCTAAAGCACGGACTAAATCACTTAAATATTCCCGAGTAATCTCATCTGACGGCGACGGAAGTCTAGGTGCTGGAAGACCTACTAATGCCATTATCGTCTCCCATCCGGTCTAATGTCTAAACGTGGTGAGCCTAATTTCCACTGAACTCCAATAGTATTCGACTCAACTCTCATTGAATAAGAACGTCCTCTGAGACGTAAATGAAGCTGATTAGTGTATTTGTCTACAGGTGAGGTTGCTGTTCTTGTTACTGAACCTGTGTCAGTAAAATCATACGATTCACCGGGGAAATTTCTTGCCTTTAGGGTGAAGTCTACAGTAGCACCAGTTGTCTCCGACCCAGTAAACTTAACGTCTGGAATAAGCCGTTTGACAAACATAAACTGATCTCCATCACCGATGTCGGTAGCACCTGATTCAATAAACGCTGTCATGGCAGAGCCGTCATCATCCACACCGTTTTCGTGCAAAAACAAATACGAGCTACCCGCTGCAATAGGATTAGATCTTGTGCCACGATCAATCCAAGCGGTTCTACCTAATACGCCGTGATACCAAAGTTTTTCGCCGTAATTATAAACAACGTATCTGTCGTTTTCGCCGTTGCCGCTTAGAGAAGGGTAGAACCACCACACTTCGCTGAACTCAGAGTTTACACCCGCCACCACTTTCGACTGTTGATCGAAGTCAAAATCACCAAATACAAAACTTTTTATAGGACATGCCATCTGTTGTGTCTGACCGGAATAAACATAAAAAGTATCAACGCCCATCCAAAACACAATATCGTCTACAGCTATTGCAGATTTAGGACCCATTATTGTTATGTTTGTAGAAATAGTTTGAAGACCAAAAACTAACGTGCCACCAACATCGACCATGCCAACAAGAGCATTGTCAGTATAAACAAGTATTTCACGTTTTGTTTTGACCGCTTGCACAAACGTAGAACCTATACTCAACCGTAATGTTCCCGCTGAGTTCGACCCATCAGTTTCGGTAAACCAATCAACTGCACTGCCGATAGAAGAAAAACGAATAAGCAAAGGATCTTGAACACCGTCTCCTTGAGTTGCACTATTATTCGCACCTTCACCATCACATCCAAAGGCAACAACGTGACGATTCTGTGTTAGTAGTATTTGTTTTGCTACAGTTGGAACGCTTTTTTTCGTAGCTGTAGCTATACCTCCTGTGCCTGTACTTAGTTCAATTGCACGAGAGTTTAGACCATCAGTCCTATCCCAATAAAAGATCCCAGAGTCACGAGGATTGATAAGCAGGTCTTCACCAAAGTTAAGGTGTGACCAAGTTCTTAACTCAAGGTTTGTGCCTGTTGGTGCAGCTTCACCCCACGCAAAGAAGCTTGTTGCATTCTTTACAGTGCTTCCATCGCTGTGAGCTGCCGCTGTCGTTCCAAGCGCACCACGACCACCACCTGTTAGGTTATTTGTTGATTTACCTGAGAAAGTAATTAGCTCAGAGTCAATCAATATCGTACCTGACGAGGGGAAAGCAGTGCCACTTGAAAGTATAATGGTCGTAGCGGAGTTAGATAAATCTCCTCCCCCGGTATTCAAAGTGCTTGTTGCAACACCAGAAACCTCGCCGCCCCAAAGACCGCCGCCCCAACCTGTGCCGCCAACCGCACTGTTAAGACCGACATTTAACTGATATTTACCCACAACAGATCTGCC
>VMHT01121511.1_pt1 | contig 10473 bp, 20 predicted proteins | sample 4693611 | NCBI WGS metagenome assembly VMHT01 (sample SAMN12280063, study PRJNA550983) | marine metagenome | isolation source: seawater sampled from same location over 5 years 0.02-0.2 micron viral filtrate | place: USA: collected off the coast of southern California halfway between the port... ...
GAAATAAGTTCCGCAAGAAGGGTTGGTCTTACAGGATGAAGAATTATCATAATGTGTTCTTATGGCAAGAACTATATTTTGATGTCGATTACTGCAACGCAGACTATAACGAAGGTGCAAAGACTCTTGAGAAACTCGCTCTATTTTTGGGCGAAAATAGCAAGAAGTATGGACATGCACCGCTTGGAACAATAGTGTTTTCGGGAGGCAAAGGTTTCCACTATGTTGATAGCATGTGGAGAATAGACAATGTATTGTCTGATAAGGAAAAGAAAGAATACTATCAAAAAGACCTCGGCGATAAGCAGCTTGCTAATCGTGAATGGAAGGAGTCTTTGATAGATGATGTTCGCAAAGCGGGCATACTTATCGACTATGATGTCACACCAGACCCTCGAAGAATCATCCGTTTACCTGGAACGGTTCACGGAAAAACACTAAGATTATGTAAGATTATCAAACACTCCGACCTCGTTTTTAATGAGGATAGAGAAGTGATAGGTTACAAACCAGACGACCCCATTGGGTGAGTCTTTTAGATGGATGAAAAAACATGGACACATATTCATTTTAACATGGATGAAGTCGATATTGATTATTTATTTGAGTTGAAAAGAACCCTTCGAGAAGAAGGCGTTACTTTTGATACAGGCACAGATTTGTTATCAAACACTCACGAATGGCAGACCGATTGGTCGCTTGAAGGGAGAATGGATGTTGCAGATTTGGCCGCTTTTCTAAATGTTAGAAAGGTTAAGTATACATTAGTTAAGCAACTCAAAGACGAGGAAGAAGAGTAATCTTTTCCTTTTTAGATGAGCGAAGAAAAGCGATTTACCGAAGATGACTTAGGTAAAATAGTCACCATAACCACCAAGAATGGAACTTACTACGAAGAGCGTATTGTGCAGGTTTTCTGCGATGTATGCGCCGCTTCGTTTATAGGAATCATGCGAGAAGCAGGTGGTTTCTTGGCGGGTCACGATTGTTACCATAAGTGGGAACATGCTCGTGGCGCGTCTGCTGCACATGGTTTAACACCCTAAAGCAGATTTAGAAGAGAATAAATTCGAGGCGAAAGCCTATGACGGAATCTTCCGCCAAACCAGTCAAACTTACAAGAGTTTGCGAGCCTGACGAGCGAAAGCCTCTAGGATCAGCACTATGCCGCGCCTGGAGGTTGCGGGTTCCCATCCGATAAGGTAATCCGATAGTCTATACGACCATCCGATTACAAACGGTTACGGAATAGATGCTGATCTCACAGCTTTCGATCGTCAGATTGCAAACTTTGCACTTTCTTTGTATACACATGCGAAAGGTCGTTTGACTTAATTGGCGGAAGATTTTGCTATAAAAGGGACTTAAGGTGACCGATAAACTTAGACAAACTAAGGCAACGACAGTTGAAGCGGTTACCATTAACTCCACTTTTTTAGCAAAAAACATATCCTCTTCATAGATGGAAGAAGAATATCGAGGGGCACAAGTTATAGCCCCCTGGGAAGGTGTCTGCCACCGTTGCGGTAAAGAAACCAATACTCATACTATGAGTTGGTTTAACCAAGCATACATTTGTATGGAATGCAACGATAAGGAAGAAGCCCACCCAGATATTGAATTAGCAAAAAATGTTGAAGTCGCCCACACTAAAGCGGGTAACTTTAACTATCCAGGAATAGGCTTTCCTGGTTACGATGGTCGAGTGACTATCGACGCTACTGCTCTATACCCTAATACTATACATTATGCTATAGTAGAAGGAGAAGAAGAGTAGTTACTTAGATGAGTAAAGAACTTTACAAATATGTAGCCGAATTAAGGGACTACATTATGACGCTTGAGCGTCGCATCCAATCACTTGAAAAACAAGTGAACCCACCAGAAACAGTCGATCTCGGAAATGGTCGAAGAACATTCACAGGTTATGGCGTTCGTAAAATGCTTGACGGAATGGTCGGAAGACACCGAAAAAACCCTGTAACTGGAGAATGGGAAAAGGTAGAATGATACCTTACTTAGATGGAACAAAACTATCGAATATATGTGGATGGATCCGCAATTGGTAATCAGAATGTAAACGCAGACACCCCCGCAGGATGGGGAATGATTTGTGTTAAAATGGATGTGGGAGATAACTCGCATTCTAGTGGCACGGTTCAAAACGAACTTAGTGGCCTTGTGATTACTGACGCCGAATCCTCACAATTTATTGGTGCAGAGGTAGGCTCTAACAATACAGCAGAGGTAACTGCTCTGTATAAAGCGTTATTGCATATCGAATATGGACACCAGACAAACGGCCGAGATACAACTTACACCATTTATGGTGATTCAATGTATGCTGGCAAAATGGCTATGGGCGAATGGAAGCCCAAAGAAAACAAAGAACTGATAAAGAACTTAACGAAAAAGTGGAAGTCACTAAAGATGCAAGGAATTAACTTTACTTGGAATCATGTGAAAGCCCATTCTGGTCACTTGTGGAATGAACGAGTAGACCACTTGGCGCTAAAAGCGGCGAGTAATGAGGAATCAGTTCCTTTAAACGAGTGGTTGAGATAACCACCTTTAGATGGTAAGAGAATTTGTCCGCTTAGACGCGGAAGGAAAGCCCTTAGAGGCGAAATACCAAGTTTATGAAACGCACACTTTACCCGAAATGGTGGGCGAAATAAACTACGATGTAGTGCCAGATAACCGATTTAAGTTCGGTTACTTTGGTTTACTAAGAGCGCGACTTATTGCGCTATGGGAGGCAGGATTTATTTCTGCTAAAGAGATGGCTAACATGATAACAGGGGTTGCCAATGGTAACCTAAATGCTGACCCCTTCGGTGACGAAGCGGTAACAGATGCAACCGATGAAACGGTCTTGGAAATGATTATGAATTTGAAAGATGTTACGGATAAACTAACATCAATCGAAGTTGATTGGAATCAAGAACTCGATAAAATCGAACCAGTTTTGACCGCAGAGATGCGCGCTAACCTTAGCGCGAACCTCATTTGCGGTGTAATAGAACTGCGCGAGGAAACTGTTACTATGTTTAGCGAGGAACAACTAACCGCTTACGCAGAACTAGCTAAGTTCTTGCGGGACAGCGAGTTTGGTGTTGCTATAGTCTAACCCAACTTAGGTGAGTTTATGCCAAAAATAAAAATAGAAATAGACATTAGTAGCGAAGAGATTGTTGAGATCTTTAAACGAATGACGACCAAGAAAAGCGGTTTAAGAAACACCGCTTACAGTCGATACTTCGAAAAGACCGACAAGGATCCTTACCAAGCTGCTATGAATAAATCGCCTAGTAAAAAGGTGAGAAAGAGTCCGATTAAGGACAAGAAGAAAGGCCCTGTTAAGGGTAAGAAAAACCTAAAAGGTAAGCACGCTCGAAAGGGCGGCTGGACACAGCTTGAAGTTGCTTGGTTGAAAGAATGGATTTCTACCAAGCCAGTTAATCAAGTGACTGTAAAAGCCTTTAGAAAGGAATTCGGCTATGTCCGAAGCTTTTCTTCATTGAGCGGTAAGGCTTTTTCACTTCGCAAGAAGTGAGGGTCGCCGCCAATTTTAGAGAGAGAACAACAAAACTGAGGAGTAATCCTATGACGATGCACGCTACGCTACATGCCGTATACACGGCAACACGCACTGCATTTTGGGACTACAATACATAAACACAAGCAAAGGAGGAGGTTTCACCCCTCCATTGATGTAAAAATCGAATCGGCCAATCTTACCGAACAAGTCGGACGACACTAGATTGACGAACGATCAAGATCGTTGTCGAACAAGAAGTGCCTTCTTGTCCAACTAGAAGTAAAACGCTAAATGACCTGGATTTTTACATTGTTTATTGACTGTATCCCTGCACTCTGACCAGTAGAACGGGTTTCTGAAAACCCTTTTTCCCGCGCAAGCATCGGAAAAATCTACTATTCAGAGCCATTATCGTGCTAGGTGTCTCTCTCGACAGATGAGTGAAATTATACATGAAACACAAATCGTATACAAGAAAACAAGCACAGGCAAAATCCAACAATGGAGAGCCTGGGTTGAGACGACAGATGACGGCTTTCTTTTGAAAGTCGAGTCTGGACAAACTGACGGCAAACTAACAGTTACGCCAGGTCAGGTAATAAATGAAGGAAAGCAAAAGCGTTCTGCACGCGAGCAAGCCATCTTTGAAGCAACTTCAAAGTTGAGCAAGAAGCGTGACGAAGCATACTTCGATACAATCGAAGAAGCGCAAACGCAAGTAAAACTGCTTCCTATGTTAGCGCATTCGTTTGCGAAGCGCGCACATAACATTACCTACCCAGCAATTGTCCAGAGAAAGTTTGACGGTGTAAGATGCCTCGCTAGACTAAATAGCGACGGCACGGTTACACTAATGTCTCGAAAGGGGAAGGAGTTCCCTCACCTAGACCACCTAAGATCAGAAATTAATTTGAATAATCCTGATCCTAATTTGGTTATTGATGGTGAGTTATACTCCGACACACTAACCTTTCAAGAGCTAGTTGGACTTGTTAGACGAGTTACACTTAAGGAAGGAAACCAGGGGCAAATGCTCGAAGTTTCCCTAAGAGTGTATGACTGTATTAATCTCAACGAAGAGCAAGATTTTACCGAACGATATGAAACAATCACTAGCATTACTGCTGGTGCAAAGTATCTGTCATTGGTAGAAAATGTGACCGTGAATAACGCAAGTGAAATTCACGCGGCACAGGCTCGATTCGTGGAAGAAGGATACGAAGGTGCTATGGTTAGAAACCTAAAGGGCGCCTACCGTATCGGCAAGCGAAGTGCTGACCTACAGAAAGTGAAAACTTTCGAAGACGACGAATTTGAAATCGTCGGGTTTACACAAGGAACTGGCGGAGAAACTGGATGCGTTATTTGGATTTGTAAAACCAAAGACGGCAAGGAATTCAATGTTAGACCTCGTGGAACAAGAGAAGAACGCCAAGAGTATTTCCGAAATGGAAATAACTACATCGGTAAGATGCTTACGGTAAGATACCAAGAGCTAACTGACGATGGCATTCCTCGATTCCCAGTAGGAATTAGCATTCGTGACTACGAATGAGATTTGCCCGTAAAAGGGCTTTTAGATGGAATTAAGAGAAGGCGTTTGGTATTTCCTAAATGGTTATCACTACCATGATGGAGAACCAAATGAAGACTTACGATTAGAAATCAAAGCCGAAGATGATATAGAAACGGTGATTGAAACTCTTAGCAGAACGCTAAGAACTATTCACGCTGAACTAAACTCCTTCGGTATTTGTGACGATGGAATCTCTTGTGATAATGAATATGAAGGTATTCTAAACGAGAACGGTCATTGTGAAGATTGCGTTACCGAACGCGATTATGAAAATGACAAGTTTCCACAAAAGAACTAGCCGTAAAGGGCTTTTAGATGAGTAAAATAGAAGACGAAGTGTGCGAGGAAATACTAGCAAGAGCCGAGAAAGGCTTGAACAAGTATGGCGTTTCAATGGAACGCGACGACTTGGATATACACGAATGGCTTCAACATCTTTTGGAAGAACTTCTTGACGCAGCAGTTTATGTTAAGCGTCTACAAAAGGAGTTAGCACCGCACACAGCAAATATGCTAGCGCGAACGCTAAAGACCGAACATGAGATAACTAAGTTAGATTTGCCGCAAGCGGCTAAAGATATACTAACACAGTTTTTCAAGGGTCTAGCAGAAGATTTTGAAGAATTAGGGGTTTGAAGCCCTCGTTTTTAGATGAGTAATCGAAAGATAAAGAAATCATCAGTTCCCCCAACTGAACTTAATGAATGGGGTAATCCTAACGACGAATGGGAGTTTTGCGGCTTTGACGCAAAACACCAATCTTCGATGTGGAGAAGAAAGACGCCGATGACCGACGATGAAAAAGTCGCTGGTCTTAATGCGCTTATTGGAGAGGAAGAATGATGGCTGGGTTCGATGAACTACAGTCCGTCTTCTACAACTACGAAGTAGGATATTTGGAAGGCTTGAGATCGGGCCTTGCACTATACCGAAATAGTTCTCTTGATGAATTGCTAGAAGAAATAGCAAAGCAAGAGAAGAAAGTTGAAGAAGAATCAGAAGAAGAATAATTCCCTTTCCTTTTAGATGGATATTATGAAAATAATACAAGGAATTAGAAGAGTCCTAAGAAATCACAGTAGGTGGTTTTGGTGGATATAATCGGAATACTAACTTTAGTATTAACTTACATTCTTATTGGCTTCGGCTTTGCCGGAGGCTTTGCGTTGTTCAGATGGACAGCGAAGAAATGGAAAGGTCGAAACAAGCGAGGCGGTATAAACCGCTTCCGCGTTTAGACTACTTAGATGAGTGAAGAAACACAATTAAAAATCCCAAAAGGATTTGAAATAACCGAAACCCCTGTTAAACAAAACAGGGCCATAGGTCACTATAAAAAGTGTAATCATCATAGCCTAGTTTTTGACTATGGCAGAATACCCGTGCAATTCACATATCATTGTGAAGATTGCGACCTACACGAAACGGTAAAGTTACCACAATCCAACAGTTATACCTGTAGATGTGGTAGTATGTCGTTTTGCGACTGCGGGGCAATATATGATAAACACGATATAGCGTTAGCCGAAAAACACGGCTGGCCTATTGGCGAATAAATAGTGACATTTAGATGAGTGAATGGAAACCAACCCAGTCAGATATAGACTGGACGAGAAACCATATTCAACAATTGAATGAAGGCGGCAAGTGGGTTATACCCGCAGCAAATGATAGTGAGATTACTATTCGCCATTCAACAAAAAGTTATGATGCAGTTATAACAGCTACAGACCCAGGTGGTATAGTAACCATGATGAGGACTCTAACTGTTCTAAAGATAATAGGATACCTAGGAGATAGTATAATCTATACTAATGGTAAACCTGCTGATCAAGACTTTAAAAAGTTTCAAGAAGATAACGCTTGAGACGCATTTAGATGAGAATCGAAACAGAAGAAGACTTTATGAAATTGGCCCTCGCAACTGCGATGGCTATTGAGATGAGTCCAATTATTAAAGAGAGTATGTTAGCAGTCTATGACCTTGCCTTGGAAATCGAAACCAAGCATGGACACAAGACCACAGTGGAAGATATGAAAGAAAACACCGTTGAATTTTTGACGGATGTGAGTAATAAGCAACCACTACCCATACCCGAAGAATTCGAACCAGAGATCATAGGCAAGTGCTACGGTGCATGGCTATGGTGTCTAAACATGGTTGAAATGGTTGAAAGTAAACAAGACATGATGGAAGCTATGGCCGAAGTTAGTGTTCTGTTTACTAAACTACAAAAGCGAGAATTCCAAGAGAATAACCGTTAAATAACACGGTATATCGCCCGACCTTAGATGAGAGTCAAGATGAGAGCAACTCGGCCTTTAATGGTCGCAGATATTCCTGAAGAAACTAAACCCATTCGACACCGCCAAGAAGTTCAACTGATGTTGGATGAGGCGATCGAGCGCAGAGATGCGTGGTTGAGGTATTGGAAGGATACCAAATTGTCCAGAAGAGACAATGTGGAAGCACTAAGAAACTATACGGCGCTAAGAGGCGTTGTAAAAACATTACAGTGGATAATGTTACATCCAGAAATTGAGCATCCGCTCGATTGAGGAATTTAGATGGGTTATACACCTAGAGTGCTTGGAGAACTAAACCAAGTAGAAAAGAGATGGGTTGATGCCCTAAAAAGAAGTTACCTTGACTTGGCTGTTCCGTTTAATGCAAAACAGGCAGTCGAAGCAATACACGCTACACCAACTAAAAAGGGCGTTCCATTCAAGAATGTTCCTAACAGTTACAAGATGGCGTATGTATTAAGAAAGACTCCAGGAATTCGATTTTCTCATAGAGATGCGAAGAATAGGCCGTATTATGTATCGGCTTAATGAGTCAATTTTAGATGGATGCGATAAGCATTGTAAATTTATTTTTACTACTACTCTTTGGAACAACCGTTTGGTTGTTATTCCGTGACACCTTAAATAAGGTAGAGCGAATAGAGAGAACAACGGACTTCCTATACGAAACTATGATTATAGAAAACAGGAAGCCTATTGTGAAAGAGGAGGATAAGATAGACCCAGAATTTTTAGAATGGGATAAATCTTGACATTTAGATGAGTATAAGAACATCAATATTAGATTCTAGAGGAGTCACCATAAGAGGTGTCTCCACTAACGAAAAATGTATTTACTGCTCAAAGATGGCAGTAAAATATGTTTGGTGTAAAGAACATATGCTACACATGCAACTAATTAGGCGTGCTGTGGCTAGACATTTGGGTAAGTCCGAATGACTACTTAGAGGAGAAAAAACATGGAAGCAAACTATGAATACCGATTTGACAAGAACGGCGTGCCAGTTGCAGTAATATCTGCATTTGGCAAAACACTATCCGAGGAATTACCTCTGGAAAAAATGGTTACCATTAATGAAAAGGTAAGTGAGGCAGCAGCAAACTTTGTGGAAGAATGTCGAAAAGCTAATTTGAAGCTTAAGAAGGCAGAACCCAAAAGCGCTGTTGAGAAGGAATACGCGCAAGCGTTCCTAGCATATCACTTGCATATTCATCAAAAGGAAACTGGTGAAAGCGTCACTATTGTCTCCCCAGGAAAGATTTCATCTAACTGGGAAACAAAACAAAACGGTGAAGAAGTTTTGACTAAGGCCGAAGAAGCTAGAAGCGAGCATAAAATACTCGTTGAAAAGTATGGTGGTTATGAAGGCGCACTACATGAGGATGACTTGAATAGAGCATTCTTAGTTATGGCGTGTGAGAACTATGTTCTCAAAAAACTACAGGAAGTAGGCAGTAGGGAATCTATTGTCTGCACAATTCGAGACCTGTGGGCAAATGCAGTTGAAAATGTTCCCTTCGTCGAAGACGACTGGGAAGATATGCTATTGCCTACGCTAGTTCAAGACGGCTGGATTCTTTTCAAGACTAACAAGGGTGAGATTAATATCTTGCCTTATGGAAGTGGAGTCCCTGGCTATGATGCCGACTTAAGTGTCGATCATCCAGCCTGGGCTAGAAATCCAGATATCGTATGGCCTTGAGATAGGTCAATTTAGGAGGAGAAAATATGGCTAAAAAAAGAACGAGTGGACTTAGGGAATGTATTGCTAGCGGATGTGGAACGAAATTAAAGCGTGCCCAATCGAAATATGCTAAACAATACTGTCCAGACCACTTACAAGCTATGAACCAATTGAGAAGGTTACGATAACCTTGTGCGATGATCGGGTGTAAGAACCCTTCGCATGAAGATGGGTATTGTGATACCTGTCGTCCCTTCTCATCAACTAATGTTCCTTTCAGAATGGAATGGTTAAGAGGCGTATATCTACTAAAAGATAACAACCCCGTATGTCTATACACTAGGCAAAAACCCACCGATTCTTACAGGATTAATTCTATCCGAGATGAGATAGAAAATATTAGACGATTACTTAACGAGTAATCTACTTAGATGAAAGCAGAGTCAAAAATAACAAAATACAGTAGACAGATAATGGGTGCGATTGGAAACGATTGCCCTGGGTGTCTACATGCTTGGGTTAGAGATCTAACCCTACGAGAAGCAACTCTCGGTTTCAGCATGCTAGCGTGGCAATACAATTCAGAAGAAAATGTCGTAAATATTTTTTACGGCAATTTGCGAACTGGAGAGGTAATGTATCACGACGAATTGCACGACCCAGAAGACATAGAATGTTAGTCCTAAATGATGGACTGCGTTATGTTTATAGACTGGTGGAACAACCGTTAATTTAGGTGAGTAATATGTCAGAAAATGATAATAACCAAATGAGCCTGGACGACTTTAAACTAGAAGTTCAGGCACAAGAGAAAGAATACGCTACCACCTTTGGTAGCGGCGAGTTTGAGAGCCGAGAGACTCTTAGGGCGGAACGCGAAAAGCCATACTTGGGCTACATTGTAGAGGGATACTCTGCTAATGTAGAAGGCAAGTTTGGTAACAACACAGCGATCCGACTTACGAGTCCAGCAGGTGAAAAACAAACTTTGTGGGTAAACAACTTTGAAGAACAACACTTCAACCAGTTTATCGCCCGCTTGGAAAAGCAAGGTCTTGAACTACCAGTCAAGATTTCTTTTGCTAGAACCCAAGAGGTCAGTGAAAAAACTGGAAACCCATACAACAAGCTTATGATTAAGCTAGTCGCATCTGGTGAAGATGTGCAAATCGAGCTAGACAATCTTTGATTGTATCTAGCCTTTTAGAAGAGTAACGGGCGCTAGCCCTATCACCTCCAGTGTAAGGGACAATGCATGTCTATGCTAGTGTCCGTTATTCTTCACATTTATGGGCCATTAGCTTAGTCAGGTAGAGCGACGGACTCTTAATCCGTAGGCCGCAGGTTCGAACCCTGCATGGCCC
>VMHT01021483.1_pt1 | contig 10471 bp, 7 predicted proteins | sample 4693611 | NCBI WGS metagenome assembly VMHT01 (sample SAMN12280063, study PRJNA550983) | marine metagenome | isolation source: seawater sampled from same location over 5 years 0.02-0.2 micron viral filtrate | place: USA: collected off the coast of southern California halfway between the port... ...
TCGCTTGTTAACTCAAAAGGTGATATTCAAGGTTGGTGAGAAGTTGATAACTAAGTAAAATAAATTATCATATTCTCTCTAAAGTCATAAGGGTGTTTAGCTCAGTTGGTTTAGAGCGCTACCTTGACAGGGTAGAGGTCACCGGTTCGAATCCAGTAACACCCACTGTTTTTTGATATAATTTTTTTTTAATACAATAACCTTTTTATAACCGTCATCCCCTAATAAATTATTCAGTTTGCGATCAGTTTCTAAGATGCTTGTATAAATTTAAAACCCTAATAAACTCCTCTCGAATAGTTTTCTCTTGATCGTTTAATGCGTTAGCGGGAATTATATTTTTTTCTTCAGGATCTTTTTTGATGTTGTAAAATCTGTTGCCTACATAGAGTTTGTAGTTTTCGTTTCTGACCCATTCACTTGTAGCACTCATAGGGTTTGATTTCCCGTCTCTGTTGTACCAAGTATGAATCCATTTTCTTTTAGACCCCCTTTTTCCAAGCAACTGAGAATAAAAACTTACCCCATCCAAATCCAAATTCGACTCCATTGGGATTCCTGCAGCCTCACACATGGTTGGGAAAAAGTCGCTAAAATCTACCAAGGCCTCTGATCGTTCGTTGGGTTTTATAACTCCTTTCCAATTGACGATCAGCGGAACATGAGTTCCATTGTCAGTAGTTTTTCCTTTTCCGCCGACTACTGAAAAGTTATCCATCATTGAGACTACAGGTTTATCTGTACCATTATCACCGGTGAATATAATAATCGTATTTTCCCTCAATCCCAATTTATCCAATTGTTTAACAATTCTTCCAACCGAAAAATCTAGATAGGAAACCATTTCACCAAAATACTTTGCGTTTCCTTTATAAGTTCTTGATCCCATGTCTTTAGGATTCCAATCTTTAGAATGTGGGGTAGGATCAAAGGGACAATGTGTAAGAATCATTGGATAATATACCAAAAAAGGTTGGTCTTTTTTTCTTTTGATAAAATCCTTTATATAGTCCACCACCATATCTGTAGAGTATTTCCCTTCATTTTTTTCATATACTTTACCGTTGATTTCAAGAACAGGATTTACATATCTTTTGTCCAATCCTAAAGAGTCTCTCCCGGAGGATGTCAATTGCCAGAGTATGTGTTCGTCGAAACCAAATTGGTCCGGTAATGACGTATCTGAGCCCAATTGCCATTTTCCTCCTATCATGGTTGCATATCCTTTTTTTCTTAAAAGTTGACTGAAGGTTACTTCCTTTGGGTTGAGGTAGCCAAATTTGAGATGATTTTTTTTATTTGATTTTCCAGTCATTAGTTTCACTCTCGATGGGGTGCATATTGGTTGAGAATGACAATTTTCAAATTGCATTCCGGTTTGAGCCAGTTGAGTCAAATTGGGAGTATCGTAGGAGGTTCCTCCATAAGAGTTTATACATTCAAAACCCAAGTCATCCGCCATAATCAAAACTATATTAGGAGGTGGGGAGTTTTTTTGAGCATTTAGACCGAGAAATGACAGTCCAAAAAACATAATCCATAATTTATTCATTGTGATTTTTAATTTTTTAAAACCAAATAATAATCCGGTTTTTCAGAATTTATTTGACTTATTTGAAAAAAAAAGTCTCCTTAAGGGAGACTTTTTTAAATTATTTAGAGTTGAGTAGATTTATCCTATGACCTTAGCCAAGGTAAAACCAATCGCTACACCTAATAATAACATGATGATGCCTTTTCCTGAGAAAAACCAACTGAATTTTTCTTCCCAAGCATCTGGGATAAAGTTTTGATTTTCGTCTTTTGCAAAACCGGTTCGCGTTGAATAACCAGCATACCAGTAAACTCCCCCAAAAAGAACAGCCAAGAAAACCAAAACGATAAGCATATTTTGCATATAGTCGAATTTAATATTATAGTAAAAATGTGATTTATATATGTAAATCTAATAAAAAAAAGGTTTGTTTTTTAGTAATTTGATTCTTTATATACTTTTTGATTCAAAATTTATAAAATCATTTCATTAAAATTGATTTTGAATACTATACTAATAAGCTTAAGTTTACTTCAAATAGAACAACCATGAGTGTTAGAATAAAAACTCTTAGAGATTACACCAACGATTATCATAACAGTATTACGTCTCCCGATAAATTTTGGAGCGAGATAGCAGAAAATTTTGACTGGAGAAAAAAATGGGAACAGGTATTGGATTGGGATTTTGAAACGCCCAAGATAAGTTGGTTTAAAAATGCTGAGTTAAATTTAACCGAAAACATTTTTGAAAGGTTACTTCCCACTCACGCAGATAAAACAGCTATCATCTGGGAACCCAATGACCCTCAGTCTGATGCCATCTCTATGACTTATGGTGAATTGTTTATAGCCACTTGTAAATTTGCCAACGCAATGAAATCCCAAGGGGTAATAAAGGGAGATCGCGTTATTATCTATATGCCCATGGTGCCTGAGGCAGCTATTGCCATGCTCGCTTGTGCTCGAATTGGAGCTGTTCACTCAGTTGTTTTCGCAGGTTTTTCTTCCTCTGCTCTTGCAGACAGAATCAACGACTGTAAGGCCAAAATGATACTGACCTCAGATGGAAACTTTAGAGGGACCAAGAATATTCCCGTCAAAGCTGTTGTCGATGAAGCACTTAACAACACCTCCTTTGTTGAAAAAGTAATCGTACTGAAGCGAACCGGGGAGGACGTTGTAATGATACCCGGACGAGATATTTGGTGGGATCAAGCTTTGAAGGGACAATCCGAACAAAATCAAGCCGAACTAATGAGCGCTGAGGATTTATTGTTTATTCTTTACACCTCTGGCTCAACTGGAAAACCCAAAGGTGTTGTTCACACCACTGCAGGGTATATGGTATATACCTATTATTCGTTTTTGAATGTCTTTCAGTACGATGCCGATGATGTGTATTGGTGTACAGCAGATATCGGGTGGATAACAGGACATTCCTACATAGTATACGGTCCACTTTTAGCTGGAGCTACTACCCTCATGTTTGAAGGAGTTCCCACTTATCCCCATCCCGGAAGGTTTTGGGAGATTGTAGAAAAACATAAAGTCAATCAATTTTACACAGCTCCTACTGCTATCAGAGCTTTGCAAGTTCACGGAACAGAACCGGTTGATCAATTTGATCTTAGTTCGCTTAAAGTGATTGGTTCCGTAGGTGAGCCCATAAACGAAGAGGCTTGGCATTGGTATCATGAGCACGTGGGTAAAGGGAAATGTCCTTTGGTAGATACTTGGTGGCAAACCGAGACAGGAGGTATTATGATTTCTCCTTTGGCAGGTATTACACCCAACAAACCAGCTCATGCTTCTCTGCCTCTTCCTGGGATTCAGCCCGTAATAGTTGATGCAGAGGGGAATGAACTTCAAGGTAATAATGTAGAAGGTAATCTGTGTATCAAGTATCCTTGGCCTTCTATGATAAGAACAACTTATGGCGACCATCAACGCTGTAAAGACACCTATTTCTCAACCTATAAAGGTATGTATTTTACCGGTGATGGGGTCAAAAGAGATCACGACGGTTTTCTCAGGATTTTAGGGAGGGTTGATGATGTGATTAATGTTTCAGGACACCGAATGGGTACTGCTGAGGTAGAAAATGCCATCAATGAACATCCCAATGTAGTTGAATCTGCTGTAGTAGGTTATCCTCACCAAATCAAAGGTCAGGGGATTTATGCTTTTGCAATTTGTGACAGTGCAGACAAATCAGTTAATATTTTAGAAGATGAAATCAAACAGTTGGTTAGGAAAATCATTGGTCCTATTGCCAAACCAGAGCATGTTCAAGTTGTATCCGGTCTTCCCAAAACACGTTCAGGGAAAATCATGAGAAGGATATTAAGGAAGGTCGCCAGTCGAGATCTTTCCAATCTAGGTGATATTTCTACGCTTTTGAACCCCGAAGTGGTTGATGATATCGTTAAGGGGGCAGGCTTAGATTAAGTCCTAAAGGAAGTCTAGTAGAATTTCCATGGTCATGCCTCTTGATCCTTTAATAAGGATCTCTGAATTTTCAATGGGGTTTTGCTTCAAAAATCTTTTAATTTCTTCAAGGGACTTAAACTGAATTACTCTTGGATCATTGGATTGGGTTTTGAAAAATTGTTCTCCGACCACAAGAATTCTTTTGATCCCCGAAGATTCTAATTGTTCTATTATTTGCTGATGCGCTTGTTGGGTAAAACTTCCCAATTCAAACATGTCTCCCAATATTACAACTCCTCTATGCTTTATATTATAAATGAAAGCAGTGATTGAGGATTTCATACTGCTAGGATTGGCATTGTAGGCATCCAATATAATTCTATTATTGCCTTTTTCTATGCTTTGCGATCGGTTATTGACGGATTTATATGAGGAAATCCCTGATTGGATTTGTTCTTTACTCAGACCAAAAAACTTTCCCACAGCCACCGCAGCTCCGATATTGGAAAAATTATATTCTCCATGGAGTTGACTTTCAATCGTTTGATCTCCTATATTCAATGCCAAAGGTTTAGATTTTCTTTTCAGATATTTTAAATGGCAATTGGCATCACTGTGCTCACCAAAGGTGAAATGACGGTTGTAGGACATCCACTTTCTTTGAAGAGGGTCGTCAATGTTTAAAATTATTGTTCCTCCAGTCTGGGAAAGGTATTCATAGATTTCTGACTTACCTTTGATCACTCCCTTAATCCCTCCAAAACCTTCCAAGTGAGCTTGACCGAAATTGGTGATCAATCCAAGTTCAGGTCTAGCCAGTTTACATAAAAAATCAATTTCTTTTTGGTGATTAGCACCCATTTCAATAATTCCTATTTCTGAATTTTCATCCAAATCAAGAAGCGTAAGCGGTACACCAATATGATTGTTTAAATTGCCTTTGGTAGCTTCGGTATTAAATTTTTTGGCCAATACACTATTGATCAATTCTTTTGTAGTGGTTTTGCCATTGCTGCCGGTTAGGCCAATAATTTTGGCTTTTAATTTTTTTCTGTGATACTGGGCAAGTTGTTGAAGGGATTGGAGTGTATCCTCAACCAGAATTAATCTTTTATTTTTTTGGGCAATTTCAGGTCGGTCTACTAGGGCGTATTTTGCTCCCCTTTCAATGGCGGTTTCCGCAAATTGATTACCGTCAAAATTTTCTCCTTTCAGAGCTATAAAAAAACAGTCTTTGGTCAGTTTACGGCTGTCAGTTACTACTCCTGTGGATTCTTTATAGTAATCGTAGACTTGCATTATTTTCATAAAAAAAAGGCATCCATAAAATGCCTTAATTCAATTATCTGCCCCTTTTGTGTCTGGCGGTCTTTTTAATTCTGCTTTTTTGTCCCAATCTTGACATAGCGCATCTAAATCCAATATAATCGGTTGCGATATATTGGGGGAGGTACCTTCGTTGAGCAGGATCTAACCAATATGCACGGTCTTTCCAAGATCCACCTTTGTAAACCCTAACCTCATCTGTAATTAGTGAGGTTCTGCGTTCAGATTTATCAATGCTTCTAACGATATTCCCTTCATCATCAAGGGATACCTTTGGATGTATAGGCGCATCGTACATTCCTGCAGTTTCAGGCCTCTTTTTGGCATTGTCTTGATCCGCATTATTATAGCTGGCATAAAGTCGAGTAGATTCTTTGTCACCGTCTCTGAAATTTCTGTTATCACTTTCAGAGAAATTTTGTCTCAAGAATGTTTCTTCCTCATCAATGGGTACTTTGCCTAAATCTCCCGGAAGCCTTTTAAGCATCACTTTTCCATTGGGTAAGGTATCATAGACAAGTTCGTCGGGGGATAGTATGGTTGCTTTTCCATCTTCTCCAATGGCATTTTTAAGATAAATATTACCCCTGTAATAGTTAAAGTCATTGGCTTCATCGTCAACTATAGGACGATAAACATCGGCTACCCATTCGGCTACATTACCTGCCATATCATAAACACCAAAGTCATTGGGAGGGTAGCTTTTTACTTGGACGGTAATATCACCACCGTCATCAGACCAGCCAGCAATTCCGCCGTAATCTCCTTTTCCAAATTTGAAATTCGCCAATTGATCTCCTTCACTTCTTCTTTCATCGGATCGGGTATATTCACCAGACCAAGGATATTTTTTTTTCCCTCTATAAGTGTTGTATTCTCTGTCACCTACTAATGCCAATGCCGCATATTCCCACTCTGCTTCTGTTGGAAGTCTGTAGGATGGAAGCAAAACCCCTTTAGATACCCCTGCATATACATTAACAGTGGCAGTATCTTTTTTCATAGTACCTCTTTTACCCATGAGACTATCAGAGGCCATCAATCCGCCATATGATGTTTCCGGTCGTTTCAGGTAAGCCTCAGTATTGAAGGTACTATTTGAGTTTACTACACCACCATCTTTTTCGCCGTATCGGATATTTTTTTGGACAAAAGATTCTCTTTCGAGGATGAATTCATTAACCCTGTTGGTTCTCCATTCAGAAAATTGAACGGCTTGTAACCAGTTGATTCCAACCACAGGATACTCTGCATAGGCAGGGTGTCTTAAATAATTAGTGGTTAGTTCTTCCATATACCCTAGAGTATTTCTCCAAACTAATGTATCGGGTAATGCTCCCTCATAAATTTGTCTGTAACGAGGTTCACTCAAAGGAAATACAGTCTCTAACCAGTCTAAATATTCCATATACATCAGATTGGTAACTTCTGTTTCGTCAATATAAAAAGACATTACATGCTGTTGGGTAGGGGTGTTATTCCAGTCGTGCAACACATCGTCTTGAACCTGACCTTTTGTATAAGTTCCACCTTCAATAAGGACCAAACCAGGACCATTCTCTTGATCCTCAAATTCAATATTGTATTGGAAACCTCCTTCTTTGGAATTGATGCCCCATCCCGTTGCTCGGGACATATTGCTTTTTCCTCCACAAGCCACCAACAAAAAGGCTGCAAAAACAACAAAAAAAGTAGTTTTTAAAAAATTAATTTTCATAGGATACTTATGTCTAATTTTTGATGCAATATACTAATTATATAAGTCCTAATTGTGCTTTACAACCAATACATCGACCATTCACTTTTTAATAACGTCACAAATAGAGAATTATTATGTCTACTTCTTTAAATAATTTTATTGCAATTGTTAATAGGTGGTTTGGGGGGCCACACAACAAATAACTTAATCTTGCGTTATATTAATAAACTCAGACAGATGAGATCAACCTGTCCAGTTACTAGTTTATTTTTTGTGTTATTTTTTGTGTTTCAAGCAAATGCACAAGACCGAATAATTACTACTGGAGTACCTTTCTTACTAATTACTCCCGATGCCAGAGCTGCTGGAATGGGTGAACTTGGAGTGGCTACTTCAGTCGATGCCTATGCCCAACAGTGGAACCCTGCAAAATATCCTTTTTCTGATAAGGATAGCGGTCTTGGTTTGAGTTATACCCCCTATTTAAGACAAATTGTAGATGATATTTTCTTAGGCAATTTGACTTATTTCTTGAAATTGAACGAGAGAAGCGCTTGGGCTGCGAGCTTTAAATATTTTAGTTATGGGAATGTTCAATTTAATAAAATGATGTCGGGTACCATTATTGATCAAGGATCCAAAAGACCGAATGAAATGACGTTGGACTTGTCCTACTCTCTAAAATTGAGTGAAAAGTTTGCCATGTCTGTAGCTGGAAGGTTTTTGAGGTCTGATTTAAAGATCCCAACAGAAATTGACGCGACTTCAGCCAATAGTTTGGGGGTTGATATCGCTGGTTTTTACCAAGGATCTTCTTTTGGTATGGGAAGTTTTGATGGATTGCTTAGAGCGGGATTCAATGTTTCTAATATTGGCCCTAGGCTGAAATACGATGAAGGAGGGCAAATGGATTTTATCCCAACTAACCTCAGGGTTGGTTCTGGACTTGATGTGATTTTTGATTCCTCAAATGTATTAGGCATCTATTTGGAGTTTTCTAAACTACTGGTTCCTACTCCTGTAGCATATTTTGACAATGACAACAATCTAAAAGGTTACAGACAACCCGATATTAATTTCTTTAATGGCATTTTCAAGTCATTTAACGATTCACCAGGAGGCATACAAGAGGAATTAAAAGAAATTACATGGGCACTTGGTATTGAGTACCTCTTTTCCGAAACTTTGGCATTGAGAACAGGATATTTTAACGAAAGTGAAGAGAAAGGCTCCCGAAAATACATGACTTTTGGAGCAGGGGTAAAACTTAAGGGGATGGGTGTCGATATTTCCTATTTGTCCTCAGCCTCAAAAATTCGAAATCCACTTGAAAACACCCTGAGGTTTTCCCTCAGTTTCAACTTTGATGGATCGAGAGTTAATACTCCTCCAGCAGAGAATTAAGCTGATGATCAAGCCTCTTCTTCAACACAATAATCTTTCTCAATCAATTTCACTAATATATTTTTATCAAAAGGACATAATTCAGTAATTTTGGAAATAAATTGAATTTGATAATCACATTTGTTTAATGAAAAAAATAACCAAGGCGACCTATTTGAAATGGTACGAGGATATGTTCTTTTGGCGCAAGTTTGAAGATAAATTGGCTGCCTTATATATTCAACAAAAGGTGAGGGGATTTCTTCATCTCTACAACGGTCAAGAGGCAATACTTGCCGGAGCACTTCACGTTATGGAATTGGGTAAGGACAGAATGATTACCGCCTATAGAAATCACGTTCAACCCATTGGTATGGGTGTTGACCCAAAGCGAGTGATGGCAGAACTTTTTGGCAAATCAACTGGTACCTCCATGGGGTTGGGAGGATCCATGCATATTTTTTCTAAAGAACATAATTTTCACGGAGGACATGGTATTGTAGGGGGGCAAATCCCTTTGGGTGCTGGAATGGCTTTTGGAGACAAATATTTCAACAGAGATAATGTTACCCTTTGTTTTATGGGGGATGGAGCTGTACGTCAAGGTTCCCTCCACGAAACATTGAACCTAGCCACCTTGTGGCAACTTCCAGTGGTTTTTGTTGTTGAAAATAACGGCTATGCCATGGGGACCTCTGTGGCCAGAACAGCTAGTCACCAAGAAATATGGAAACTGGGACTGGGTTATGAAATGCCCTGTGGCCCAGTCGATGGAATGGATCCAGTTGCTGTTGCTGAAGGTTTGGATAAAGCCATCAAACATGCTAGATTAGGCAAAGGGCCCTCTTTTCTTGAAATGAAAACTTATCGATACAGAGGACATTCCATGTCTGATGCCCAGAAATACAGAACTAAAAAGGAGGTCGAAGAATACAGAAAAATTGATCCCATTACGCAAGTCAAAGAAATTATTTCAAAGAACAAATACGCAACAGAAAAACAACTGGAAGAGATCGATGTCAGGGTTAGGGCTGAAATAGCAGAGTGTGAAAAATTTGCTGAGTCCTCTCCTTTCCCCGAAAAATCTGTTATGTATGATGCAGTTTACGAACAAGAAGATTATCCCTTTATAAAGCATAAATTAGACTAGAATGGCGGAAATGATAAATATGCCTCGTTTAAGTGATACCATGGAAGAGGGCACAGTGGCCAAGTGGTATAAGAAAGTTGGTGACAAAGTTAAAGAAGGGGATATACTCGCTGAGATCGAGACCGATAAAGCCACTATGGAATTCGAATCTTTTAATGAGGGAGAATTGCTCCATATTGGAATTGAAGAGGGCGGCACAGCCCCCGTGGATTCTCTTTTAGCCATTATTGGTTCCAAAGGTGAAGACATTGAGGACATGATTGGAGACGGTGCAACTGCATCCACTTCAGAAGGGGCTAGAGCACCTGAGAGTACCGTCCAAGTTAAGTCCAGCTCAGAAAAATCAGTCATGCCAGAGGGTGTGGAGGTCATATCCATGCCCAGATTGAGTGATACAATGGAAGAGGGAACTGTTGCTAAATGGAATAAAAAAGTAGGGGACCCCGTAAATGAAGGAGATGTTTTGGCCGAAATAGAAACTGATAAAGCCACAATGGAGTTCGAATCATTCTATTCAGGGACGCTATTATATATAGGACTAGAGGAAGGGCAATCTGCGGCTGTAGATTCTGTTTTGGCTGCCATAGGGAAAGAAAAAACAGATCCCGAGGCGGTAAAAGCGGCCATTGCTAGCATTGCAGCTCCTACCATTCAGACCAAGGAGCCAAAAGCCGAAGAGGCTGCCTCTGCTAAAGCGGAGCAAAAAAAAACACCAAAACCCTTAGCAGTATTGGCTCAGTCCAAAGTGGTGACAAACGATAATTACAACGGTAGGTTAGTGGCCTCTCCCTTGGCCAAAAAAATGGCTGAAGAAAAAGGAATCCCTCTACTGCAAGTAAAAGGCTCGGGAGATGGAGGAAGAATTGTCAAGTGCGACATTGAAAATTTCAAAAGTTCAGCAACTAGATATGCTATGGCCTCCGGCCCTACTGGTGTAGAAAGTGTAA
>VMHT01095445.1_pt1 | contig 10471 bp, 13 predicted proteins | sample 4693611 | NCBI WGS metagenome assembly VMHT01 (sample SAMN12280063, study PRJNA550983) | marine metagenome | isolation source: seawater sampled from same location over 5 years 0.02-0.2 micron viral filtrate | place: USA: collected off the coast of southern California halfway between the port... ...
CAACAATCACGCCGCAAGACCTTGACGATGAGGACTTCAGCCTGACAATTGACAAAGCTAACTACTTTGCATTTAAGGTTGACGACATTGAAGAGGCACACAGCCACGTAAACTTCCAGTCTCTGGCAAGTGACCGTGCTGCGTACCGTCTTGCTGACCAGTTTGACCAAGATGTTCTTGGCTACTTGTCAGGTTTTACGCAATCAGCTTTACATAGCAATGCTGACACAGCAAATACAACCGTCAATGGTTCAAAAGCTGTAAGCACTGCTGGTTCAGACGAATTGCTTGCAAGCATGAAACTAGATGCCAGTGACTTTAACGCTGGTTCAGGTGGTAACTCTATTGCTCTTGCAGCACGGAGTGGTAACTCTGCAGCACCTACTGCTGCTGGTAACGCTAACCCACTATCTGTGATTGCTCGTATGGGTCGCAAACTCGACCAGCAAAATGTGGATACCACAGGTCGCTGGCTTGTAGTTGACCCGGTATTTGCAGAACTTCTGAAAGACGAAGACTCACGGCTGTTTAATGCCGACTTCGGTGGTTCAGGTCTGCAAAATGGTCAAATGGCTGGTTCATTACATGGCTTTACTGTTCATGTTTCTAACAACCTACCATCTGTTGGAACTGGTCCTTCTACTGAAGCAGACACCAATTCATCCAACTATGGTGTGATTGTTGCTGGTCACTCTTCTGCTGTTGCTACTGCAGAGCAGATTAACAAGACCGAAACATACCGTGACCCCGACAGCTTCGCCGACATTGTTCGGGGTATGCATTTGTATGGTCGCAAGGTTCTCCGTCCAGAGGCTCTTGTCAACGCCATCTACAACGTACGTTAAGGGAGGATTGAAAAATGGCTGCAACAACAACACTGTTGGCAACGACCAATACTAATCATGGCCCTACTTACGGTGTAAGTTCACGGGTAAAACCATACTTGGTAGAGCAAACAATTAACTTTGCTGACCAGAACATTGATGCCAATGGGAGTACCATTGAATGTCTCGATATTCCCGCAAACTGCATTTGTTTGTTTGCTGGCATTGAAGTTACAACTGCTCTGACCAACACTGCGTCAGATGCTACTGTGGATTTAGGTCCAAAAAGTGGTGATGTAGATGCGTGGGTAGATGGTTTTGACATTGACGGGGCATCCGCAGGTACATACGCAACTGTACTTGTAGCAACCGCAAATCCACAAGTTGTGGACGGTGCTGACCCTATGCTGCTTACTTTTGCAGGAACTGCAGGTACAATTAGTGCTGGCGTTCTGCGAGTCTTTGCAGTAGTCATGCCTGTTGGCGGTCTGGATAAAGCTACAGACGTAGCACGTGACCAAGCCTAACATAACATGAGGGGGCAGGGCAACTTGCCCCTTCACTTTCATTAAGGATATAACATGGCATATGATTTTCTTGGCTTAGTAAATGCAGTGAACAGAAGGCTGAATGAGGTAGAACTCAGTTCAGCTAATTTTGCTTCGGCTACAGGCTTTTACTCACAAGCTAAAGATGCAGTTAATGCCTCTATTAGATATTTAAATCAATCAGAATACTTTTGGCCTTTTAATCATAACACACAAGAAACAACTTTAGTAGCTAATACTAGCCGTTATGCATTTCCTGCAGATGCTAAAGTTATTAATTTTAAGTCTTTTCGTATTAAAGAAAATACCTCATTAGGTAACGCCACCACACGACTTACTGAAATTGCATACGAAGATTATTTAGATAGATACGTAGAACAAGAGTACAGTTCATCTCTTGGTCAGGGTGTGCCTACCCAAGTAGCACAGGCACCTGACCTTAAATTTATTATGACACCAGAGCCAAACAAAGCCTATGAATTGGTGTATGAATACTATAACTTCCCAACAGATTTGTCTGCAGCGACAGACGTTCCCACAATCCCAGAAAGATTTCAACATATTATTGTAGATGGTGCAATGCACTACGGGTATCTTTTTAGAGGTAACACACAAGACGCATTAGTGATGAAAGAAAAATTTGACGAAGGTATTAAGCATATGCGTTCACAACTTATTAATAGAACACCATACGTAAGGTCGTATATGCTTACTGGTGCTACAGGCGGAGCAAGTACAGGCTTCGGTATTTAAGAGGCTATCACAATGGATGCATGGCAAACCTATCCAGTCGAGTTTCGTGGTGGTCTTATAACAAACCTTTCCCCGCTGCAGCAAGGTACAAACGCACCGGGAAGCGCACGAATACTACGTAACTTTGAGCCTTCTGTTGAGGGTGGTTACAGACGCATTGAAGGATATGATAAATACGATAGTGCTATTATTCCACCTTATGGCGCACCTGTAGTACACGGTGCTAGTCAAAGCGGTACAACCTTAATAGTAGCTTCAATACATACTACACCAGTTGCTGGTGATACATTAGAAATAGCAGGAGTTACTGGCACTTATACTATTGCATCTGGTGGTGTTACATTCGATGCTACAAATAACAGAGCCACATTAACTCTTACAACTACATTAGCCAGCAGTCCTGCAAATGCAGCGGCTGTAACTTTTAAAACAACAACATCTAATTATTTAGCTATAGGTGTTGCAGCATGGGAAGACAGTGCTATTGTCTGTAAAAATGCTGACATATTTAAAACTGGTGGCAGTGGATTTACAAAGATTAATGTGCCTGATTATGGTACACCACTTGTAAATGGTGCTAGTCAAACAGGCAGCAGTCTAGCAATTGATGGTTTAGATTCTGCCCCACAAGAAGGTGATGCATTTAAAATTGCTGGTGTAGACTTGATATACACAGTCACAGCAAACGCAACAGTGTCATCAGGTGGTGCTACATTAGCAATTAACCCTGCACTGGCAAGCAGTCCAGCAGATGATGCAGTAATTACTTTCTTATCAACAAGCAGAGAAAGTGCCAACAAAACTAGATTTGCTAAGTATAACTTTAACGGCACAGAAAAAATTGCAATTGTTGATGGGCTAAATGAGCCAGCACTTTATGATAATGCTACGTTTACAGTATTATTAGATGCACCTACAGATGTAATTGGTGCAACTTCTGTAGCAGAAGTTAAGAACCATTTATTCTTTGCTAAAGGTACGACAGTAACATTTACTGCTCCATATACAGACACAGACTTTTCAGCAGCCAATGGTTCAGGCAGTATAAATGTTGGTGGTACAATTACTGCACTAACGGTATTTAGACAACAATTAATTATTTTTACCGAAAACAGTATCCACCAGCTAACAGGCACTACCATTGCAGACTTTTCACTGCAGCCGATTACAGTAGACATTGGATGTATTGATTCAGATACTGTACAAGAAATAGGTGGTGATGTAATGTTTCTTGGCCCAGACGGGTTAAGACTACTTAGCGGAACAGATAGAATAGGTGACTTTGGATTAGCTGTTGTATCTAAAACAATCCAAAATACAATGACAGGTTTTATTTCTGCAAACACGTCATTTACAAGTTGTGTAATTCGTGAGAAGTCACAATATAGAATACTTGGTTATAACAATAATATTACACAAGAAAATGCTCAAGGTATATTAGCAACACAGTTTGCACCTCAAGGTGGTGAGGGCATGGCTTGGGCAGAGACACGGGGCATACGGGCTTACGTAGCGGATAGTGACTATAATCAAAATGTAGAAGTAGTATTATTTGCAAATGATGATGGCTACTTGTATCAGATGGAAAGTGGCAACTCGTTTGATGGTTTGAATATTCAAACTACCTTTGCTACACCACATTTGCCAATCAGTGACCCACGTAAGCGTAAGACATTTTACAAATTGTTTTTATACACAGACCCACAGGGTAGTGTCGCATTTGATGTAAGTTTGAAGCTAGACTTTGATAGTCAGGGTACAATTCAACCCGCACCAATTAGCATTTTAAATACACAGGGTACTGTTGGTTTCTTTGGTAGCGGTACGTTTGGCATCACACGGTTTGGTACAAAGCTACTTAAATTGTTTCAGACACAAGTTGTTGGTTCGGGATTTACAGTGTCATTTCAGTTTGAATCAAATGACCAAAACCCACCATACTCAATTGATGCACTTACCGTTGAATATGGATTAAACGATAGAAGGTAGAAACTATGGGACAAGGCTACACTAGAACCGATACTATTAATAATATTGCGGATGGTAACATTATTAACGCCGCTGACTTTGATGGTGAATATGATGCCATTGAAGCTGCCTTTAATAGTAGCAGTGGTCATACGCATGACGGGACATCTGGTGAAGGTGGTCCTGTTACTGTACTTGGACCTGCCCAAGATTTTGTAGCAAGCACTACAGACATTAAACCTAAAACCAATAACACATTAGATGTTGGTACGACAGGACTAAAGTTTAAAGACCTACATCTAGCTGGTACAGCTAACCTTGTAAATGTAACTACCACAGGTGATGTTACTCTTACAGGCGCAGCTAACAATATTGTGTTTGATGCCAGCGACAATGCACTAGAGTTTGCGGATAATGCAAAAGCTACTTTTGGTGCTGCTGCTGATTTAGAAATATACCATGACGCATCAGATAGCATCATCAGAGATACAGGCACTGGTAAACTAGCACTAGACGGTAGCACAGTTGAAGTCAGAAAAAATGATGGCTCAGAGGTTATGGCACAATTCGTAGAGGATGGTGCTGTAAGTTTATACCATGACAATTCTGTTAAACTAGCAACAACAGCAACAGGTATTGCCGTTACTGGTAGTATTGCTTTAGATGGCTTACACCTTGATGATAGTGAAAAACTTACATTCGGAGATAGTTCTTCACCTGATTTAGAAATATATCACGACACTAACAATAGTTTTATTTCTGATATTGGACAAGGTTCTTTAATAATAAGTAGCAATGAATTAAAAATTCAAAATGCTGCTAATGATGCAGTTATGGCTCAATTTACACAAGCAGGTGCTGTAACTTTACTTCACAACAATGTTGCTAAATTTGCTACAGATGCAGATGGTGTAAACGTAACTGGTCAGGTTGATGTTAGTACAAATGTGAACTTAACATCCGATGGTGGAATAATTAAGTTAGGCGCAAATGAAGAAGTAACACTTACACACGTACACGATGTTGGTGTATTGTTTAACGTAGAAAATTCAACAACCAATGCTGTAACTGATGTTCTTAAACTACAAGCACAAAGCACAGGCACACCCGCTACAGGTATTGGTACAGGCATTGAGTTTTCTACAGAAACCGCTGCAGGTACTCTTGAGACAGGTGGTGTAATTGAATCTGTAACAACTGACCTTACACCTACTGAAGAAGACTTTGACATGGTTTTCAAAACTATGGCACAAGGTGCTACTGCAGCAGAACGCTTGAAGCTAAATGGTAGCGGTGCAACCATTGGTAATATTAATGTTGACGGTAACACTATTATCAGCACAGATACTAATGGTAACATTAACCTAACACCAAACGGTACTGGCGAAGTAAACATTTCTAAAGCCGATATTGATAGTGGAACTATTGATGGTGTTACAATTGGTGCAAGTAGTGCTATTACAGAATTGCAGGTAGACAATCTAAACTTAAATGGTAACGCCATTACATCTACAGACACGAATGGTAATATTGCACTCACACCAAACGGCACTGGTGAAGTTGACATTACCAAAGTAGATATTGCTGGTGGCGAGATTGATGGCACAATAATTGGTGCTAACAGTGCAGCGGCAGGTACGTTTACTAACTTAACTGCAAGCACAAACTTGACACTTGCCTCTGGTGCAACTGTAACTGCCATTCTTGACCAAGATGATATGTCGTCTAACAGTGACACTGCTATTGCTACACAACAGTCTATCAAAGCATATGTTGATGGGCAAGTAGGCGCAGCTAGTAATGTTACTGACACAGGTATTACATTTGACGGTTCTACAACAGGAGATAGCATTACAACTACGCTTGCTATCACAGACCCTACATCTAACAGAACTTTTACTTTTGCTGATGAATCAGGAACTGTATCTACACAGGCATTTGCAAATGGCGCAGCAGTAGCATTAGCTATCGCATTAGGATAACAAAAAAGACTTGACAAACCATATAAATTATGGTATAATTAATGTACATTAGGAGTAAATAATGGCAAACGCTTTTAAAATAAAAACCTTTGCTGGTGGTAGTACTGGTGCTAATACAGATATGACTATCTATACTGGTAAATCTGGTACTGAAACTACCATTATCGGTATGTCTATTGCTAACATTACAACATCACAAATAACTGTAGATGTTAAAATAGAAAGTGATACTTCGGACACAGAAACAAATGGAAACGTATTCTTAATTAAGGATGCGCCTATTCCTGTGGGTGGTACGCTTGTGCCAATCGGTGGAGACCAGAAGGTAGTGCTTCTCAATACGGATGTATTAAAAGTACAATCTGATACTGCAAACAGCGCAGATACAACTTTGAGCATTTTGGAGATTACTTAATGCCTTATCTTGGTAACATACCAGCCGTAAACTTTAGCACAGTAGCATATCAAGACTTAACTGGTGTAACAGGTAGTCCAGCAAAGCGGGGGTATACTCTTACCCATGCTGCAGGTAGCGCACAAGACCTTGAAATTTTTGTAAATAATGTGCGTCAGGAGCCGGGTGTAGCCTATACTGTAGCTGGTACTGCATTGACTATGACAGGTGATGTAGAGACTACAGATGATTTTTATGTGGTGTTTCAGGGCAAAGCCCAACAGACTGTAACTCCGGGTGCTGGTACAATTACAAACGCTATGTTTGCTTCCGGTACATCTCTTGGTGGCGGTACATACAAAGGTGAGAATGGTGAAGTTAATACAGGTGGTGGTGACATTTTTCGTGTGCATCAGCAGCAACTAGACACAAACGTAACCATTGATGCAGATGAGAATGCACTAGCTGCAGGGCCATTGACTGTAGCAACAGGGGTAACACTGACGGTAACATCCGGCGGTAATTTGGTGATAGCATGAGTGAGTTAAGAGCAGACACAATCACTGCCAGCAATGGCACTGGCCCTGTTACGCTGACTAAGCAGAGTGCGGCGAAGGCGTGGTTTTTTACAACAGATAAAACAACACACGTTCCAGATAATTCATTAAACATTAGCACAATTACTGACAATGACCTCGGAAGGCCAGAAGCAAACTTTACTAATAATTTTAATGATACATTTATAGCTGCCGCTGGTGATGGGGGAAATAACAGATTTGTCTCAAACTACACGACTGATGGCGGGATAACTACTTCAACTTTTGCTCACAGCATGACATCTAGTTCTGGTTCTATTGCAGACGTTGCCGCCACTGGTGTTGGTTTAGGGCTACAGTATAATGGAGACTTAGCATGAGTGAGATAAAAGTAGATAACCTCACAGGCAAGACCACTGCTAAGACAGTGACTATGACGGTTGGTGCTACTGCTACACAGTCTTTGCAAGTTGGGATAATTAAAGCATTTTCTGAACAAGACAATACCAGTCCAAACCCGCCCAATAAATCATTAAATCACAGTTCAATCACAGACTCGACTACTGGGCATAAAATACATAATTTTACAAACGCATTTTCTGACATAGTTTATTTATGCTTGCAAGGCTGTTGCGGGAACAGAGGCACCACCACTGGCTCTATCAGGTCTATAATGCCAGATGGAACCTTTACAACAACTGCGGCTGATATGCGGTATGCTTATGGGACATCCACCGCAGATGATGATACACAAGCGGGTATGGCAGTTTTAGGAGACTTAGCATAATGGCTGGTAAAATTGTAGCAGATACTCTGGAACACAGCACCGCAGGGTCAATCGCCACAAACTATGTTGTGAATGGTAGTGCGAAGGCGTGGTTTTCGCTAGATGGAGATGCTGGAACCCCTGTTTTCTTTGACAGTTTTAATTGTTCTACGATTACAGACACAGTAGGAAAACCAAAAATTCACTTTACTAATCACATGGCTAATGATGATTTTGCCGCTAGTGGTTTGTCAGGTGAAAACTCTGGTGCTGCTCTGAGTTTTGGTAGTGACACCCCTAAAACTACGAGTACGGTTATTTTCAAATGTATGGCTTCAAATTTTGCTGTTGGAGATACTACAAACCTTGATAGCATCATTATGGGAGACTTAGCATAATGCAGACACCGGAATTTCAAGGCACACATTTGTTTGACCGCCTATGCTGGGCAAAGGAAAACCTAGACGGTGTGCAGTCCGACTATCGTGTTGTCTTTGAGGACAGCATTGATGAGTGCGCCAAGATACTTTGTCCTGACCCTAACTGGATGGCGTGTGCATTGCAGGGCGGTATCCTGCCACCTGTGTGGGTGTATCACGAACTAGCTAAAGATGAAGCACAACCAGACTTCAAGAAGCATACTCGTGGCTATCTGTTGCATCAAACAGAGCCAGTCGATGCTATGACTGAAGAAGAAGCAATTGAGTATTTAATTATGAAAGATTGCCCACAGTCTGTCTGGCAAAGTTGGGATGAGGGTAATCGCCCTAAAATGGTTATCTGCCGCAAGGAACAGTTACCACAAACTCGTGAGTGGAGAAACGCTTGGCGTATCTCTGACGATTTAGAACTAGCAGCATAAGGAGAAAACAATGGCTGTAACAACATACATCGTAGATAAGGACGGGAATCAGATTGATGCCTCAACAGCAACCGTACCTTCTGACCGTGCCTTTCGTGGTGCATGGTCATTGTCAGGCTCTGTTATTTCAGAGGACTTAGATACTGCAAAAAACATCTTCCGTGATAAGGTTCGTGAGGTTCGTGGCCCACTGCTTGACGCTGAAGATGTTGTGTACATGAAGGCAATGGAAGCTGATGATGCAGACGCAAAGGCAGCATCCGTAACCAAGAAGAACGCCCTTCGTGATGCACCTGCTGCATCAGCAATTACAAATGCAGCAAACATTGCAGCACTCAAGGCAGCTTGGGACGCAGACTTGTTAGGTGATAGCCCTTACGCATAAGCGTAGGAGTCATCCCTGTTTGGAGAAGTAAATGGCACTTTCTAAGATACAATCCGAAAGCGTAAACCTAGCTGATAACTTTGCATTTACTGGCACTATAACAGGTGCAGGGGGTGTAACAGCATCCACTAATTCCGCAACTGAGGGCGGTGCCGCAACAACTAATGTCGTGCAAGGGTTAGCAAAAGCGTGGGCATCTGTTGACGCAGATGCAACAGACCACCCAACGCTAGATGCGTTGAACATTTCTACAACCGCAGATATTGCTACTGGCGTTACCAAAATAGCATTTACAAATGCTTTTTCTAATGCATTTTATGGCATATGTGGTGCTGGGCAAGCACAATCCGAATCTGGCGGAGTTTTTGGCGTCTGGGGGAGGTCAACAACAAGCAGTCGTCAGATGACAACAACAGATTATCACACAGATTGCCGTGTCGCTAGTTCAAGCGGGGCTAGAGATTTAGTTTATTTTGGAATGTCAGTACACGGAGATTTAGCGTAATGCCGTACATAGGTAAATCCCCAACAGGAACTGGCGTAAGGTCACGCTATTATTTTACTGCTAGTGGCAGCGAAACGACACTATCTGGTGCAGATGACAGTGGAGCAACTCTTACCTTTACTGACGGTGCTTACGTAGATGTGTCACTAAACGGCATAGCACTTGTAGCTGGCACTGATTATAACACTACAACCGCTAACACTATTGGTGGCCTATCAGCCCTGTCTGCAAGCGATATTGTAGAGATTGTGGTGTATGACATCTTCACTGTAGCTGACACTGTATCTGCAAAGGATGGCGGTACGTTTAGCGGTGCGATTACAGCTAACAGCGGCTTGAACGTAGGCACAATCAAAGAAGCTACTGGCACTAATACAGCTATGACGATTGATAGCAGTGGTGTTGTCGCAGAACCTAACAAAGAATATTTTCACGTTGATTTAACAACTGCTCAAACTGGAAATGCGTCAGACAGTACAGTAACTGTGGATTTTGGGGGTAGTGGCACAGTCAAATATGACACAAAGTCAAATTTTGATAGTGCAAATGACGCTTACTTGTTAGATAGCAGTGACGGGGTTTACTTAATAAGTTTTAGCGTAGGCATAAGGTCAGCCACTATTACAACTGAAGTGCTAAAAGATGCGGCAGCACAAGTAAGAGTTGCAACAGACGGTTCAACCTTTACCCCTATAATTGGTAGTGGTGGTCATTTACAGAACGATGGAAATGAAGAACTTGGCTCATTAACTTTTAGTGGTAGTTTTATTTATAAAGCTACAACCGCAACAACAAAAATTGACGTACAGGCATTTGCTCACAACTCTGGTTCTGCTCAATATATTATATCACATCACGTTGATAATGTTACTGATGACGCCCCAACAGGTAGCGGCACCGCACGTTGTACATTTTTATCTATAGCAAGGATAGCATAATGAGTAGAGC
>VMHT01177806.1_pt1 | contig 10471 bp, 3 predicted proteins | sample 4693611 | NCBI WGS metagenome assembly VMHT01 (sample SAMN12280063, study PRJNA550983) | marine metagenome | isolation source: seawater sampled from same location over 5 years 0.02-0.2 micron viral filtrate | place: USA: collected off the coast of southern California halfway between the port... ...
AGCAAAACTATCCGCTAATTGAGTTGGTAAGAAACCTTTTTTAAGTAAGTAGTTAATCGCAGCTGATGCTTTGTTTGAAGCCCCAGCAACTGCACTAGCTATCTCAGCTTGTGAAATATCTGTTTGTAATCCTGATCGCCTTTGCTTAAGGAAGTCTGAATTCCATAAGTATGTAAAATCTGCCCAGAATTGTTTTTGGTTAGCAAACGCTTTACCAGCTGCGAATATATTGTTTTCTTTGTGATTAATAAAGTTTACTGTAGATAACAACTGTAACGTAGCAGATCTACCGTTTAAGAACATTATAGAACCAACAGAAGCATTAACCCAGTTCATCCATTTACCTGAAGCACCAGTAGTACCTTGAGATCTGTTAGTACCGTTTTTGATTCTATATAACATGTCTTCCATAGCTTCTCTCCACTTAGTTCCGTAGACAGATTCTAATTTATTCATGTTTTTATCACTGAAGAATTGATCAGCGTTCTCTATAAATTCACTTAATAATTCTTTTCTGTTAGTTTTTAAGGTAGCACCGATCATATCGTGAGCTATAGTCTCTCCTACCCAGTGTTCTTTAGGGGCAGGATATTCATTCATGAATAAATCTTCTAAAGCTATAGCGTAGTCGCTTATCACCTCGTCTTGAAGTACGATGTTCACTAATTCAGCAACCTCCTCAGTAGATATACCAGGTACTTCGATTCCCATCTCACTCCACATTTGAACTCTCACAGCGTGACCGTAAGTATATACAGAACCAGGTATTAGTTTACCCATTTTAGAGTGAGCTTTATAATGCTTAGCTTTTATTTCTTTGTATCCGTTCATTATACGCTGCTTCTTGTTAGCCACAGCTCTTTCACCTCTAGACAAAGGATCTAATAAGTTATCTTTAATAAACTTCATATCAGCATCACCTTGTTTTTTGTCTCCTAGCAAAGGATACATTAAACCTACGAAGTCTTCAGCTCCAGGTGGGATAAATAATCTAGTCTTACCAACATACTTACCTTTTCTACTAGCTTCTGTTTTAGATACTTCTTTACCAGCATCAATACCAGAAGATCTTTCAACTAATTCATTTAATCTTCTTTCTAATATGCTCTCAGTTATACCTTCGGTGAACTCATTTATTTTAGCATCAGCTTTCTTACTGAAGTTTATTCTAGCTTGTTGAACGTTAGACTTAATATCTAATTGATCCAAAGCATCTTTAACAGCCTCGACGTTAGGTAGAGCATCGTCAACAAAATACATATCATTATAACCTTCAGCGAACTTTTCAATCATCCACTCAGCTTTAGAAGCACCAAGACTACTACCTAAACCAGTAATATTCTCCAGTGGAATCTCTAAACCTTTAGCTTTCAACCAACCGTGTATAGCAGGTGCAGCTTCTTGTGGTCTAGCAGTTAGTATGAATGTGTTTTCAGCACCATACCTATTTAATCTACTCTTAAATTTTTTCATCAACGGTCCGTCAATACCTCCACGAACATTAACAAAATCAGTAAAGTCGAAAGAATAACCTTCTTTAGCGAATTTAGGTCCTTTTAATGGCCAATCACCTGAAGAAATCTTGACAGTCTTATCATCTTTAGTAGCTACTATGAAGTTTTCACCATCAATTATCAATGTTTCATCGAAATCGAAAGCAGACATACCCTTAGTATTCTTTAAATATCCAGGTTTCGTAGTGTTTTTAATAGCTTTAGCTAAATTCTTAGCGTTCTGTCTTTTAGAGTAGTTAACTAATACATCAGAAGTAGCTTTACCAAACTTAGTAGCAAACTTTTCGTTAAGTAAGTTAGCTTTAGAATCTACTAATGCGTCAGAAGAAATCTTAGGCATTATTCTAAAGTTCAATTTATACTTACCATTCTTTAATTTTACTGTTTGAGCTTTAATTATTAGTGGTATTCCACCGTCTAAAGATTCAAAGTAAGGTATATCAACACCTGTTGCTTTAGTAATATCGTTAACTAGCTTGTTAACTTTAGCATTTTTAGTTTTTAATCTATAATATTTATCACCAACTTGAATAAACCCTTCTGGCATAGCTTTGTCACCATAGTGAGCAGCTACATATTCAGCCGATGTTGTAGTAATATTGTGCATTTGAGTCTTAAGGAAGTAAGTATCTATAAAATCTGCCTGATCTTTAGTTATTTCCATTCCTTTGATCTTATCTAAACCAGCAGTTTCTAGCATATCACTAACGAAACTTAGACTTTCATTAGTAGCATCTAATAATACTTGTTCAGCAGCTTTATCAACTTTGTTGGGGTTAGTTGAAGTAAATACGTACTCACCTTTTTTATTTATAGTGAAATTAATAGTTTGCGAAACACCAAATGCTTCGTGCATTTTAATTTCAATACCAACGTTAGTTTTACCTTTAGTTATGTATACATCACCTTTACCACCTTCTTCAATATATCTATTAACAGATAACGTAGGATCATTTTTAACAGCGTCTCCGATTATATTTATAAACAACTGTTCATGAACACGGTATGCAGCTAAAGCCTTCTTAGAACTATCGTTACGACGTTCTACGAGTCCCTTAAGGACTTTATTATATGTGTCTTTATTTTTTATTGAGCCATATCTATTGCTAAAGAATACTTTTGAAGTAATCTCAGCTATAAGAGCAGAATCCCTTTTAGAATAGTATCCAGATTTAGCAAACTTCTTAGTTATAGGTGTTTTTAAACTATATACAGTTTTACCTTTGGAGTTTTTACTTAACACTATAACATCACCAAAACTTGTTTTAGTACCCTCTAATTTAGTAAGTAATTTAGAAACTTCTCTAACCATACCAGAAGTAATCTTTTCAGATCTTTTGTTAAACCTAACGTCAACACCTCTGTTGATAGCAGCAGCTATTTGTTGAGCATCAAAAGGTTGTCCGTTAGCTAAAGAAACTCTCTCTTGAACTTCCTCGTCCATTAAAACTTCCATTGTAGCATCAAACGCTAATTCAGCTCCTAGTTGTTCTGCTAAAGTATCCTTTCTAGTACCCTTTAGACCACTTCTAACCATAGCTTGTTTCTTTTCTGAAAAAACCTTCGCCGGAGGATTATAAAACTCTAAGAACTGCTCTTCTGTAGGCATAACTTTCATGTACAAATCAACAGACTCTTTGTTTTTATATGAAGCAGGAATTAAACCTTGGTCAATAGCCTCTTGAATATCAGCTTGCTTAGTTAATTTTCTAAGGTACTTAGTAAATATTTTATTCTCTTCGTTTCTTTCTATTTGAACCCAAGTAGAAGTAGGTAAAGCGTCAACTATAACCTCTCTGTTGTCAGCTAAGAACTTCTTAAACTCAGCAGCAGAACCAAATCTATCTTGCATTGTTTTCTTTAACTCAGTTAAGAAACCTTTATTTAACTTATCCTTATATGCTTTATCACTAGGATCTATTTTCGTAGTAGACAGAACTTTTTTAGCAGCAGCTTTTACAGATATAACTACAGAAGGCGATAAACCTACAGTATCGCCAAATTTAATTTTTCTTCTAGTTTTAGAATACTCAACACCAGCATCCATCCCTTTAGATTCTTTTCTCTCAGCTAAAGCTTTTTTCTTTTGTTGAGCACCAATAGATAAATCTTCTGATTCGTCCATAGACTCAACGTCAGTAGCTTCTAGTTCTTTAAATTGCTCAGCAGAAGTATCAGCCGTAAAAGTATCAGTAGTAGCTTTCTTAGATTTTAATACATCACCAATCTTATTTGATACTTGACCTCTAATCCAACCTGATAAACCAAAACCATTATCAGTCTTCTTCTTATTAATATTGAAGTTCTTGATATGCTTAGATAATGCTATAAAAGCTTCTGAAATAAAATCTGTCTCAGAGAAATTAGGTAGAGCTCTTAAGTCATTAGATATGTTGTTTTTAATAATAGATTCTACGTCCTGATACCAATCAGGCATAGACTCAGTATAGCCATATTCATCCCATTGAGCCTTAGTATACTTCTCACCTATTTCATTTAACTTAGTATCTCTCTTAGTTTTTTCGTACTTTTTCTTTTCCTTTGGAGTAAGATCTGAATCAATATCAGAATCCATATCAGAGTCTAAATCGAATGACTCATCAAAGTTATCATCGTAACCATAATCCTCATCGTAATTCTTTCTAAAGTTAGTTTTCTTAGATACAGGATCAACTTTAGCAAACTTTTCAGATCTCTTAGATAGTTCACCTTTAGCTACGTTCTTATTGTAATCTTTTAAGAAGTTATATACTTGTCTACCGTTTTGGAATTCCTTACGTATACCAATAACTCTTAACATTTCTTCTACTTTATTTTTTAAACTGTCAAATAAAGTTTCTTCGTAAGCAATGTCTCCATCTAAAATAGCTTCAGAGAATACTGTAAATACCTCTTCACCTAAGTTATCTCTATCCACCCAAGTTTCCATAGATAAATCGTCAGCGAATAAAGATTCTAACTGACCTTCAGCATCGATGCCGTAATCATTTCTAAGTCTACGCTCTATTATTAATCTTTGATTAGCACTTAGTATACCAGTGAAGTCACTAATTAATTTCACCTTTCCGCTTGTATCTAACTTTCTAAATGAATCACCTATAACAGCGTGTAAAATCTCGTGAGCACCTACGTTTAAAAACCCACCTTGCTTAATAGTATCTTCATTTAACAAAACTGTACCATCAACAACTACACCAACACCTGTGACATCAAACTGTTCTAGTTTTCCACCTAGCTCTAGAAATCTACTTTCGTAATTAGTATTGTTTACTCTCTCAACTTTCTTGTTTATCTTTTCACCTAACTTTTCAGCTCTAGAAATATCTCTTTCTGATCTAGCCTCTAAAACTGATTTTTTAGTAGCTTCTAATTCTTTATTAGCTACTTCGCCAGCATTAGCATCAACCAAATCTTTAATCTTTGTTTTAAGCTCTTTTCTCTGTAGATTTGCTGATTCTGTATCGTTATTACCTAACTCAATTAATTCTAACTCTAAGTCAGCTAGTTTGTCTCTAGTAGCGTCGTCTGTAACTCTAGTATCTAACTGAGTCTTAACTATAGCCTTCCTTTGTCTGTTGTAAAGTTTTTCAGCTAACTGGTCATCATTAATGACATCAAGATCCATTTCAGCAATTTCTTGATCTGTAGCGTTAACAGTATATTTGTCAAATAGAGACTTAGATACACCAGTACCGTTTATTTTATACTTAGGTCTATTAATTATAGCAGAACCAGCTCCTGTAGCAGCTGTAACTGGAGCAGTACCAATACCAGCGAAACCTTCAACTAACACGTCTTTAGCAGTGTATTCTTGCCCAGCTATTTCACTACCAGCAACTTCACCTAACATACCACCACCTGCTTCAGAAGCAAATGCAACAGTACCACCGGCTGTAGCGGCTGTAGTTTTACCAACAACACCTGTACCGTATTTTTTTAAATATCTTTTAGCTACTTTCTTAGAACCTTTTATACCTATTAGAGAAGTAATACCTTCCACAGAACCAATAGTAAGTCCTCTTGCTGTAGCTCTAGTTTTAACACTTTGCCAAGCATCAGGATAGTTATCTCTTAACTCAGATATACCATCAACGTCAAAACTTAAACCTTTATTAGCTAACTCTTCTTTAAGTAATTCTCCGAAAGTAATCATAGTCTCAGTAGCAGCACCCATTGCTCCAAATCCTCCAGCCATAGCTCCTTGTGGACCACCAAGAGCACCCATTGTAGCGCCAGCAAAACCTCTTGCCATAACTTCTTTTTTAGCATAACCAGCTAACGACTGCACAGTTACCTGAGCCAAACCATCAATACCCTTGTCCCACGTAGCTAATAAAAAAGAAGTAACGTCGTTATACTCTTCATCATACTTATCGTAAGCCTCAGACCATTCTTCGTACTTCTCTAATCTGCCACTATAATTTGCATCATAGTCGTTTACAGCATCTATATATTTTTGAACTGTAGCGTCATTAGTGTTTTTACCTGAATTCCATAAGGCCGATGCTTCATCCCAAGATTGAGATCTTTGATAACCATCTTCAGCAGCGGAAGCATAATCGTCCCACGTACCAAACCAGTCACTTAAAGATTGTAGTATTGAAGTATGTGCTTCTTCAGACGGCTTTGACTCACCACTGTTGTCACCTGTATAACCAGGTGTTATAGAGTTAATATCTATTTCAGACATAGAGTATTATTTTTAGTTAATATTTGTTCTATTAGTATCACCTACGAATTCATTAGTTTCTCCCTAAGCTCAACCATATCTTTGTACTTTTTAGCTGGAGTTGCTTTGTAACTATACCAAGGTGTTTTTAGACTTCCGTTTTCTAGCTCGTCCAAAGTATACTCTTGTAATAGGTGAGCTATAACTTCCTCAGCCATTTCTATCTGCATCGGAATAGATACATTACCGTAGTTTCTATTTTTAGGGTTAGTTAATACCACGTAGCTTTGAATATGATTTTCCTTAAGCTTCTTTTTCTGACTTTTACTGTAAGTTTTGTTCTGTAGGGTTTTTACTACCTCTGAAGTAGGAACACCAGAATAATCTCCTCCGTTGTCAGGTTTCGAGGTTGCAGAGTTTTCTTTCTTCTCAAATTCAGCAAACCACTTGTCGAAAGCTTTAGAAGGTTCAACAACTTTAGTTGTTTTATAGTAAACACCTTCGTTTTCATTTAGTGCGTTCAAAAGCTCTTTCGGACCCATTTCCTTTTGCATAGCGATACCAGCAGCAGTATTTAAGAAGTCAGCTCTAGCTTGTTTCTTCTCTCTCTTAGACATTTCTGTTTCTATAGTAAAGTTCTCACCCATAGGATCTATAGAAGCCATTATGTATTGGTAGTCAGTTGGAGTTAAATCTCCCTCTTGGCCAAATAATTCAAAACCATTGTTCACTAAGTCAGTAACATAACTTTTAGCCACTCTATTACCGTCTTTAATATCTAGCTCTCCATTGAAGAATTTAGTTTTAGTTGCATCATCTACGTAATTCGACCCTTGGACACTAATCGTACCGTCAGAATTACTATTGTTATCAATATTATTATTACGTTCTTGATCCCCTGATTCAGTAGTTTCATCGCCTGTTGTGTTAGTATCATTACTTGTTGTTTTAGTATTATCTTCACTAACCATGTTAATGTCATCTTCGTTAGACTTCAAAGAGTTACCATTAATATCGTACCCGAATTCCTCAGCGTGTAGTGTTAAATCTAAATGCCTGTACATTTGATTTGTGGAAACTGGACTTGAATCAACCTCAACTCCATTTTCGTCTTTAACCGTAGTAACCCAACCTGCGTCAGTCTTCCTCCACTGTCTATTATTTTGGTCAGATAAAGTTTTACCTTCATTAATATCGTTAAACAACAACCTAAGGTTTTTTTTATCAATCTTACCATAACTACTTAAGTTGAACACTTTGCTGTCATCTTTAGCTAATTTAGCTGCTTCAAATTTATCATTACCTATTTTTTCTAAGAAAACACCTAATTCTTTAGATGGGTCAAAAGTTTTATCATTTTTTAAGTTCTCTATAACCTGATCAAATTTAGACCTGTCATCATTCTCAAAAGTGAACATTCCATTGTCACCTCTATCACTAGCGTCTATTTTACCATCGTCATTAATATCTATTATACCAACATCAGGTAAATTACCCAATAGAGATTGTTCAGCTACATAGTAATCTATGAAACGTGTATCTGGATCATTAGATAAACCGTTAAATGTAATTCTCCTAACTAAAGCTTTATCGTTTATTATTTCAAAAGTAGAATTCTTAAGGTTTCTCTTAAACAGTTCTGGATCCATATTGTTATTAGCGTTAAGTATAGGATCTTGTATATAAGTATTAGTTACTAAAGTTGCGCTTTCACCATCCATGTAAGCTGGTTTAGTTAAGTCTCCTAAACTTTGGTTTTCAGAACCTTCTAGACCATCATTCCACACTGGACCCTCTATAGTTGGTATTATATAGTTGTAACCATCTTCAGATATTATTAAATCATTTGTAGTTTGATCATCTATACTCATAGCAACTTCTCTACCAGAGTTCTTTATTCTATTTGATCTATCTTCTTGATAACCTTTTAAACCATTGTAGTTCTTTTCTAAAGCAGTCTTAACTTTCTCCATTTTAGCTATAGCTTCTTTGTATTCAGGAGAATTAGTTTTAGAAGAATAAGCGGTAGCTGTTTGAGCAGCTATGTTATACTCTTCTTTCATTTGATCAGCAAAAACAGAGAATCTCTCTTTTAAAGCACCATCTAACAACTGTACGTTGTAATCCTGAGGTTTATTTTTCTCAAATTGTTCCCTAGCTGTTTTCACGGTTGCAGCTCTAGTAGCAACTACTTCAGCAACAGGTGCTAATAAAGTATTGAAATCAAATTGTGCTGCTTGAGCATTATTCTTAGCTTTGTTTAAATTAAGAGCACCAGCAGTATATGAACCACCTATGGTTGGTTGTTTTTTGTCTTTAGCCATTATATATATTATATTATTTTATTACTTACTAGTTATACCGATATTCTTACCCCAGTCTTCTAAAGCTCCACCAGGAACCATTTCAGAACCGACTCCACCTAAGACATTACCAATACCACCCATCATCTGTTTATAACTACCAGCAGCTGCACTGTATTCTTGAGCAGCTAAACCAGAATTTAAAGAGTATAGTTCAGCATTTCTCTGTCTCTCTAATTCAAGCACTTGTTGTTCACCAGCAATATTTAAATCTTGTAGTCTTGATTGCTCAGCTAATTGAGATCTTTGAGCAGCAGTCTCTTGACCAGATATAGATAGGGAAGCTTGTCTAGCGTTATTCATACCAGTACTTGCCATAGCTTGAGCTAAAGCAGCAGCACCAGCTCCACCCATATTAGCGTTTTTCAACGATTCTAAAGTATTTGCTTGAGATTGAGCGAAAGTGTCTCTTTGAAATTCCGATGCCTCTTTATTGATCGTCATATTATCATACACGTTAGCCATACCCTCGTAAGGATTCGTGTACACTTCGTTCTTATAGTTATCTAAATAACCTTTAGCTTCTTTTTCGTAACTTCTAGCGTTTGCTCTAGAGTTAATTCCTTGAACGAATCCAGTTACTCCGTTTACAAGACCACCAAATACTTGTAAACCAGCTGAGACAGGGGATTTAAAAGCAGATCTTGATCCTGCGTATTTTGTTTTCTTATTTGCCATATATGTATAAATTATTACAGTTTGTGTGCTCTATTTACTACTAAACTCAGTTCCTAGACCAAAGCTAAACAACGTAGCGTGTTCAGTAGAATCATTCTTCATTTCGACAGCAGCGTAATATCCTTTTAAAGAACTAGTGTTAGCTTCACCAGGTTTGCTAAAGAATATATAATCACCAAGTTCAGGTGAATTAACGTTGCCAGGAACATAAACTCTTATGCTATCTCCAACGAAGCTTATTAAAGTTCCAAATTTAGATATTTGAGATTCATCTAACTGGAATTCGTCTCCAGCTATATCTGATGTAGGACAATAGTAAATAGTGTCTCCATATTGAAGTGAACTATTTATATCTTGTCCTATCTGTAAGAGTACTTCTGCCATTTTTAATTAGTTTACTTGATTAATTACTATCGTCGCGTCTGGACTTGGGTTAGAGTAGCTAGTCACGCTATTGTATATTTTTATTAAAGCTGATCTAGTGCTACCTGTATTATTACTCGATACACCAAACTTGTAACTACTATCACTTATAGCTGGAGCACCCTCGGTAGCAGGACCATAAGCGTCGTTTATCCAACCACCAGCACCAACAGTGTAAACTATCTCAACAGTAGGAATAGAAGGTTGGTTGTTGTAGTCAATTCTAATAACGTCATTAGACGTAGAAGATATCTCACTAGAACCAATAGTAAAAGCTTTTAGACCAGAACTAGACAAAGAAGATAAATCTTCAACCCCATTTATAGTAGTAGATATATACCTTAACTCTGGAATCATCTGAGTAAACAGTTTAGAGTCTAGTAAAGTAGTAGAATCTGTAACTCCAGTAGGTGGATACATACCAACTCTAACCTTTCTATTTATACTAGTAAAGTTATTGTCTATAGATATTTTAGTGTTAGAATCAGAAGTTGAACCTATAGAACTGAACCAAGATGGAGAACCACTAACGTAGTTGGCTCCGTTGTCGTCACTATACTCTATTACATTGAATTGAGGATTAGCATCAAATGATTTGTTGAAGTAAGCCCATTTATAACCCAACAAAGCAGAGATATACGAACCACCAGTAAACTCAGCTGTCTCAACATTAGGTAAAGTTAATACTACAGTATCATCCCAACCAGAAACCCTGTTAGCGTGTCGTACTCTAACTTTTATAACTCTAGGTACATTTAATTCCTCAGTAGGTTGAACAGTTGTTTGAACAAAAATTCTTCCAGCAGGAGTAAAGTTAACTTGAG
>VMHT01209370.1_pt1 | contig 10471 bp, 9 predicted proteins | sample 4693611 | NCBI WGS metagenome assembly VMHT01 (sample SAMN12280063, study PRJNA550983) | marine metagenome | isolation source: seawater sampled from same location over 5 years 0.02-0.2 micron viral filtrate | place: USA: collected off the coast of southern California halfway between the port... ...
AAAAATATTCTCCATAGAGGAGTTTATACAGAAATGATGTGAAGTATTTAAAACAACAAATGTTTCCAAAAATAACAAGAAACTACCCGAATAGTGTATTAAAAATTCTAGCTATTATTGAATCCTTGGTCTGAATTACTGGAATTGCCTCATTTTCCCAACCTTGTATCGACAAATTTGCAGTTGGAATAATTGAAGAGCCAATCTCGAAATCCTCTAAAAAATTGGTTTGAAATTGATTATTCTCCGAAACATAAAAAATAAAATTATTTTTAAAACATTTAGAAACTAATTTATCTTTTATAATTAAATAAATCTTAAAATTATTTTTTTTGAAATCTTTAACATTTATATTTTTATTGAAAACTATATTAACAATTTCCTCTATTCTAGCATTTACAATGTCTATAATAAGCTTTTTTCTAATTTTTCTATAATTTCCTTTTAAAAAATATTTTTTTTCTAAAAATTCACTTTTATTAATATTTTTATCTTTAGAAGAATATTCTGATAAAAAATTCTCAATTATTTCTTTTTCTAAAGAGCACACTTTTGAAATATCATTTAAAATTAAGCTAGTACCAAAGTTAAATTGTTGAGAATACCTAAAGGAAGATTTATCAAAAAAAGTAATTTTTGAGTCCTCTTTATTAATCTTTATTTGAAAAAAAGTTTTAATATCTTTATTTTTTTTAATTAAATAAACTCCTTCACTAAAGCTTTTTAAAAATATTTTTTTTAAATTTAAATTACTTTTATTCAAAATTTGAATAATATTTTTATAATCATTTGATTCGATTAAAAAAAATGTAAGCTCATGTGCATAAAAATCTCCAAATGAACCAATAGGTAATTTATCAAGAATGACTCCATCTAAAATACTTTTGGAATTAAAAATATGAATTATTTTTTTTTTTATATTTTTGTTAATGGCTAATTTAAGTGAATTTAAAATATAAGATATATTTTCTTTTAATACTTGAGATCCATTTAATTTTTTAAAGCCAGATATATTGATACAACTATATTCAAAACTATCTATAATTAGGGTGACTTCTTTAAAGATATAATTTAATTTTCTTTCAATTATTTGAATATTCTTTTTTATTAATGTGCTAGCTAGATCGATATTTGTTAATTTGCTTTTATTAATACCTTCACTTGAAACAATAATTTTTTCCAAAATTTTTATATTTTTATTATCATCATATTGTCCTGCAGCAAAAATATAATTTGAATTATTTAATTCTATAAAAAGAACTGGATTTTCTGACTGCATAAATTAGTTTAAAATAATTTGATGTTTAATTCTATAATCAAAAATTTTATATTTGTTAAAATTTATATTACTTTTAAAATTCATAAAATTCTCTAAGCTTGAAATATAATCTTCAATAGGTAATTTAACTATTTTATCATCATAAGTAATTAAATCCCATCTTCCTGACTCAAAAAAATAAAAAGATTTAATTGTTTTAATTGGAAATTTTATAATTTGAAGATTTGTGTATAAAGATAGAAAATTTTTTTCACTTCCAAACACTGTTGGTAAATTGTTATAAATTTTAACTTTATGGAAATTAATTAATTCTCCATTATTAGTTATAAAATATTTTTTTTTTTTTTTATATAAAATTGCTACTGGAATTTTTTCTAAAATTTTAATCTTTAATGTTCTTGGATAAATTTTTTTTATACTAAAACTTTCAATAAATTCTATAGATTTTAAATTTTTTTCAATTTCTTTTTTATTTAATAAAAATAAGTTTTCATTATATAAAAAAATTAAATTCTTCTTTATCTCACTTGAGTCTAAAACAAAATTATTTTCAATTACTATTTTTTTTATATTAATTTTAAAATTTGGATCGAAATCAAACTTAGGAGTGTAAGTGGTTAAAAAAAAAAAAATTACAATTAACCAAAATAAAGATTTTTTCATCTATTTAAGCTCGCGTCATATAAAATTTTCTCCACTAAATTTTCAAAAGATATACCTTTGTGCTTAGCTATTTCTGGCACTAATGACAAGTTGGTCATACCAGGTTGAGTATTGATCTCTAAGAGATAAAATTTATTTTTGAAAAATTTAAAATCAGACCTAGTTACGCCTCTGCAACCTAACGCCTTGTGTGTTTTTTTTGCAATTTTAAGAACTTCTTTATATTTAGATTTTTTTAAATTAGCTGGCATTATATGTTTTGTTTTTGCTGCCTTAGAATACTTAGCTTTATAATCATAGAATTGTCTCTTAGGCTTAAGCTCAATTGCCCCCAAAGTTAAATTATTTAAAATTGCTACTTGAATTTCTTGTCCGCCTATAAACTTCTCAAATATCAATTCTTCAAATTTTTTAAAAAGTAATTTTGAGTTTTTAAAAAGATTTTTAAAATCCCTGCATATTTTCACTCCAATACTTGATCCCTCATTTATAGGTTTAACTACAATTGGAAATTTAATTTTTTTTGTACTAATAAGTTTATTTAATTTAGTTTTGTTAAAATTTTTCTTATGAAGTGAAAAAAATAATGGTGTACTTATATTAAATTTTTTAAAAATATTTTTTGAAATTATCTTATTCATAGCATTATAAGAACTTAAAACGCCTGAATGAGTGTAAGGAATTTTTAAATATTCAAAATAACTTTGTGCTACTCCATCTTCACCATCTTTACCGTGTAATGAGTTAAAAATTATATCTACTTTACTCTTATCTATTAAATTAAAATTTTTTTTATACGGGTCAAAAGTTGATACATTATAACCTTTTTTTTTAAGTGCTTTAATGCAAGCCTTGCCGCTATCAAGACTAACATCTCTCTCTTTTGAAGTTCCTCCGAGAACTACTAAAATTTTTTTATTTTTCATCTCCTATGATCTTAATTTCTAACTCTAAATTAACTCCAGTTCTTAATTTAACTTCCTTTTTTACCTTATATATCAATGCCTCTATATCTGAGGCTTTCGCATTTCCATTATTTATAAAAAAATTACAATGTTTTTCGGATATTTTTGCGTCTCCTACACTATATTTGTCACAGCCGGACTCTTTAATTAATAACCATGCCTTTTTTTTATTATTATTTTTAAAAGTGCTTCCACCAGTTTTTATTTGACTAGGTTGAGACTTTTTTTTTCTTTCTATTAATTCTTTTTGTTTTTTTTCAATCAATAATTTTGATGAAATAATTCCCTTAAGTTTTGCTGATAATATAATATAGTTTTTAGGAATATTTGTGCCTCTGTAAAAAAACTTAATGTCTTTATGTTTTAATTCTTTTTCACATCCCTTGTCATCAATTACATTTATGGACAATAAAATCTTTGAAATATCAGTGCCATAACATCCACTATTCATTACAACGGCTCCACCTATAGAACCTGGAATGCAAGACAAAAATTCCATTGTTCCAATACCATTATTTTTTGCAAATTCTGAAACTTGTTTATCTAATGTTGCTGCTCCGACTTTTATTATGTCTTTTTCTAATAACTCTAACTGAGAAAATTTTGATCCTAATTTAATAACAACGCCTTTTATTCCTGAATCTCTTATTAAAGTATTAGAACCAGCACCTAGAATATGTAAATTGTTAATTTTACTTTTAACAGCATTCAAAAATTCTATTAACTGGCTTAAGCTATTTGGTCTAAAAAAAACATCGGCAGAACCACCTAAATTAAACCAACTATATTTAGATAAATTTTCTTTAAATATTAAGTTTTTTCCAAATTTTTTTTTTAATTCTTCGGTTGCTAAATTCATAAGCTTAATTTAAGTCCTCTCATCCATTGTGAAATAGAACCCGCTCCCATTCCAATTATGATTTCATCACTTATTAAATTTTTTTTAAAATAATTTAATAATTCATTTGGATTTTTTATCAAAACTATTTGAACTTTGGAATTTTTGGCTATTAGTTTTGCAAAATGGAATAAATTAAAATTTAATTTTTTCTTTTCCCCTGCTGGATATAAAGGACAAATTAAGACTAAATCAGCTTTACTAAATGATTTAGAAAAAGCTTTTTTTAATGTTACTACTCTGGAATAACGATGCGGTTCAAATACTGCAATAATTTTTCTTTTTTTATATACTTTATGAACGCCATCTAAGATTGAGGAAATCTCAGTTGGATGATGAGCATAATCATCAAAAAATTCGTTTTTATTTTTTATAAATATTTTTGTCATTCTTCTTTGCACCCCCGTAAAACTCTTTAAAGTTTTTTTAATAGTCTCAATACTAACACCTAGATTAATACAAACAGCAATTGCAGCAGTTGCATTAAGAACATTATGTTCTCCTATTAATTTTAAATTTATATTTTTAATTTTTTTTTCTTTTTTATTTACATCTTTATAGTGTAAATCAAATAATGAATGTGAAATACTGTACCTAATATTTCTTATTCTATAGTTAGCTTTCTCATCTAATCCATAAGTTAAAGTATTTTTATTTTTTATTTTAGTTAAAATCTTTTTAATATTATTACTATCTATACAGATTAAGGACTTCCCAATAGGCGGTGTTTTATTGATAAACTGGATAAAAGCATTTTCCAAATTTTTATAACTTTTATAATAATCAATATGTTCGTAATCTATGTTGGTAACTATAGAATAGTTAATAGGTAACTTTAAAAAACTTCCATCAGACTCATCGGCTTCAAGTATTGACCAATCACCTTTTCCAAGTTTAGCATTACTATTTAATGAATTAATAACTCCTCCATTAATAATAGTTGGATCTAATTTTTGATCTGATAAAATCTTTGCCACTAACGATGTTGTAGTAGTTTTTCCATGAGAGCCCGTAATTATTATATTTTTCTTTAATGAAACAACATCAGCTAAAACTTCAGCTCTAGAATATATTGGCATTTTTTTTCTCTTTGCTTCTCTAATTTCTAAATTGGTACTCTTAATTGCTGAAGATTTAACAACTATCGTAGCATTTTTAATATTTGATCTGGAGTGACCTATAAATACTTTGATACCATTTTTAGTACAATTTGACGTACTTTTATTTTTGTCTTGATCGCTACCTTGAATTCTAAAACCCATATTTTTCATAACTTGAGCAAGACCGCTCATACCTATTCCTCCGATACCTATGAAGTGAATAATTTCTTTTTGACCAATATTAATTTTTTTCATTTATAATTTTATTTATTTCTGCATCAATTTTCTCAAATACAAATTGGTCAGAATATTTTTTTTGTGCATTTCTTATTTGATTCAATAATGTTTTGTCCTCATGAATTAATTTAATTAATTTGTACAATTTTTTATTTAAATCTTTTTCTTCTATCAAATAGCTATACTGATTTTTGGCATAATACATAGCATTTTTTAGTTGATGGTTATCAGCTGAAGTTGGTAGCGGGATAGTTATGAAGGGTATTTTAACGTTAATTAATTCAGCTAACATTGAAGATCCTGAGCGAGTTATTACTAAATTAGTTTTTGAAAAATATTTTAAAATATTATTGCTAAAACTGAAGATTTCAAAATCTAAATCTAAATTTTTATAAAAAGATCTTAAAAAATCAGCTTGTTCTGGTAGGCATTGTTGATAAATTTTAATAGGTATTTTGGTATTACTACATTCCTCAAAAATATTGGGAAGTTCTTCAGCAAATATTTTTGCAGCCTGACTGCCCCCTAAAATTAATATTTTGAGTTTCTCATTTTTTTGATTTGAGTAATAATTGTCTTTAAAGTTTAAAATTTCTTTACGAATTATATTACCTATCTCACATATTTTATTTTCATATTTACGTGGAATGCCTTCAAGAATTGAATGCGATACAAAGATTTTTTTTGCAAAGGGAAGAAGATATCTATTTGTTTTACCGATATGTAAGTTATTTTCATAAATAATAAATGGAATTCTTAATATTTTAGCAGATATACATATAGGAAAAGATGAATACCCACCCATACCAAAAACAAGATTTGGCTTATTTGATAATAAAAAAATAAATGATCTTAATATTGAATAAAGAATAATTAATATTGAAAAGAATGATTTTAGAATATTTTTTTTAAATATTGTTGAAGAATTTATTTCAGTAATCTTAATATCATTGTAATTTTCTAAATATCTAATACCTCGCTTATCAGAAATAAGTTCAACATTAATTTTTTTGCTAGCAAGATGAGTTGCTAAGCTATAAGCAGGAAAAATGTGACCACCTGTTCCCCCTGTTGCAATAATGACCCTGTTTAATTTATTGATCATATAAATCTAATTTAATCTTTGTATAATTCAGGATAATACCTGCTAGAATAGCGCTACCAATCAACGATGATCCTCCATAGCTCAAAAAAGGTAAAGTCATACCTGTGGTAGGTAATAAACTAGTGTTAACTCCGATATGAATAAATGTTTGAAATATCAACAGTGATGAAAGACCACATAATGAAAGTTTTAAAAACTCGTCTTTTTGTACAATACAATTTTTTATTATTCTAAAAGAAATATATAAAAAGATAGATATAATTAAAATTGAAATAACCGACCCATATTCCTCAGATACAATTGCAATAATATAATCAGTATGAGCCTCTGGGACGCTATCTTTTAAAATTCCTTCGCCCATACCTTGGCCTTTAAGACCACCTTGTTTAATGGCATCTAACGCTTTTGAGGATTGAAAATTATCACCCTTACTGGGATCAATGAAAGTAATCAAGCGATTGATTATATAACCAAATTTTTCTGGCATTAAAAATAAAAGACTAATTATTAAAACCGCAAATATTAAAAAAAAACTGAATATATAAGTCAAACTAACTCCTGAAACAAACACCGTAGCTATCCAGCTGCCAATAAGTAAAATTGATTGGCCTAAATCTGGCTGGTCGATTAAAAGAATTATTACCGAACATAGTAATAGAAAGCTAAATAAATATTTTATTTGAGAATTTTTCAAATCATTTGAAGTTAATACTTTAACTGTCATTAGAATAAAAAAAGGTTTTAAAAGTTCTATTGGCTGAAGTCTAAAAAAATACAAATCCAACCATCTTTTAGCACCTTTAACTTCTACTCCCAGTATAGGCACTAAGATTAATAAAACAAAAAATATTCCAAAAAGTGGAATGGTTATTTTTTTCAGTAAAGAGGTTTGTATTGCTGAAATTACAAACATAATCAAAAGTGCAAGAACTGTAAAAATTAAATGTTTTGAGAAAAAGAAATAATAGGTTTTATTTAGTCGCTCTCCTGCTAGTGAGGAGGTTGAAGAAAATGAAAAAAAAAGACCTAAAAAAAATAAAATAAAAAAACTAAAAAGAATATTTTTATCTATATTTCTCCAATAATTATTTAAATCAAATTTAAATATATTTTTTAGCATAAAATTTACATAATTTTTTAAATTCTGTTCCTCTATTTTCAAAATTTTTAAACTGATCAAATGATGCAGCACTAGGACTTAATAAGATTATGTTATTTTCTTTTTTAAATAGTTTAATATCTTGTAAAATTTTTATTATTGAATTTTTTAAATTATGTGTAGTTATATAATTTATTTTGTTATTTAACTGTTTTTTGAAAAAATTAATATTTTTTCCAATTATGTAAGATTTTATAATATTTTTTTTAATATCTTTTAAATTAATTTTATCCTTAATTTTAGGTAATCCTCCCAATATCCAATAAATATTTTTGCTACTAGCTAGCGCAAATTTACTAGACTCGAAACTTGTAGCTTTAGAGTCATTAATAAAAATTATATTTTTTTTTTTTAAAAAGATTTCATATCTATGGGGCAAGCCTACAAAGCTATTCATAGAAGTAATAAACGACTTATCGCTAATTTTTAAAAATTTAGAAAGTGTATAGACAAAATTCATATTTTCGTCATTTATATTTGACTTCAAATAATCATTATTAATTTTATCTCTTATTTTTTTATATATTTTAGTTTTTAAATTAATCAGCTTACTTAGATATCGTTTTTTTTTAAATTGATTTTTAAATTTATTGTTAATTAAAGCTAGATCATTTGTAGTTTGAAAATTGAATATTTTAAACTTTGAATTAACATAATGTTGCATGGACCCATGCCAATCTAAGTGATCATTAGTTATATTTAATAGAATTGCATAATTGGGATGGATAAATTTAGAATGAGATAGCTGAAATGATGATGCCTCAATAACAAGATAGACATTTTTTTTTATTTTTAAGTTTAAAACTGGTGTTCCAATATTTCCACCTATTTTAACATTAAACTTATTTTTTTTTAGTAAATGAGCAATAATTTTACAAGTTGTTGATTTTCCATTAGTTCCGGTAACTACAATAGACTTAAAATTAATTTTTTTACTTAAATATAATAAATCTATATCTGTAATTATTTTTTTTTTGTATTTAATTAAATGTTTTTTATATTTTGTATTTTGAAGACTAATTCCTGGGCTCAAAATTATATAATCTACTTTCTTTAATGATCTAATTAAATTTTTAATATTTTTATTTTTGAATTTGATATGATCATCCCAAACTTGGTAATCAATTACTTTTTTTTTTTTAAAATATTTAATTACAGATTGGCCAGTTGATCCTAAGCCATATATTAAAAAAGAGGTTTTTTTTAAATTAAATGTATTAAGCATTTGCTAACGTAATTTTAATGTAGCTAATCCGACTAGAGCTAATATTATAGCAATAATCCAGAAGCGAATTACAATCGTAGATTCAGCCCATCCCTTTTGCTCAAAGTGATGATGTATTGGTGCCATTTTAAAAATTCTTTTGCCAGTCAACTTAAATGAAATAACTTGTATTATTACTGAAATAGTCTCTAACACAAATAAACCTCCTATAATTGCAAGTACGATTTCATGTTTTGCAATTATCGCTACTGCTGCTAAAGACCCTCCTAATGATAATGAACCCGTGTCACCCATAAAAATTTTTGCAGGCGGTGCATTATACCAAAGAAAACCTAGACATGAACCAACTATTGAACCGCAAAATATTGAAAGCTCACCAACGTCTGGAATATATTGAAGCTGAAGATATTCGGAAAAAATTGTATTTCCCACAACGTAAGAGATTAAAGTAAAAGAAAGTGCAACTAACATAACTGGAACAGTAGCTAATCCGTCTAGTCCATCTGTTAAATTTACAGCATTAGATGATCCAATTATTACAAATAAACCGAATGGAATAAAAAAAAGACCCATATGCCAAATTAAATTTTTAAAAAATGGAAAATAGAGATTATATAAATATTCATGTTCAGAAAATTTTATTAAAATATATAATGCTATGGAGCCTATAATTAATTGACCAAGAAATTTTAACTTAGAATTTAGACCTCTAGAATTTTTAAATTTTATCTTTAATAGATCATCTGCAAATCCTAATAAGGCTAGGCTCAAAGAAACAAAAACTAGAGTCCAAATATAAATATTTTTTAAATCAGCCCACAATAAGGTGCTACTTAACATTCCAATTATTATTATTATTCCGCCCATTGTGGGAGTTCCAGATTTTTTAACAATATGGTCTATAGGTCCGTCTTGTCGTATAGGCCCTGCTATCATATTTTCAGAGAAAATTTTAATAAGTGGTCCACCAATTATAAATACAACAATAAGCGACGTTACTACTGACAACCCTGTTCTAAATGTTAGATACCTAAAAACATTAAGAAAAGAATATTGATCGATTAGAGATGTCAGTAAACTAAATAGCATTTAAGTTCCTTTTATCATTGAGTTGCTTATATTGTTAAGGCCTGTAGCGTTAGAACCTTTTATCATTAAATAATCATTATTTGCGATTATATTTTTTAAAATAAAATCAATATCTTGTTCGCACTGAAAGATATTCCCACGTTTCTCTTTTTTTAAATTTTTATACGTAAAAAGTGTTTTTTCTCCCTTCACAAAAACTTTGTCTATATCCGAGCTGTTAATAAGTTTTGATAAATTTTTATGATAAATATTTGATTTTTTGCCTAGCTCCAGCATATCACCCAATAATAAGTATTTTTTAAATTTATTTTTTTTTATCGATGAAAAATTATTTATTGCATTTTTGACAGATAGTGGATTAGCATTATAACTTTCATTAATTAAAATAAATTTTTTTTTGTATCTTTTTATTTTATGTATTTTACCTCTACCGTCGGAAGGTTCAAAATTTTTATATACTTGGGTCACTTTATCAATGTTTAACCTTAATTCTTTTAAAACCGCTAAAGAAGAAAGTACGTTATAAATATTGATATTTTTTATTTTTAAACTAATGACTTCGTCAATTTCTTTTATATAAATCTGAATTTTTTTTTCAGCTTTTTTTATTTTAATTGGATGTATATCAGCATTTTTTGCCATGCCAAAAGTAATAACTTTAATGTTTTTTGATTTTGCTTTTTTATTTAAAAAATTAAAAAATCTATCATCACGATTTAAAATAATTGTGCCGTTAACTGAAATATTGTTA
>VMHT01031741.1_pt1 | contig 10470 bp, 8 predicted proteins | sample 4693611 | NCBI WGS metagenome assembly VMHT01 (sample SAMN12280063, study PRJNA550983) | marine metagenome | isolation source: seawater sampled from same location over 5 years 0.02-0.2 micron viral filtrate | place: USA: collected off the coast of southern California halfway between the port... ...
CTAATGGCTTATCCCTACGCTTTACATAAGTGGGAAGCTGGAAAGGCTTATGCGGTTGGTGACGTAGTCCGTGCCAATCCCGTAAAAGACAACACGCTTGGCTTCAAGTGCGTTGTTGCTGGGACGACAGACAGCCTTGACACTTACTCCACATTCCCTAATCAAGAACCTGCGTTTCCGTTCAAGATCACGCAAACGTTAGTAGATGGGACGTGTACTTGGGAGGCATTTGAACCGTTAGCTGAAGAACTGCTTCGCCTTGCGCCAACAGCGATTATCGATTTATTTGAGGTGTATCTAACGCCAGAAATTAATGGAGGAAGCGCAATTACTTTGTATTACCACGCAGGTACAAATGGCCTAACAGAAGAAATTAAATTTGGCGGCCAAGCGTACCCAGCTGTACCAGTTGAGATTGATGGGTTTGAGTTTTCAGGGAGAGGAACATTACCTCGCCCAACGCTAAAGGTTGCAAACGTAAACAATGCAATCACAACTTTAATGTTGACGTATAACCCTTTGGGCGCAAAGGTCCAAAGGATTCGCACGTTTGCTAAATTTATTGATACGACTAACTTTAATCAGGAAGTGCCTTTTGCGGTTGAGTCAGATGTTGCCGACGCCTTGACTACAGAAGGCGGCGATTCTTTGATAATGCAAACCTTTAACGACACAGCAGATGATAATGCCAAGATTGTAGAGACTTGGTATATCGATCGAGTTTCGGGCGAGAACCAGCAATTTGTTGAATTTGAGCTTGCACCAAAGATTGATTTGGTCAACGTAAGTTTGCCGCGAAGAACTATTGAGGAGTTTTGCCCTTGGAAGTACAGAGGAACAGAGTGCGGCTACAAAGGAGACAAGTGTTTTACGGTTAACGACACGTTGCTTGCTGCTGCAGACAAAGTTGTTGATGCCAATGGAAATGTGACTAACGACATTTGCGGCAAGCGTTTATCAAGTTGCAAAAAGAGGTTTGGCGGCAATGTCGATCTACCCTATGGCGGGTTCTATGGGGCAAGACTTCAGGCTTAATGCTGTAAAGCACGCCAAGACTGTTTGCCCCAACGAAGCGTGTGGCCTGGTCGTTGATGGGCGTTATTTTCCTTGTCGAAACATTGCGCTAGACCCAGCTGCAGATTTCGCAATCAATCCTGTGGACTATGCCCGTGCGATGTTTGCTGGCACGATTGAAGCCGTAGTTCATTCACACCCACAAGGGACACCAGTCAGTGAGCATGATCGAAAAGCCTGTACGCAGACCAAGATTCCTTGGTACGTTTATTCCGTGCCAGATGATCAATGGTTAACTATCAAGCCCTGCTAGGCCGTCAGTGGGATTACGGCAAAAATGACTGTTACTCCTTGTTTCGCGAGTATTACGGATTGCTTGGGATTGACCTGCCAGACTTTGTGCGGCCTGAGTCTTTAGAGCGTACAGACAGCATATTTTTGAAGCACGCTCCAGTTTTTGGGTTTTACCCTGTGTTGTTTGAAGATCGCTGCCAACATGATTTATTGGTCATGCGCCTTGGTACGAGGACTCCAATGCACGCAGCCATCTATGTAGGAGGGGACAAGATCTTGCACCAACGCATGAACAGCTTGAGTGCTATAGAGCCTTTAAGCAGTTACTATAGGAAAAGCGTTGCGGCAGTTTTTCGCCATGCAGCTAGTTCTGTTGGCGGGTGAACTGGGCGAGAAGTACGGCCAGAAGCACGAGTATTACAACCTTCAAACACCTGCTGATGCAATCAAGCTGCTTTGCATCAACTATCCAGCGTTGAAGAATGAGCTAGTTCAAGCGCACCAAAACGGCGTTGGATACAAGGTGATCCAGGGTGGTGCGGCAATGAATTATGACGAACTGCAATTGCCGTTTGGCAGCAAGCCATTGCTGGTGGTGCCTGTGATTACGGGTTCTGGAGGAGGTGCAGGCCAGATTTTGTTAGGTGTTGGTTTGGTTGCGTTAGCAATTTTTAATCCTGCAGTTGGCTTTGGTTTGGGCGGGGCTGCAGGATTTGGCGCTGGTGCTGCTGCTGGTGCTACTGCTGCCACATTCGGGGCGACTCTTACTGCGATTGGAGGCAACATTGGTCTTGCTCTCATTCTTTCTGGAACGGCAAGTCTCCTTTCGCCCCAACCAGAACTACCAAAGGCAAATCGAATCAGTGGCGAAGGTACAAATGTTCGTGGCCCTGGCCCTGATGGCATCACAAGAGGTGCATCCGGCAATCAGTCTTATGCCTTTACTGGCCCTGCAAATACTGTTGGAACGGGAACTACTCTTCCTGTTATTTACGGGCGCGTAATAGCTGGCAGTCACCTTTTGGCAGCAAATTTAGATGTAACTGACAACTCCGACCCATTGCAAACAGCAACGCAGACTCCTTCAGTCAATACAATTAAAATCAATGGTGAATCTTTGACTAGAGAATTAAAAGATTGCGGTGGTGTAAAAAGCAGAAGAGGCGTTCGTGATTTCAAAAGTTCAGATACGAACCGTGATGAAAGGGTTTTTATTGGAAAAACTTTTGGCCCTGGGGAGTCAAAACCGCTTGAGGCAGAAGCTGAATATGACAGCAACAGCGGCAGTGGCGGTTGGGGCGCTCTTAAATTTAAAAATAGCTCAGGCAAGAGAAAAAGAATTGACGTTATTTTTAAAATTTCAAAAGGTTTAGACGACTTCGTGGCTGGGAACGGAAGCACCAGGATTGATGGGTTTATTACTTATCAGATTACGTTGTCAAACACTACTGGTGGCCCGGACATTGACGTAGCATCAGCTCGTATAACACTACAGGGGTTAACGAGTGCTAACCAAGACGTTATTTTTGGAAACAGGCTTGAAGCACCAAGGATCGAAAAACGTTCTGGTGAAGACTTAGACATAAAAGTAGAAATTATTGAAGTTGGCGTTCGTCAAAGAACCACATTTGAATTACTGGCTTACGGCTACGATCTCTTGTAAACACCTATGGCTCTCAACTCTAAGACCAATCTCAAGATTATTGACGCGATCTGCGAGGGGCCGATCGAAGGTCTTGCAGAGCAGAATAAAGGTGTTTTGCTAAATGAAACGCTTGTAACGCGCAGGCAGCTTACTGAAAGAGAAAATAACCCACCTTCCGTAAGCTATACATCAAGAAACGGAACAGCAGTTCAGCCTGGTTTCGATGAAACTTCGCTTTTGAGCGATGTCACGACAACCATCGTTCCAGTTAACGAGGAAGTTGGCAAAAGTTTTAGCGAAGAAATTAACGATGAGAACCTCGTTGTCTCTCGGGACTACGGCGAAGGGACTGTTATCAGGGCTATCACTGACACTGAAACTGCTTTTGTGCAGCTTGTCTTTAACGTTCCAAAGTTGTTCTGTGTTGCCCCAGAGGGTTTGGCGCGTGGACAGTTATTCTTCGCACAAATCAGGCTACAAGTCTCCATTCAAGACGCAGATGGCACCTACAACAATTTTCCTGTATTGGTAGAGAACCAAAACCAAATTAATGTTATCAAAGGAATCTCAACCTCTCAATACCAATTTAAAACTGCTCCAATCTATTTAGCAAATTACAAGGGTGAAAGAAAAGCTCCGTATAACATAAGAGTTAGAAAGCGCAAGTTTGAAAATGCTGAAGATGCTTTTGAAATATCTTTTAAAGACCTTGAGGACCTGCCAGAAGACACGCCACTTGCGAACAAACGCGCAGATAGCCTTATCTGGAGCAGCATCATTGTTGGCAAACGAATAAGAACAACTTACCCAAATACAGCACTGGTTAGCCTTAGTATTGATTCAGAGGAGTACAACACACTCCCTGCTAGAGCGTATGACATAAGAGGCTTAAAGGTTCAAATTCCTTCAAACGCTACTGTTAACAGGACAAGTGATCGACTTGATGGCAGTTTAAAATTTGACGATCTAAAGCCATTCGACGGAAGTTTAAAAGATGATCGTGAGTGGACAACTTGCCCAGTCTGTTGTTTTTATGACTTGCTGACCAATACAAGGTATGGAGCGGGTGATTTTATCAGCCCTGAAAATTTAAATTGGGTTGATTTGATCGAGTTAGCCAAATACTGCAACGAAGAGGTTCAAACGCCTGAAGGGCCTGAAGCACGTTTTGCGATTAATACAGTGCTTGGCTCGCAGGCAAGTGCTTATGAAGTCTTGCAGGACATGGCAAGTATCTTTCGTGGAATGCTTTTTTGGAAAGCAGACAACGTGCAGATTACTGCTGACCACGGAAATCTTGGTGGTAAAAACGCAAGCCCACTCGCAGCGATCCATGTCTTTAGCAATTCAAACGTTGTCAATGGCGCGTTTGTTTATAACGGTTCATCGCTTAAAACTCGCAGCACAAGAGTTCGTGTCCGTTACAACGACCCAGATAATTTCTTCAAGCCTAACTTTATTGTTATTGAAGACAGAGCCTTAATCGAAAGTTACGGAGTACAAGAAAAATCTATCGTTGCATTTGGTTGTAGCTCTAAATATCAAGCGCAACGCATGGGGCGTTGGGTGCTTGAGTCTGAAAAACTGCACGATGACACCGTCACATTCTCGGTTGGTCTTGAAGGGCTAAACGTGTTGCCCGGTCAAATCTTTGAAGTATCAGACGAGATGCGTCTTGGTACTCGATTGGCTGGTCGCATTGTTGGTGCGCGTGTAGACCTTGTTGATTTAGATCAGCCTGCAGTTTTACCGGCTGGAACAAATAACAAGCTAAGCGTTGTCATGAAGGATGGCACGGTAGAAGTCGCGCCAATCGCAAGCGTCAGCGGAACAAGGGTAACGCTTAGTTCTAATTTCACTCAAGTTCCACCTGACAATGCGCTTTACGCAATCAAGAATGACTCTGCGGCCTTGCGTAAATATCGCTGCTTAGCTGTTGCAGAAGGAGAAGGAGGGACTTACAGCGTTGTTGGAGTGCGACACGTTGATGGGCTTTACACAGTCGTTGAAGACGACAGTGCTTCTTTGGATTTGCCAGACCCATTCTTCTATGGGGCAAAACCTACTCCACCGCAGGATTTAAAGATTACATTCCAGCAAGTTGATGATGGACGTAATACAACAAATCGGGCAACAATTTCTTGGACTAGGGGGCTTGTTGGATCTGTTGCTGAATTTAGGGTGCAGTGGAAAGTTGGTGAAGCTAACAACTGGAACGAAACTTTTACCCGCAACACATTTTTAGATGTCAATTCAAACTTGCAGCCAGGGAAGCGTTTATATGCCCAGGTAAAAGCTGTTGGCCCTGAGCCTGACAAGCATCAGTCTGACTGGGCAAAAGTCAATCGTGAGATTGCTGTTGGTGGTACGTCTGACGGTAGCAATGATTTTCCAATAGTTGTTTTACCTCCCGATCCAGAGGAAGTAACAATCGAAGCTTTTGGTGTTGACCAAGTTGTTTTGCGTTGGTCACCAACGGCAGATGGCCAAAAGGTTGAAAGCTTTGTTGCTGTCATTAGGCACACAGGCAGTACAGATGGCACGGGCACTTGGCCTAATAGCACTCTTCTAAGGAAGGTTGAAGCTCGAACAACATCTGCGGTGTTGCCATTACTAAACGGTGAATACCTGCTCAAGTTTGAAAACGCACAAAAGCAACGCAGTCAAAATGCTGTCAGTGCCTTAATCAACATCCCCGACAATATTCCTAGGTTGAATTATGAAGTCATACGTGAAGACACTCCTTCAGATTTTCCTGGCGACAAGGTTCAGACTTTTTATAGCGATGCGTATGACGGCTTAGTTTTATCTCATGACGGTTCATTTGACGACATTCCTGACCTTGATGCTTTTGCTGCAAATATTGACTCATTAAGGGGAGATCAATTCTTAAACGGTGAGTATTTCTTCCAAAGCATAGTTGATCTCGGCGCCAAGTTTAGCCTGCGTATGCAACGCACGCTTACAGCTCGTGGCCTTTATACCAGTGATTTAATTGATGACCGTCTGGCATTGATTGACACTTGGTCTGACTTTGATGGGGAAATTCCTGACGACACAAACGTTGAGGTTTATTTTAGAAAATCAGATCTTACGGCTACTGACTCAGACATTGTTGCTGAGGATGGCAGCAAGATTCGACAAGAGCAAGGCGAAGGATCTACCGTCACTTACGCCATAACTGTTGTCGCTTCAGGCGGAGGAAACAAATATCGAGTTGACGGGTCGAGCGTTGACAATCAAACGCTAAGCCTGACCGAGGGCAACATATATATTTTTGATCAATCAGATTCCAGCAATAGTACGCATCCTCTGCAAATCAGTGCAACTAACGATGGAACGCATGGTGGCGGTTCTGCCTACACCACAGGCGTAACAATTGTCGGCACACCTGGAACGGCTGGCGCTTACACAAAGATTGATTTGGCAGATGGCGCACCAACGCTTTATTACTACTGCTCTGTCCATTCAGGGATGGGTGGTCAATTAAATACGGCTATTGGCACGTATTCAGATTTGCAGCAAGAATCAGACCTTGTGTTTGACGACTGGATCCCGCTCGAAAATAACGTTTATGTTGGCCGATCGTTCCAATTTAAAGCTGTTCTAACTGCAGACCATATTGACCAAACGCCAATCGTTGATCGACTTGGTGCCATATTGCAGTTTGAGCGCCGCACCGAAAACGGCACAACAATTGCATCTGGTACGGCAGCAAATGGCAAGGCGGTCACTTTTGCCAATGCGTTCTACACCGACAGCAATACGAAGGTAGCTGTTGGCATTACAGCGTTTGACCTTGCCTCCGGTGATTACTACGTGATGTCAGAACCGACTGGTACTGGGTTTACTGTCACGTTTAAGAACGGCAGCTCTGTCATCGATAGGAATTTTCAGTACACTGCAATAGGATATGGAACACAGCAGACTTAAAGCTTTGTTATGGCTCAGGCAGATGGTGTCGTCGCAAATGCCAGTGGTGCGGCCGTTAGGTCTGACCTAAATGCTCAGCTGCTGGCAATTATCACGAATAACAGCGGTCCAACAGCTCCAGCAACAACTCGTGCATATCAGTTTTGGCTAGATACTACATCTGATGAGTTAAAGATTAGAAACTCAGGTAACACTGATTGGATTACATTGCGATCAACCGCTACTGGCGGAATTGACGCTCCAGCGGGCAGTATTACTGCACCATCATTAACGTTTGGAACGGATGGCCCTGATTACGGCTTTTACCGTTACGGCACTGGTCAAGTCGCTTATGCTACTCAATTAAGCGGCGCAGACCATACGCTTTTTACTCTTGGGAAAGATGTAGGTGAAGGCCCATCTTTGTATTGGGGTGCTCAAGTTACGGCTGCTGGTACTTCTGATAACCCTTCAAATACAAGCACACTTGAAGGTTTACAAATTCAAAGAAGAGGAAGACTAAATATTGCTTTTGATGCGGGGCCTTGTATAAAAATTAACCGACTTAGCAGCGTCGGTTCTATTATGCAGTTTCATTATAATGGCTCTCAGGCTGGTCGTATTGGAATTATTGATGCAGATGATATTCAATTAATTGACAATTCCGATCGTCGGTTAAAAGATAATATTACTGATATGCCAGAGGCTAAATCTCGAATTAATGAGATTCAGATGCACCGTTTCCGCATGATTGGGTCAGGTAATTACGAGGAAGGTTTTATTGCTCAAGAGCTGCAAACCGTAGTTCCTAAAGCGGTAATGGGTACAGAGAACGATGTCGATGAGGATGGCAATATTGAATACATGGGAGTTGGCAAGGCAGCCTTGGTGCCATTGTTGATGAAAGGGCTGCAAGAGGCTTATGCAGAAATTACTGCGTTAACTGCAAGAGTTGCAACTCTGGAGGCAGGCTGATGGCTGATCGCAAAATTACTCAATTAACGCAACTGCTTGCGCCAGCTGCAGCTGACGATTTTGTTGTTGTTGACTCTTCTGTTGCGACCAGCTCTGAAAAGAACAAGAGGTTGTCATTTGGTGTTTTACATAAAGCCGTGCCAGATGGCAGCGTTACTGCACCTTCAATTAGTTTCCTGACTGACAGCAGTGCTTCAGGTTTTTATCGTGCAGCTGCTAATGAGATTGGAGTAACTGCTAACAGCAGTTTCATCGGTAAATTTACGGCAACAGGATTTCAGCTAGGCACTGGAACGGCAGCAGCACAGCTGCACTTGTTCAGTGTTGATACGACTGATCAGGTTGTTATTGAGAACACCGATGCGGGTTTAGACACTGCACCTGATGTTGTGTTGTATCGCAACTCTGTATCGCCTGCTGTTAATGACAACTTGGGCAATCTGGAGTTTCGCGGCAAGAACGACAACAACGAAAGCTTTGCTTACGCGCAAATTCTTGCTCAAATTACAGACATCACAGACGGCAGTGAGGACGGTGTTTTACAACTGATGTCTGCAGCTGCTGGAACGGTTGCTGCACGCATCACTGTAAAAAGCGACAAAGTTGGGATCAACGAATCTGCTCCGCTACACCCGCTCCATATCACGGAGTCAATTGCAAACACGGGTTTATTTGTTGAGTCAGCAGAAGCTGTTTCGGTTAGCGCAGCCGACATAACGCTGTATCACCATCGCGGGAGTGCAGTTGCTGGTCAGGACAATGACGTTATTAGCAGCTTGCTTTTCCAGGGCAATAACGATGCGTCAACACCAGAGCAGATTGTTTTTGGATCGATTGCGAGTTCAATCGTTGATGCCAGTGACACAACAGAAGACGGCAAGATTGATCTAAAGGTTCAAGCTGCTGGAACGTTGACCAGCATGGTTGCGATCACAGCGGCAAATGTGACGTTAGGTAGCCGTCCAGTGCTTCCAACTCACACTCCAGCATCTGCAACAGCTGCGGGTACGGCTGGAGAAATTGCTTGGGACGCCAACTACATTTACGTTTGCACGGCGACCAACACCTGGAAACGGGTAGCGATCTCAACTTGGTCGTGACCCCTTTAGCCCCTAGAGGTTGACTAAGCCATGAGCAACACAAAAATCTCAGATCTCACTGAACTGGTTTCAGTTCAGACATCTGATGTTCTGCCGATTGTTGACACCCTTAATGACCAGACCAAAAAGGTCACGGTCGGCAATGTGGTTGCCACTGGCTTAGGCGCTGGAGTTATTACTACAGCAAAGATTGCAGACGATGCCGTTACGGCAGACAAGCTTGCCAATACTGCTGTTACGCCTGGGTCTTATACGCTTTCCAGCGTTACTGTTGACGCTCAAGGCCGGGTTACTGCTGCATCATCTGGAACGGCTGCTGATACCGACAAGATTGTTGAAGGCAATACGGAAGCTGAAGTTGTTGACACTGGCTCAGATGGCCACTTCAAAGTTACGACTGAAGGCACTGAAAGAGTTCGTGTTGGCCCTGCAGGTCAGCTTGGTTTAGCAGGAGCGAACTACGGCACCAGTGGTCAGGTTTTAACCAGTGGTGGAGCGTCAGCTGCGATAGCCTGGGTGGACGCAAGTCAGACTGTGGTTATTGTGGATGGAGGGAACTTTGCCAATGGCAGTTCAATCGCCACAACCTCAACGGTTATTAACGGGGGCTCGTTCGACTAATGCCAACACCAGCAACTAGAACGCCTGTCCGGCTAGCCAGAGGCACCTACGCAAATTTAAATAGCAGTCTTTCGGATCTGCAAGAAGGCGAAGTTGTTTACGCAACAGATCAGGACAAGCTGTATGTGAAAGAAGGCGCTGCGCTTGTTAGTACACAAGCAGCTATAGACCCTGACACTGCTGTAACTGACGTTGCCCAAACCTTTACAGCTGGTCAACGCGGTGAGATTACAACGCTGACCGATGGAGCAAACATCAGTGTTGACTTAGCAGCAAGCAATAACTTCACCGTAACGCTGGCTGGAAACCGGACGTTAGATAACCCAACAAACATTGTTGCTGGTCAAAGCGGATCAATCTTTATTGTCCAGGACGCTACGGGCAGTCGCACTTTGGCGTATGGATCGCAGCTTGACTTTGCTGGTGGCACCGCACCAACGTTAAGTACAGCCGCTGCTGCTGTAGATCGGATCGATTATGTGGTTCGTAGCGCGACATCAATTCACTGTGTATTCACCGCTAATTACTCATGAGCGTCATTGGTTCTAACGTTCTTGCTGGCGCTAGTGGTCAGTCTGCTGGTGGTGGCGGTGGTGCGGGTATTTCAAGATCCTTGCGTTTCAACGCCTCGGATTCAGCCCATTTATCTAGAACCCCAAGTGCTGCAGGTAATCGCAAGACGTGGACCTACAGTACATGGTTAAAAAGAACTGCATTAGGAACTGAGGGTGGAATATTTTCTACTTACGCAGGAGCACACCCAAACACGTCATTGTTTTGGGAATCTGAAGCACTTAAATTTCATGATTATACTGGTAGTTATAATATTCGGCTAGGTACAGCAGCAGTATTTAGGGATCCCAGTGCTTGGTATCACATTGTTCTAGCTTACAATTCGACAGAAAGTAC
>VMHT01106959.1_pt1 | contig 10470 bp, 7 predicted proteins | sample 4693611 | NCBI WGS metagenome assembly VMHT01 (sample SAMN12280063, study PRJNA550983) | marine metagenome | isolation source: seawater sampled from same location over 5 years 0.02-0.2 micron viral filtrate | place: USA: collected off the coast of southern California halfway between the port... ...
CACATCTAAAATTCTCCTTGCTTTGCCAAACGGCACACCTTGAACAATAATGGTTTACCGCATAAGTTTTTGTCATTAACGCCCTATTCATATTATAGTAGAGAATCATACTTGTTAATATGTTTTATGAATAAGTGTGATGTTTAGTAGGGCTTAGGCAGTTTGTGTTTGATTTTGAAAAGGTAACCAAAGTAACCAAAGTAACCGCTTTCTGAACCTAGTTTCCTGAGGGATTTTTTTTTATTTTTTTTTTCGTGAGAAATCTAGGTTGAAAAAGTGGTTACTTTGGTTACTTTGGTTACCTTTACCATTCTTTTATATAACAATCCAATAATCAACATACTTCAACTAGGTCGATTTATGACATAATCTTTAAATACATCACTAATACATACATTAGTATGGTTAAGACATTTGTTCCAATACAAATCACATTAGAATTTAGAGAATATCTAAAATCAAAAAAAGGTGAATTATCTTATGAGAAATATATTCAATCACAACTTCTTATGTTACTTGAATTACAAGAAATGAAATTATCAGAATTCAGGGATGCTAATTGGCATAGACCAGATGATATTTTAAAAGATAAATCCGCCAGTGGAAAGACTCACAAACACACTGACGGCAATGAACCATACGGTCTGGACGGTCTAATATGATTAATAATAACTCAGATAAAAGTCCATTAACACCTAATGAGTGGGCTGATTTTTGGCGTAATGATATTGGTGTGAATGTTATACCTGCATTAAACCAAACCAAAACCCCCAAAGTTACTTGGAAAGAATATCAAGATGCACCTATCCCACAGGTATTACATGATGGTTGGAAAATAAACGGAATGTTTGATGAAGGGTTGGCAGTTATTTGTGGTAAAGTATTCCATAATGAATCATTAAAAGAATATTGGTTAAACATGGTTGATTGTGATAATAAATTAGGTATTGAACAGATGACTCAAAACATTAGTGAATTGGCTAGTGGTACATTGGTTGAGCAAAGTGCTAACCGTGAAAAATGTCATGTTTATTTCTATACCACCGAACCGCTAAAAAATAGGGTACTCCAAAATCCAACACTTGATGACCTACCAAAAATTGAGGTAAAATCAAGAGGTAAAAATCTAAGTTATTGTGCTGGTGGTAAACATAAAAACGGTTCGTTGATTGACATCATTGACAATAGAATCCCAAAATGTGTGGATGGTTTTAAACTTGAGACAATGATGGCTGGTATTTTCTCAAAATATGAACCAAAGAAAAAAACACTAAAAGTTTCACCGACTGAACATGATATGATTAACGACCTTATAACCAGAAAGGAGGACTCTAATCGAGGGGATTTATTAATGAAAATTCTTTTCAAACAGTTCTCCAGTGTGTCCATTGATGTTCTAAAAAAAGATGACATGTTATCATTTGCAAAAGACTTGGTTGCAAGGATGCAACACCCTATCGGTGATGACAGACTTGTTGGTTGTGTTGATTGGGTTTATGATAAAAGAATCGAGGACGGTGACACAAAATTATCACATAATCAAAATAAAAAAGAAATTGATAGGATGAATATTTTATTAAAAAATAATGATGATGCCGAAGCACAAAGAAAGTTTCAAAAGGAGTTTCCAGAAATATACGAGTCAAAAAGAAAAAGTATTTACAAAGTTGCAAAAACAGATATTCATAAAGAAACCAAAAGTATTGCGGAGGAGGAATACACTGATGAAGATTATATGATTTCCCTTGGTGACAAAATAATGAGTGAGTACACCTTCATCACAATGACAAATCACGGACACGGTGACCATGAAATAAGATTCTATGCCAATGGTAGGTATCAGGTAGGCGGTGCGGAGGTTATAGCATCCAGAGCCAGAAAACATTGGAGCAGTATTAAAAAAGGTCAGGTAAGCGAGGTTGTCGCATACATCCAGTCATTGACTGGTTGGCACAAACCAGAGGAATTTGATACAAAATCAAATTTAATCAATTTAAAAAATGTGACATTTGATTTACGAACTGGATTGCCACGAGATTTAGACCCAGAGCATCTTACAATGATACAGGTACCTGTGTATTATAACCAACATGCAAAGTGTCCACGGTTTGATAAGTTTCTACACGCATCAATGGAGGGGGATGAAAAGAAAATCAGAATGGTTTTGGAGATGATTGCATTATGTTTCATCAAGGATAACTTTCTTTTACAAAAAGCATTTATGAATACAGGTTCAGGTTCAAACGGCAAGTCAGTTTTATTCAGTATTATGTATTCAATGCTTGGCAATGAAAATGTCAGTACCAAAACAATCCATGACTTTGATAACAATCAGTTTGTCGGTGCTGGACTTGACCGCAAGCTGGCAAACATTTGTGCGGATGTTGGTTCCAAGGGTATAACCAGCACCGAAGCATTAAAGAAAATTATAGGTGGTGACTCTATCGAGTGTGAGTACAAGTTTCAGATGTCCTACTCATTCATACCTTATGCAGATTTAATTTTTAGTGCCAATGATGTGCCACATGTTGAGGACACCAGTGACGGATTTGCAAGAAGATTTGAATTGATAGAATGGACAAAATCATTCTATGGTGCAGACCGTGACCACACAGTCCAGACCATAAAACACGACCCAGAGGAATTGAGTGGAATCTTTAACAAGTTAATACCAATATTTGACTATCTTTTCAAGCATCAAAAATTGATGTATGAGAGTACCGTTGCGGATGCACGAATTGCATGGTTGAAAAAGTCTGATACGGTTCTAAGATTCATTGATGATATGTGTATAACCAATAGAAAATATTATACTGCTGTAAGTGCATTAAGAAATGCATACGAAAAGTTCTGTGCTGAAAATGAATTAAATGACGTTGACAACAAGGACTTTATCAGACGTATGGTGAGACATGGGTGCACCAACAAATCAAAGAAGGAGGAGGGTGATGTTTACAAGGCATGGTATGGTATTTGTTTAAAGTCTGAGGAATCAAAGTTTTTGGTGAGTGGTGATAACAAAACAATGGAGAATTTTAATGATGAATAATTATAACCTTGATTATACTGGCGGAGAAAATAAAATGCAAATATTTTTGTTTGAATGTTTAACCAAAACAAATCTTAATGATTGGATGTCGCCAACAATTATTGAGGTTTTATCTGGTGCTGTTAGATATCATGATGATGAATTATATGATTGGATTGAACCATTCAGTGTACATTTAGAAAAAATTGATAAACCAAGATATGACCGCATACAAAAAAAACATGACGACAATAGAAAAATACAGACAAAAGATGAAGATGGTAATGATAAAAGTAATTTATGGATTAATTCATGTGAATATTGTGGTCATGGTATTAGAAGGGAAAATTTTTTTATTATAAATCATATTGAAAAGTTAAAAATGAGAATAGGTAGTTTTTGTATTAAACATTTTCCAAGTGTTTTGACTGAGGCTGAAAACATGTCTAAATATAAATATAATTTATTATCTAGGCATTATGTATCATGGGTACATTTTATTTCAAAACGCATAAAAGATTATCCTTGGTTATATGGTAAGGACGGTAGTTTGTATAAACCAACGGTTCAATTAATTTCTAAAATTAAAACCATTGATAATTCATTCTACCCCACACCTGATACCATACAGGAATTAAAAGAACTTTCATCTTTGGTGAAACAAATAAATAAAAATGGTAATGGCTGGCTACCACCTTTGGAAGATTATGACCCACAGAAAGAGTTGTGATGGGGTCATTAAACCCACCTAACGTTCGTTCCCAACTCATCAGTCCAACCAAGACCTCTAAGGACATTTTACTCACGAAAATCTTGTTTTCGGTTTTGTGGTTATAACAAACTATATTCTATCTTATATTTAAACAGTTTAAACCGTCCGGTTTATCCGGACAGTTTACACGGTATGTCGGTAGTGTTTTAATAATAGCGGTTCAACGCAAAGTCAATAACGTGTTGGCAACCAGCTAAAACGTTTTCTCATTGTCCACTGGGATAAAGCCCCCCAGTGGTTATAATTAAATAAAAATTACCAAGATTCGAAAACCATTGGTCGTGCCAAGTCTGTTGCTGACAGGTCGTCACCCTTTTTGATTTCCATAATCAGTTTCATTGTAGGCTTGTATTGTTTATAGCAGTCGATACAATAAAGCCATCCCTGATACCAGAAGGAATCATCAATGGCAACAAACTCGCCGTTAGACAGCGTTGCATTGCATACGTCACATAATAAACAGCTTTTTGGAATTTCAGTCCGTTCATACATACTATGATAAGGTATAAACTAATATAAAAAGATATGTTAAGTGTCTCGGTTCCAAGGAAAAAATTCTGGGCGTTCCTTGTATTCGTTATCTTCTTCCATGACCGCACCATGAACATGGGGAACGTGTGTACACCTTGCCACACTTTTTACATTTTTTTACATTGGGGGGTGAAACCATTGTCATATTATAACCGTGGCAAACAGAACTACTTAAATTTTCTTAAAGCAATGGTGCGTTTTCTTTCCCTGACCAGTGCGTCAAACTTTTTGTCGCCAAATCTCATGAATCTTTCCAAGGTCTGGTGGCATGTGTTGCACATGTATCTGAACCGCTTGGAATCTCGGCTGATTAGGGGGGCTAATTGGGTGTAATAGTCAATGCTTCCCTTCAACCCTTTTGGAAACTGGTCGTAGGTCACGTCATTTGGGATGTACCAGATGTGATGTATGGTCATTCCCCTTACACTCCAGCCGGTACCGCACAAATAACATTTACCGCCAAAGTGTTTTTTACCAAGTTTTGATTTTAAGGAGTTAAGTGTGTCACGCTGAGTCAATCCTCAACCTCATGTGCTATGTGTTCACAGTCGCAGTGTTCACAGTCGCAGTGATGCCTGTCATCCATACAGTTTTCACAAATCATATTGTTGATTGCTGTTTCCTTTTGTGACATTTTTCACATCTTGGAATACCGTTAAGATTAAACATCTCTACGTTGCTTGTGAAACAAATGGTACACATTCCGTTCATCTAAACAATATTGATGTAAGGTGATTTTTAAACATTGTTTTCATACGCCTTCTCATCTCGTTTCGTATCATTCGTTCCTTGAGTCTTACAACCTTGCAATCGGCACAGAACGTGTTGCCAAGTCTGATTTGATTGTCACACGTACTGCATGATTTTCTCTGGGTCGCCCTTCTCCTTTTCTCCTCGTCCTTGTTTCTGTCATGCCATTTTTTGGCACCAATTCTTGCCCTGTCCTTTTTACATTGATAACAGACCCTTTGACACGGGTGGGTCTGCTCCAAGTCCGCCTGACAGTGACGACATTTTATTATTGAAAGGGGGATAAATCCCCCGTTAAGTTTGGTAGCCTCTAGCCTTGTAGGTAAGTTCTGACTAGTCAAATTGCCTTTTGCCATTGTACTGTGTCTCGATACTTTTTTGACTTTGTTCTTGGAGACTTTCTTGTCTGCCTTCGACACACCGGACAATAGTTTCCGCTTCCCTTTATCTGCCATTCCTCACAAGTCTTACAGTAGTTATGAGTCTTATAACTTTCGTAACCTCCGCCCAACATTCGTGACATCAGCAACAGCACCCCCTTTTCTTTGTGCCACATATTCGGCACACTCTTTCAAGCGAGTTGTAGATGACGTCATGACATGCTTGACAGTATGGTATCTCAATATTTTGTTCCCAGATTCCTTCCAAGTCCTCCCAGTATCTAGCCCCCTCTGGCTCCTTACACCTGAAACATCTAGTCATCATTAAACTCCTCTTGATGTGGTAAACAATATCCTTTCTCTGAATATTCCGTTCTATAACAAAATGGACAACATTCTACTAATTGTTCCATACTATTCATTAATCCTATTTTACATATCATACAATCTTTCCTCAAACCTTCTCTTAGGTCTGTATCACGACCTAGACCTTCTGAAAATTTACGATTCATTATGCATAACCTCTACATTCACAGGATAACATTTCGTCTCTTGATGGATGCCTTGTTTCACATGCTTCACATTTCCAGATTTCCATTAAATTATTTTTTTTAGTAAAAAAAGAAAGGTGTTGTTTGTTGAACATTGCGTATGTCTGGCACATTATTCTACATCCTCTAGTACAAAGTACGGTTTCCCGCCTGCACTGTTTTTGGTTCCGATTTTAACCACCAAAGGATTTAGACTTGACAGACCACTTCTCAATTCAGGGTTGCCTAGTTGGCTGACTATTGCAACTCTGGTTGTGTGGAATTGATTGTGTTTGTCGCCTTCAATATCAAAGTTTTCTTCCGTTGTGATTTTAACTCCTTTAATTTCCTCGTAGTTAGAATCCTCAACCTTTATGATGCTGAAAGATTTTTCTTTGTCTAGATGCTTTAGGCTGGTTGAACCACCAGAACTGTTTGCGTATTGACTCAATTTCATATTGTATTCACCACCTTCACCCACGGACATTTGATTCATTGTTCACGTCTCGCAATTTCATCATCTATCAAAATCTCCAAGGACTGTTTTACGGTACGCTTGTCCGGCTTTACGATGTACTTGTTAAACCTGTCAATGTACTCCCTTGAGATTGCTATTGTGGTAGGCTTCAATACTATGATATAATTAATGATATATTTATATGTTTAGAACAATGAGGCTTTTACACGCTTGCCTTTGGAACCCTTTTGCTTTCCAAGTGCAAACTCATCCTTTGATTTTTTAAACGTGTGACCCAAAAGACTCTCTGTTTTCTTTGTCTTTTTCTTCTTGGTTTTAAACAGTGTCATGTCGCCATCAATTCTGGTCTTTGACTTTTTGCTGAGACTCTTGTCCTGTCTCTCAAGCTTGGAGACACGCTTTTTTCCGTAGGTGATGTCTGCACGCTTGTACACACCAACAATACTATCAGCTCGCACATTGCCAATAAAGCCTGCCTTCTTGCCACGCTTTCTTGGTTTGCGTTGGGTCTGCGTCTGGTTTTGACCCCAAGGTATAACCACCCCTGCCGGTCTTTTGGTTTTTGACAAAGTTATTTGTGGTTTTATCATAATTGGCACTGGTGCCTGTGCTGTCATCAAACTCATTGATGAATCAAGTTTGAATCCACTGTCTGCACTGGTTCTGTATTTTTGTGGGGTGTCTTGTTTTATCAGTGACTCTGTTTCATTTTTTAACATTGATGCGGTATCACTTTTAATATCCGCACCAGTATCAATTCTTCCTTGTATTCCAGTCTCGGTGCCAAGCCCTGTGTCCAACTTACTACCCTCACCAATTCTTGGTGCGTTTTTATGTAACGGTATTATAACCTCACCAGTAACTATACCACCCAATGAGTATTGTTTGTATGGATTTTTCCAATTACTTTTGGCTATTGATTTACCTTCACCCTCAATGAAGCCCTTACCTCCCTTACCAGTTGTTTTATCTGGTTTTGGAATTTCTTTTTTATTAATTAATTCACTAACACCACTTTTACCCTTACCAAAATTTTTAACAGTATCATCTTCTGCTTTTGCTGACAGTGTTTTGCCACCACCTTTTGGCAATTTTATTGGTAACTTACTCTCACCTTCAAGACCCCCTGAGTTTATTCTATTCCATCTCCCAAATTCTTCTGTTGATGATTTTAAATCGGATGGGTCAAATGTTTTTGCATCTGATTTTTTTGTAGGTTTAACATCCTTGACAACTTTTGACTCTGCTAAAATAGTTTGTCCTTGTTTGAAATTAAATTCACTCTTTTTCAATGGCATTTGGGCATCTGCAAGTTTTCCCCAATGGTCAGAATTTTCTTTGAAACTTGTTGTTGTTTTCTGACCTACCAATGTAAGTTTTTCATCCGTTACTGCCTTTTCAATTATTTTTTTATTGGCTTTGTTCAATGGTATTGTTGTAAGTGTATTCAATCCCTGTGTAGATTTTTCAGTTGTTGTTTTGGTTAATCCCTTTGGTAGAATACCCCTGATTGTAATGTATTGTGCTTTGGATAAATTGACCTCAACAACATCTACAAACATGTGTTCTTTAGCAAATTGTTTATTTTCAATTTTTTTATTTGTTTTTTTAATCCATGAAATACCCAGTTTCTTTTCCACTGAATCTTTTGTTGGCAGTCTTGTAGCCCTTGAATCAATCCATTTTGATAGTGCACTTTTTGGTTTTGGTGCTTCTATCTTTGGTCTTGGATTCTGATAATAATTCATCCTTCCTTGTCTTGAATCAGAATATTTTCCAGTGATGACATCATCACGAGCTTGCTGTGCAATTTTTGCATCCTGTTTTTTACCAAACTCAGTGACTTTTACTTTATCAATCTTAACATTACCAAATCCTCCTTTCATCTGCAATAATTTACCAGACATTTCAGGATGCAATGGTGTGTAGATTGAGGATGTTGTTTTATCATAATAATTTAATTCATATTTTTTAACAGGTTGCATTATTTTATAACCTTCTTCTGACTCATTCATCATTTTATTTGCTTCATCAAGTGTATGCTTTCTTGTTTGCCTGCCAGATGGGGTTAATTTTAATTCAGCCTTTAATTTTAAACCGACTCTGGTGTCGTCAATCATTGTAAATTTATTATTAATGTTTTTTGTAAATTTAATTGACTTATCAAGAACTTTTTGTGTACTTGAAAATACTGGTACACGCACCATTTGTCCAGTGGATGTTTTCTCAACTGTTTGTGAAATTGGTATAGTTGCATAATCATTTACCTTACCAAGAATTTTTTGATTGACCACTTGTAATGCTCTTACTGGTTTACCGACAACTCTCACACCTGTATTATAACCACTCTCCATTTTTGAACCCACTCTGATTATTGGGTGTGTTTTTGGAAGAACTTCTTTTATTCCAGTTTGTATTATTCCTAACCCCCTAATACCACCTTTTATTGCCTTACCAGCAGTTAGATACGTTGCCACAGTTGCAGGCAACTGTGTGACAAAACGTGATGGGTCTTGAGCAATTTCAGTGTAAGCATTTCTAACACCAGTTAAATTCTGTGGAGTACCAGCCATAATATCGTCAATGGTTCCAGTGAATAACATCTCCTCTGCCGTCTCGGTGTAAGCCATGTGCTCACCGCCAACCATGTTGTTTGCAGACTTGCCGGTGTTGCTAAACGGCTCCACAGCCTGTGAGAATTTTAATGCCGTTTGTCCTTGCCACGTTGTTGGTTCAGGTAGGACACCAGAACGCACTGAATGTGCATAGTTTGCCAGTGAATAATTGTCATAATCACCTAATGCTTTTGATTGTTTCTGTGCCTTGTCAAAAGCTTCTGCCTCTGCCAAACTGTCAAAAACGTTTTCCTTCTCGGCGGTAAGTTCGGTTGTACCCCCTCCCATTTTAGGAATATTTATCTTTTCGTCAGACATTATAACCCACTGTGGTTTTGGTGGCAAAGGATTTTTTTTATCCCAGTCCTTTTCAATTTCCTTGTTTACAAATGCAACATGTTCTTGTGCCCTTGACTCCTTTCTGAATTGTTTTGTTACACCAGTCAAAGGATTTGTCACTGAGAAAATATCACCAGAATAACCGCTTGGTATGTTTGTGGAGTCGGTTTTTAACGGGGCAATCGTTGGCGTTGCACTCTTGATAGGTTTGGTTAAAACTGGATTTGAGTTATAACTTTCACCATATTTGATTGGGTCGATATAACCACTTGGGTTTAACTTGCCAGTCTTGTTTGGTATGTAGTTTAATTTTCTTATGTCACTGTTTTTTTGAGCCTCCTGTTTTCTGGTTGCAACGTATGCGTCAAGCTTGGACTTGTCGGTGAATGTTTCACCGTTGAATGTCCATGAAGGAACCTTGAGTGACTCACTGGAGGTTCCGGTCTTGACGGGCTTGTTTTCTTTTATCTTTGCCTTTGGTGCATCCATTACAGGATTGATTGGTGCGTTTGGAACCACAATACTCTCCCATTTTGCTCTGGCTGTTGCACGCTTTTCTGAAACCTCCGTGGATAGTACAGGTGCCTTTGGTGCAAAGAACGCATCAGTGCCAAGTTTAGGGTCATATTTTTGTTTACCAGCTCGTGCCTCTGTGTACTTTGTAGGGTTCATTAAAACGGAATCTGGAATGGAGTCGGGGTTGTTGATGTCGTAACCCATGCTTGTGAGATATGTTTTAAGATTGCGAGTGTCCTTGCCAAAGTATTTCTGTGTTGTTTGTGGCTGGAGTAGTGCGGTAGCCAGTCCAACATTGCCAGCCCTCAATTCTTTCGTGTATATTTTCTGCTTGGCGTTCTGTGCCCGAACCTTCTCCTGTCCTTTCTGGGCTTTTAGGATATATGTACTGCCGTCAATCTGTCCACTGGTTACAACGCCAGCGGGCTTGTTTAGCATTGGGTTTGTGTTATAGTATGATGGAAATTCCGGTGCTGTTGGCTTGGCAACCTTTACGTCACCAAGTATGTTTTTCTCTGTCACTGGGTTGTA
>VMHT01039410.1_pt1 | contig 10469 bp, 3 predicted proteins | sample 4693611 | NCBI WGS metagenome assembly VMHT01 (sample SAMN12280063, study PRJNA550983) | marine metagenome | isolation source: seawater sampled from same location over 5 years 0.02-0.2 micron viral filtrate | place: USA: collected off the coast of southern California halfway between the port... ...
AAAGAGTTGTTTGCTGTCTCAACAGAATTTGTAGTATCATCAAGATAAAATTATAATTATGAGTGAAATATTAGATTTTTTTGCGGATAATAAAGAGGTAACTCAATTAATAGCAAAATCAGTTCCAGCTATAATGGGATTTCATCAAGCTAATAAAGCTAAAAAAGCTATATATGGCCCTGATGGTTATCAAACGAAATTAGATAATATCGAAAAAAATAGAAAAGAAATAGTTAATCCATATGCCAACGTAACAAATCCTTTTGCCAACTTACAGGTAGCTACAAAAGCTGCTGAAATGCAAGCTGAGCAAACAGACATTGCCTTAGCTAATACTTTAGATAATTTAAGACAAACTGGAGCTGGTGGAGCAACTGCTTTAGCTCAAGCTGCTTTAAAGTCTAAGCAAGGCATTACAGCCAACATACAGCAGCAAGAAGCTCAAAATCAAAAATTAGCAGCACAAGGCCAGCAACAAATGGAAATGGCACAGGCTAAAGGAGAGGCTTTTAAATTTCAAGTTCAAGAAAATAGAGATGTTAGAGATATTAATAGACTGCAAATGCAAATAGACTTGGCGCAGCAGCAAAGGGCAGCTAGCTTAGCGACAGGCACATCAGCTTTAGCTTCTGGAATAGGTGGTCTATCTAGCTTTATTAACCCTGAAGTTAAAAATACTGAAACCACTACCAACACTACTACACTTATGCCAGCAGTAGATTTTGACACAAGTAGTATGAGCTCTAACACTAATCAAACCGGTGGATCTGGCATGAACTCTGTATCAGGTATAGACAGCCCTACGCCTCCGGCTAACATGCCTAAACCTAGCGATAATGCAGTATGGGTTCCAGGAGTAGGTTGGATGTAATAAAAAAAATAAATTATGGAAGATTTTAGTAAGCCAATAAATCCTTATAGAGGTAGAAGAGGTAATTATGTGCCTAGAACAATTTTTAATCCTGCAGCTGATGTATTAGCAGGTATTGAATATGTAGAAGGAGCTTTTAAAGAAAGAAGAGATAAAGTAAACTTATTCCAACAACAAGCTGAGCAAAGGCGTATAGACATGCAAAAGCTGGTTAATGATACTCAAAGAATAGATCAAACCGATACTATGGCTAAGATGACAGATCAGTTTTCTAACATGGTAACTGATATATACAAAGCAGATATAGCTAGTTTTGATGGTGACAGAAGTAATTACTTAGTTAAAGCTAATAATGCTCAAAAAGTAATTGGTGATTTTGGTAAAGTAATAGGCGTTGTAGATGAATTATCTAATAAGTATTTAGATATGAATCCGGCAGAGCAAAAGAAAATGGTTTTAAGAAATCAATTTTTAGGCAAGGACGGGGACAAAAGAAAAGCTTATATGGAATTTTTAAATGATCCATCTAAAATGAATATTAGAATACAAGGCGAAGAAATAATTATAACTAACAATGGTAAGGACTTGTTTAATGGCACTCAACTTTTAAATTCTGTTAAAGCAGGTAGTAATTTAATAGAATATGCTGATGATTATGAAAAAGAATTAACACAAGCTTCTAATGAAGCTTCATCTGGTCTAAAAAGCTTAGTTAAAGCTAGTACTATAGAAAAAGCAGTTGCTGGAGGAACTGAAATAACTACAGAAGCTAAAAATGATTATAAAGATGCTGTTGATGTATATATCGATAATCTAGAAAAAAGTGATAAAATAGATGCTTTAATAAATGAATCTAATTTTCAGAGATTTACTGATATTCCTGATGCTTATGACAATAAAAAACATGGTAAATTAACTAAAGAAAAAATTATTCAGTATTTAGTTCGTAAAAAGTTTCCTATGTATGACAGAATTACTGGAGAAGCTATTGGTGATGTTGAAACTACTACAGATATTGGAGCTCCAATGAGTTTAGGTGAAAGAGCTAGATTAAATTTTCAAAAACAGAAATTTAATATAGACCAAATACAAACAGCTAAAACAGAGCAAGAGCTACAAAGATCAATTGATTTTTATTTAAATAGAAACTTAGAGCATGCTGCTAAAGTTAGTAAAATGCCTAAAAATAGTAAGCAAAGAGCAGATGAAACAGTCAAGCTACTTAATGAAGCTAGAGGTATAAAAGAGTTAGGTTTTAAATCAACTCAAGGTATAATAAATGAAAGTGGAGAATTTAAAGAAAATTCTGAATCTGGAAAATATTACATTTTAGATGCTGATGGTGCTTTGGTTCAAGGTGTAGGTGACAACATTGGATTAGTTGATGCTTTAAATCAAGAAACTGTATACGAAAACCTAAACATGGATACTAGAAGTGAAATAAAGCCTTACGTGACAAACAGAATGGCTAATTTTTCTAAGCAAATTAATGCTATAGAAAATAAACAACCAGTTGAAGTAATAGAAAAAGTTAAAGGTGAAGACACTACTATACCTACAGATTTTAATGAGCTCAATAAGTATGTTGATAATACTTTAAAAACAAAATTAAAAAATATAAACTTACAAGAATACAACAAGTATAGGAAAAAACAAGGATTAGAAGAAGTAACTCAAAGTGATTTTGACAATAAATATAAACCAACTTTAATAAATGACGCTACTGAAATAGTAGTAGGCGGAACAGCAAAAGATAATATTTCCTTGATTATATATAACGAAATAGATGATTACGCTAGAAAAAATAAAGGTAAAAAATCAGATCCTAAAAGTATTTTATGATTATTGAAGGAGATCCAGAAAAATTTTTAACTGACTTTTATTCTAAGAAAAACAACGAAGAAATAAGTCAAGAAAAACTAGACTCTATATTGTCTACTTATGGAGATAATTACGACAGATTAATATCAGATTTATATTCTAAGTATGATCCTGAAGGACTAGACGACTCTAAATTAGCTACTATTAAAGAGTCTTACAAGTTGGCTCCTGAAGAAAGTCTTGAACAAAAATACTTAGTTAATGGAATAGAAGTCGATAAAGCTGGAATGACAAAAAGACTTTATGACGATGAGTTTGTTGAAAGATTTCAAAAAGGTGAAATAACAGTTGATATAGAAAATGATTCTAAATTAAAAGCTATAGCTAATCAACAAAAAAATTCTGGAGATGCTTGGAGCGACGCTTATGAATCTATACAAATTGGTTTTAATTTAGCTCTTCAAGGTGTTTTAGGAGCTGAAACATATATAGAAGATGCCATAAACTTAATAGGTTTCGAAGATTTTAAATTCAATAAAATATTAGACAAAGAAGTTAGAAACGAAGTAAGTAAGCTAGCAATTAAAAAATCTGAAAAATTAGAAAAACAAATAAGAGCTACAGAAGGTGATTTTGTAAGTGAGTTAAGTAATTTAAATTTTTCAAGAGCTGCTAAAATGGGGTTAAACACTACGCTGCAGTCAGCTCCGTTAATGCTTGCTTCAATGGGAGCTGCTTACGCTACTGGAGGTTCTTCAGTTATAGCTCAAGCTTTAGCAGGCGCTGGCACTATGACAGCTTTGTTGACACCTGCAGAGTACGTTCAAACTTTAGTTTCAGAAGATCCTAATATACAGAAGCTTTCCAAAGGTGAAAAATTTTTTAGAGGAACAGCTAGAGGTTTAGCTGAAGGTATACCTGAAGGTATAATGGGGCCTGTAGGTTTACGTGGCGGAAAAATATTACTTCAAGGATTAAAAGGTTTAGTTAAAAAAACTAGTATAGAAGCAGGTGAAACAGCTGCTAAAGGATTAGCTAAGGAGCTAGGTAAAGAAACATCGCTGGAAATAGCTAAAGCTTTTGGATTAGGTACTGCTGCTGAAGGAGTAACTGAACTTACAACTTCTTTAGCTCAAGATTTAACAGATGATTTTCTTGGTGTTCAAAATTTAGGTTTTGAAGAATACTTAAGAAGAGGCTACAACGCTGGCGCATTAGGCGTTTTTATGGGTGGCGTAATTCAAAGTAGTGGTATTGCACTAAATTCTGGTAAAAACACTTTGTTAAGAAATAATAGCGTTAAGCAGGGTGCTGTATCACAAATAAGAAAAGAACAAGAATTAGGTAATATTTCCAAACAACAAGGCGACGAACTTATAAAACAAATAGATGAATTGCAACAAGCAGTTGATCAAACAGATTCAGATTTATCAAATGAGAAACAAGAAGAAATAGCTAATTTAATCTATGAAAAAAATCAATTAAATCAAAGAATAAAAGGTTTAGATTCAAACCAGGAATCTGTTAAGAAAGCAAAAGAAAGAATTTTAGAAATAGACAATGAAATATCAAGCGTATCTGAAGCCGACATTGATGTTGCTTCTAAAAGAGTAGAGGTTGAAGAGGGTATTCAAGAATTAAAATTAAATAAAACTATAAAATTTTTAGAAAATCAAGGCAAAAAGCTTGGTAAAAGAACTTATACAGTTGAAGACGAGTTTGATGCTGATGGAAACTTAGTTAAGTCAGCAGGTGAAAAAGCTCAAGAAATATATGATGAGTATGTTAAAGAAAATCCAGAAACAAAACCAATGGATGTTTCTGGAGGAGACGGTTTTAAAATAGGAAATATAGCTGTTATAAACAAAACTTTAGCTAGACAAACAGGAGCTATATCTGTTGGCTCTCATGAAACTTTTCATTTCCTTGTAGACGATTATTTTGAAGGTATAGATATAGAAGATAGAAGAACGTTGATTAAAGATTTTAAAAACTTATTAAGTAAAGAACAATTAAAAGTTGTAAACAAAAGGATACAAGACGCTTACATGGAAGTGGAAGGTTTTGATCCAGAAACTTCTATTGAGTGGTTTACTGCTTTTTCCGATGCTATAGAATTAAATGAAATAACTTTTGATGAGTCTATCGGCAATAAGATATTAAACTTTGTTCAAGAAATATTAAGAAAACTAGGTATTAGAAAAGAGTTTAGTAACGCTAGACAAGCTTATAACTTTATGAAAGATTATTCTAAAAATGTTTCAAAAGGACAAGTAAGTAAAAGAGCTTTAAAATTGTCAAAAACACTATTAACTAAAAAAGATGTTTCATTATCTAAAACAGCGTCTGATAATGTTCAAAAAATATATGAACAGCAGGGTGTTGGTGGTGCATTGGACATTATCGAAGAGTTTAAACCTATTGTAAATAAAATAGTACAGCGTAGAAGTGAAGCTCCAAACTTTGATAGACAACTACTTACTGATGAAATAGAAACCGGTAAAAGAGGTTTATTAGAATTAATACAAGAATATAAACCAGAATCAGGTGTGCCATTAGCTGCTTATATAAATAAGTTTTTACCAGCTAGAGCAATTGAAGCATCGAGAAGAGTACTAGGCGAATCATTTACTGAAGACATATCTCAAAGAGTAGATATAGCAGCTCCTGAAGTAGAAGTTGAAATTAAAACAAAAGAGGAAAAAGTACCAAGAAGTTTAAGAAAAAAGCTTAATATTGAAAAAGGTTCTGATCTTTATAATAAAGTTAAAGAAGCTGTAGTTAAAACATTTGGTACAAAGCTTCCAGAAGTTACAGATCCTAAGTTTAAGAAAGCTTTATCCAATAGCTATAAAAGAGAACTTAAAAAAGAAGTTAATGCTTTAATGGGTACTAGATCAGATTTTAAAATGTTTGTAACAAATAATGCTGAAACATTATATAAATCTATACCTCAAGAAACTATTAATAAAAGATTCCAAGCTTTTTCAGAACCTGTATTAGATAAAGAAGGCAAGCAAGTCAGAGAGAAAACAGCTGTTGGTAAAGGTGTATTTAAAAAGAAACCTTTTAATAAAGAAGAATTTATTAATTATTTCTTAGGTGAAGATGTAGGAGCATCGACTAAAGGTACTAGAAAAACTGCATTATCAGAAACTATAGCAGATGAAATGGCTTTAGATGCTACAATGGAAGTTATAGAAGATCCTAAAGTATTTGAAAAGTTTAAAGAAATACAAGAGATTGAAGGTAAAAAAGTTCCTAAAGATATTAAACCTAAAATATCTGAAAAAGTAAAAAGACCTGAAGGATTTAAGTTTAGTAAATCTGTAGATAAAATAATAAATATAAGAAACTTATTTCAACTAGAAACAAATGGTATAAATAAACTTTTAAAATCTTATGGAATAGAAGATTCTTTTGATTTAAGAAGTGAAAAAGGAAGGAATGATTTTGTAGAAGCTATAAAAACAGAACTACTACCGTTAATGCCTAAAGATTTTTGGTTTGGCAAAGGGGATCATAGAAAAGGTGAAAACATGTCTACTGCTTTTACTGGTAGCAATGCTAGCTATGGATTAAGTAGATCAAAATATAAAGAAGGACCTAAAAAAGGACAATTTAAAAAACCTGAAGAAGCCGCTGCATATGCTGATATTAAAAGAAAAATTCAAGATTTAAAATTTGATGATAGTGTAATATTCGGAAAACCAATAAAAGGTATTGAAGATTTTTCTATTGATAAATATTCTAGTATATTTAAAAATAAAAAAGTAATACAAGCTAACTTAAAAAACGGCAAAATAAAAGAGTGGAATAATAAAGTATCTACAATACATAAAGAAATGTGGAAGCGTTTTAATGAAGCTATTGCAAAAGATAAAACAGGGCAAAAAGCTAGATCTATAGGTACTTATTTAAAGTTTGTAGCTAATGATAAAAATTCTTGGCATAGGCTAGGGGCTCAATTTGAAGGTTATTCAGATGAAATAACTGGATCTAGGTATGAGTACGAGCATGCGATGCCTGCTACTTCTGCTTATTTATACTTAATGGATGCTGCGCTTTCAAAAAGCGACTTTGCAACAACTTATGATTTAACTATGAAAAATTATAAGTTAATAGCTTTAGACAAAGCTATGGATGATAAACTTAGAAGCGCTAGAACAAAAAGCGGTTATAGTTTACAGAAAAGAATGCCTGACGATTGGAGCGTTATAGATAATTTTTGGTGGCAAAGATATTTTAATGATATAGTTTCTAGCCAAGATGGTGGTATAGATCCAAACTCTATAATAGGTTTAGATGGCAAAACGTTTGGCGAAATGTTTAATGTTGATGCTAATGGTAATTCTACAACAGTTGAAGTAGAAAAATTAAAATCAAAAGCTAAAAATATAAACGTAAAAAATTTATCAAACAATGTTGTTAATTTTAGCAAAACAACTAGTAACGAAGGTGTTATTGGATATGCTAAAACAGTTGACGAAGCTTTAAAAGTAGCAAGAGATCCTAATGCTCTTGTTAAAAAAATTAGAGTATTTGATTTTGATGATACATTAGCTAAAAGTAAAAGTTTAGTATTTTACAATAGACCTAACGGAAGTAGCAAACCTGTACCTAATAACAAAGCTATATTTATGATAGGTGGACCTGGTTCTGGTAAATCAAACATAGGTAAAGGATTACAATTAGGTAGAGATGGTTGGAAAGTTGTTAATCAAGATATATTTATAGAATCTGAAAAAGCTAAGCAAGGTTTACCTGAAATAGAAAAAGACTATACTAAAGAACAGAGAAGTAAAAGAGCTAAGATAGGTGCTGCAGGCAGAAAAGCTGGTGAAGCTAAGATGGATAAATACACTAAAGCTGGAAGTGGTATGGTTATAGATGGCACAGGCGCTAGCTATAATGCTACTATGAAAAAAGTTAATAAACTTAAAGAGCAAGGCTATGAAGTATTTATGGTGCATGCTAAAACATCTAATGAAGTAGCACTTGAAAGAAACAGAGCTAGAAAAGAAAGATCATTACCTGATTTTATAGTAGAGAAAACTCAAGAATCTGTTAATAATAATATTGATCAATACAAAAATGATTTAGGTAATAATTTTATAGAAATAGATACAGAAACTATAGAATACGGAAAACCTCTTCCTAAAGAGTTTGTTGACGATGCTAAAGCTAAATTTTATGCTACTGAAAGAGGTAAATTAAACGCTGAAGAGTTTGCTGAGCAAGGAGCAGGTTTAATTAAAGAGGGTTTTGCAATGGACTTTTCTGATTTTAATATTGTAAGAGAAGGAGAAAAAGGACCTTTATTTGATGTTGCTAAAAAAATTCAAAAAGCAAGAGGCACAGATGATGTGTTTGTTTTAACAGCAAGAGCTCCTGAGTCACAACAAGCAATATATGAATTTTTAAAATCTGAAGGATTAGAAATACCATTAGAAAATATAACTGGTTTAGGCAACTCTACAGGTGAGGCTAAAGCTAACTGGATGGTTGAAAAAGCAGCAAAAGGATATAATGATTTTTACTTTGCAGATGATGCTTATCAAAACGTAAAAGCTGTTAAAGATGCTATGTCCGTTATCGATGTTAAATCTAAAGTACAACAAGCTAAAGTTAGGTTTAGTAAATCTGTTAACAAAGACTTTAATAAAATAATAGAACAAACTACAGGAATAGCATCGGAAAAAATATATTCAGAAGCTAAAGCAAAAGTAAGAGGCGCTAACAAAGGTAATAAAAAGTTCTTTATACCTTATTCAGCTGAAGATTTCATGGGATTGATATATCCATTATTAAGTAAAGGTAAATTAGGTGATAGCCAAATGGCCTGGTTTAAGAAAAACTTACTTGATCCTTACGCTAGAGCAAATGAAAATTTATCTACTGATAGGATTCAATTAATGGAAGACTTTAAAGCGCTTAAAAAAGCTTTAGATGTACCTAAGGATCTTAGAAAAAAGACTGACTCAGGTTTCACGAAAGAGCAAGCTGTGAGAGTTTATTTATTTAATAAAGCTGGCTTTGATGTTCCTGGCATATCTAAAACTGATTTAAACGAACTATTAGATTTAGTTAATTCTGATGGAGTGTTGAAAGCATTTGGAGATCAAATATTTAATATAACCAAAGGTGACGGTTACGCTAAGCCAGGTGAAAACTGGTTAGTTGGTACAATTACTACTGATTTAATTGATGTATTAAACACTGTTAAAAGAGCTAAATACTTAGAGCAGTCTGGTTATACTGCTAATGCTGAATTAATATTTAGTAAAGATAACTTGAATAAGCTAGAGGCTGCTTATGGTAGTAAGTATAGAGAAGCTATGGAAAATATACTTGGTAGAATGAAGTCTGGTAAAAACAGGATATTTAGCGGTAATAGACTTAGTAATAGGGTTTTAGATTATATAAATAATTCTACTGGTGCTATAATGTTTTTTAATACTAGATCAGCAGTTCTTCAAACTATATCTGCTATAAACTTTTTAAACTGGAGTTTTAATAATCCTATAAAGGCAGGTGCTGCGTTTGCAAATCAAAAACAATACTGGGAAGATTTTGTTGAGTTAATAAACTCTGATTATTTAGTTGATAGACGTAACGGTTTGAAACTAAACATAAATGAATCTGAAATAGCTGATGCTGCTGCAACTAGTAAGAATAAAGCTAAAGCTGCTATTAATTACATATTACAAAAAGGATTTTTACCAACTCAATATGCTGATAGTTTTGCTATTGCTTCTGGTGGTGCTACGTTTTATCGAAACAGGATAAATGATTTAGTTAAAAACCAAGGCATGTCAGAAGCTGACGCTAAAAAGCAAGCCATGTTAGAGTGGAGACAAACAGCTGAAATATCTCAACAATCATCTGATCCAAGTAAAATATCTTCTCAACAATCAAGTGATTTAGGTAGAGTTATATTAGCTTTCGCTAATACACCTATGCAATATGCTAGAATACAAAAAAGAGCTGTACAAGATTTAATAAAAGGTAGAGGAGATGCTAAGACGCATGTTAGTAAAATAATATACTATGCTGTAGTACAAAACTTAATATTTAATGCTTTACAATCTGCTTTGTTTAAATTAGGTTTTGATGAAGAAGAAGATGAGAAAAAAGAAAAGATGTACTTAAGAACAGCTAATGGCATGTTAGATTCTCAACTAAGGGGTTTAGGTTTAGCTGGAGCAACAGTTGCTGTTATTAAAAACTTTTTAACTGATATATACGAAAGATCTGGAAGGAAAAGACCTGAGTATGTAGATTCAATATATAAGTTATTACAAATATCTCCACCTGTAAGTAGTAAAATATCTAAAATTAGAGGAGCTGCTTGGCAGTTTGATAGTAAAAAGCGTAGAGAAGAAATATTTGAAAAAGGATTTAGCATAGATAATCCAGCATATGAAGCTGGAGCTAAGGTAATATCTGCAACTGCAAACATACCGTTAGACAGAGTGTATAGCAAAGTAGATAATATTTCTGGCGCAATGTCGGAAGATGCAGAAACTTGGCAAACTATAGCCATGTTAGCTGGTTGGCCAAAGTGGAACATAATGCCTGATGCTAAAGAATCTAGCTCGTTCAAGAAAGGAAATGTTAAAATTAAAAAAAGAAAATCAGGTAGAAAATCTAGATAAGGAACAATAAAAAAACTGGGCACCATACCCAAAGTTCCTGTAACCAAAAAGGGGAAGTCGTAATGACCTCCCCTTTTATTATTTAAAATCTGTAGGTAAATCCTACTGTTAAAAAAAAT
>VMHT01140748.1_pt1 | contig 10468 bp, 14 predicted proteins | sample 4693611 | NCBI WGS metagenome assembly VMHT01 (sample SAMN12280063, study PRJNA550983) | marine metagenome | isolation source: seawater sampled from same location over 5 years 0.02-0.2 micron viral filtrate | place: USA: collected off the coast of southern California halfway between the port... ...
GTAAAAATTATTTTTTTACCATTTAACTTCTTTATTTCCTCTTCTAAAAACTTATTTTTATCTAAAAAACTGAGATCAACATCATGAACAAATTCTAAAAATTCATCCGCATCTATTTTATGATGCTTGATCATACCATTTAAAGTAGTGTTGTACTCTTGAAAATAGTTTTTTTGAATTTTCCTTGCTTCCTCCACACTAACATTAAGTTTTTGAGAGATAAATTTGGACATTTTTTTATCCACTTGATCAAAAACTTTAGTTGCACCATCGTACAAAGTGTTATCTAGATCAAATAACCAGAATTTTATGTTTGATAGGTCTTTCATTTTCTTATTAAAGTCCCAGAACCCTGATCAGAAAAAATTTCATGTAGTATTGAATGTGGCTTTCTTCCATCAAGTATAACGACACCTCTTACTCCATTTTCCACTGCATCGACACAGTTTTGTATTTTAGGTATCATGCCACCCTGAACCACTTTCCATTTAATTAGGTTTTCTAAGTCCAGAGGTTTTATTTCTGAAATTAATTTTTTTTGGTCGTCATAAACACCTTCAACGTTAGTCATTAATAATAATCTTCTGGATTTAAGTTTTTTGGCTATAGCACTAGCCGCTGTATCTCCATTTATATTATAAGTTTGTTCTTTTGAGCTAATTCCAAGAGGAGCAACAATAGGAATTTGATTTTGATTTATTGCATTTTCAATTAATTTGGAATTAATTTTATTCGGAATTCCTACAAATCCCAATTCCTCTCTCTCAGGTGTAACTTCAATAATATTATTTTCTTTTGTGTGAAACGACACAGCGTTTGATCCCTTTTTTTTTAAATTTGAGACTATGTCGTTATTAAAATCAATTAGAACTTTCTCAACCACATTGATAATGTTTTTGTCTGTAACTCTTAATCCATCAATAAATTTCGACTCAATTTTATTTTTATCTAATTCCCTTTTAATTCTGGGACCGCCACCATGAACAATTATAACTGATAGACCTAATTTATTGAGAATATTAATGTCTAAAATAAAATTATCAAATACGTCTCTATCAATTAAGACGTTACCTCCATACTTAATAACAATTTTCTCTTTCTTATATTTTGATACATATTTTTGAACATTATTAATATCAGGGGCATCTTTTGGCCAAAACTTTTTGATTTCTTCAAGAGAAATGTTTTGAGACATTTAATTTGTTTTTACAGTCGTTTGTTTTACAATTACGTATTGTTGAGCAATCGTTAAAATATTGTTAACTGTCCAATAAACAACTAGACCTGATGGGAATGAAGCTAAAATAATTGTTAGAAATAGCGGGAAGAAAGCAAAAATTTTAGCTTGAATTGGATCTGCAGGAGCTGGATTCAATTTTTGTTGCACCCACATAGAAGCACCCATTAAAATAGGCCAAATACCAATTATCATAAAGCTTGGTGGATCCCATGGTATTAGTCCAAACAAATTGAAAATCGAGGTTGGGTCTGCAGCCGAAAGATCTTTTACCCAACCAAAAAAAGGCTGATGTCTCATTTCTAAAGAAATGAATAACATCTTATATATGGCAAAAAAGAATGGTATTTGTATCAAAACCGGTAAGCATCCTGAAGCAGGATTAATTTTTTCTTTTCTGTATAATGCCATCATTTCTTGCTGTAATTTTACTTTATCATCCTTATGAAGTTCTTTCAGCCTCATCATTTCAGGTTGAACAGCTTTCATTTTTGCCATCGATCTAAATGAGAAATTTGCAAGAGGGAAGAATATTAATCTTATTGCTAAAGTAAGTAATACTATGGCCGTTCCAAAATTTCCTGAAATTTTAAATAGATAATCTATTACAAAAAATAATGGTTTAGTGAAAAAGTAAAACCAACCCCAATCAATGACTAAATCAAATTTATTGATATTCTGATTGGCGGCATACCCATCAATGGTCTCAACTTCTTTAGCTGAAACAAACAATCTAAGTTCGTTTATTCCTGTAGAAGAATTATTAATTGTAGTAGGTTTATTAATTATATAATTAGCTTTATAGCCATTATCGTAAAGAAAAGTTGACTTAAAATTTTGTCCTTTTTCAGGAACAAAGGCCGTCATCCAATATTTATCAGTAATGCCAAGCCATCCCTCACTAGACTCTCTTACAATTTTCTTTTCTTTTATATCGTCGTAATCATCCTCTTTTAATTCATCGTCAAATACACCGATAAAACCTTCGTGTTGAATATAAAAATTCTGAATATCATCAGGAATTTTATTTCTAGTCATTTGAGCATAAGGGTATAGTTCAATAGATGTATTTGAATTATTTTTTACTTGTTGCGTAATTCTAAATAAATATTTATCATCTAGCTCTATTTTTTTTTCAAATACTATTCCGTCTCCATTATTCCATTCTAAAATTACTGGAGAGCTATTACTTAAAATATCATTACCTTTTATTGACCAAATACTTTCTTTTGTTGGTATTTTGATTTTATTTCCAATGCTGGTCCAACCTGTCTCAATATAAAAACCATTTTCTGTCTCCGCTGGATTTAAAAAAATGATATTTTCATCCCCTTCAACTTCTTGCTTATGATTTTTGAATGAAATATCGTCAATCTGTGCGCCTTTTAAATTTATCGAACCTATAATACTATCATTTTCAACTAAGACTCTTTTGCTTTTTTTTATTGAGTCCTCTCTTGAAATATTTTTTATTGCTGTTGGTTGATTTATTGTCGGAGCAAGTGAGCTTTGATCAGATTTTTGCAAGACCTTCTGATTATTTTTTTGCTCAATAGGTTTTTTTGGAGTCTCAAAAAAAGCTCCCCAGAAAAGTAAAACAGACATAGAAAGAGCTATAGCTACAAATACATTTCTATTATCCATGTTTATTTTCTTTCTGATTTGTTTTTGGAACAAAGTCTATTCCGTGATTGCCACCTAGTGTTTTATAAGGATGGCATTTTAAAATTCTGTTTATTCCCAGTTTAAAACCTTCTATCAAACCGTGAGTATCTAGAGCTTCAATAAAATATTCAGAGCAAGTTGGCAAGAATCTACATTTATTTCCCAGCAGTGGAGAAATAAAATACTTATAAAATTTTATAATTAAGATTAGAATTTTCGTCATTTTACTTTTTTAATTTACTAAAACTTTTCTCCATTAATGGCAAAAGCACATCTTGTTTTTGAGCATAAGCATTAGACTTACCGAAAACTATATAAGTGTAATCCTTATCAATTGCACCTCTTTTTTTTAACAATATTTGTACAATTGCTTTTAATTTTCTTCTTATTTTGTTTCTTTTGACTGCATTTCCAATTTTTTTTTTCATGACAAAACTAATAAGTAAATTAGCTTTATGTTTGGGAGTAAAAAATTTTTTGGCAGCAAAAATAGAATAATAATCAGTATGAACTTTTTTTTCTTTAAGTGCTTTTCTGAATTGGTTGCTTTCTTTTAAACTTTCAAGCTTAACCATTTATTTTTAAGTAGAAAGAGTTTTTCTTCCTTTAGCCCGCCTACGAGCGATGAGTTGTCTGCCAGTTTTTGTAGACATTCTTGCTCTAAAACCGTGTCTTCTTTTTCTTACTAAATTACTGGGTTGATATGTTCTTTTCATAAATATTTTAAGGTATATATTTTAATTGTTGTCTATTGTACAGGTAAATTATGAGAAAAAATTTGAAAGTATCTTTGGGTATTTCTTACTTAATTATACTTATTGCTTTCTTATATTTTATTTTTGCAAGTATTCAAATTGGTAGATTGGATGATTTTTCATACTACAAAGAATTACAGTCTAACTTAGATTTGTACATTAGCTCAAATATATTTATTAATTTAATATATTTTTTTTTCTTTGGAATTATTTGGGTAATGCTTCTTGGCTTTGGATTGCCAATTTTAATAATTTCAGGAATATTATTTGGTCAATGGCTTGGTACAGCTATATCTGTTTTATCTCTATCATTTGGTGCTTTAGCATTATATGCAATTGGGAATTTTTTTTTTAGAGATATAGTCAAAATGATACTAGAAAAAAAATTTTCAAAATACATTTCATTGTTTCAAAAAAATGAATTTTTTTACTTTTTTATTTATAGATTGACTGGAGGTTTAGGTATTCCTTTCTTTTTACAAAATTTATTGCCAATACTTTTTGGGATTAAAAATAAAAATTATTTTTTATCCAGCCTTTTAGGATTCATACCAAGCTTCTTCATCATGAATACAATAGGAGCTGGATTAAATGTTTATGTAAAACAAGCTAATAATTTTAGCATGATTAACTTAATTTTATCAAAAGAAATTTATGTACCTATCTTAATGTTTGTTTGCCTAATGATTCTATCTATATTAATTAAGAAAAAATTTTTTGATGATAGAAATAAATAAAAATAATCTATCTAATGATTTAAGTCCGTATCTTAAGCAACATAAAGATAATCCTGTTAATTGGCAGATTTGGTCTAAGGAAACATTAGAATTTTCTAAGAAAATTAAAAAACCTATTTTACTAAGTATTGGATATGCAAGCTGTCACTGGTGCCATGTGATGGCTCACGAAAGTTTTGAAGATGAGGAGACGGCAAAAATTATGAATGGACTATTTGTAAATATTAAAGTTGATAGAGAGGAAAGGCCAGATTTAGATTTCATTTTTCAAAGTTCGTTTCAACTTTTCAATCAAACAGGTGGTGGGTGGCCTTTAACAATGTTCCTTGATGAAAATGGTGTACCATTTATGGGAGGCACATATTTTCCCAAAGAAGCAAAAAATGGATTACCATCATTTATAGAAGTTCTTCAAAAGGTTTCTGATGCTTATAAGGATCAAAGAGAAAAAATTATAGGTCAAAAAGATCTAATTATTAAAAATTTAGATTTAAAAAAAAATTCTGTTTTGAGTCAAGATCTTGAGCCTATTTTAGAAATGTCATTGACTCATTTAGACCCGGTGAAAGGAGGTTATAAAGGTGCACCAAAATTTCCAACTTTTAATTTATTCGAAACTTTACTTTATTTTTATAATACATCTAAAGATACAAAGTACTTGAAACCAGTCGAGCTAATTATTAAGCAACTTTGTTCTAAAGGAATTTATGATCAAGTCGAGGGTGGAATTGCTCGTTATACAGTAGATGAAGATTGGGTGATCCCACACTTTGAAAAAATGCTTTATGATAATACACAATTTATATTGTTGCTTTCAAAATATTGTAAAATTAATTCAGACAATTATTTCAAAGAAAAATTAGAACAAACAATTGAATTTTTAATAAAAAACTTCATTAATAACGAAGGTTTTCTTGGGTCTGCTTATGACGCAGATAGTGATGGGGAGGAAGGTAAATATTATATTTACTCTTATAATGAAGTTAAAGATATAGAAAATATTGAAAAATATTTTGTGATTAACCCAGAAGGAAATTGGGAAAATAAAATTATTTTAGTTGAAAAACAAAAACCAACTAAAGAAATTTTAAAACAACTTTTACAAATCAGATCGAAAAGAAATAAACCTTTTTTTGATGATAAAACCCAATTGGATTTGAATTGCTTAATGATTAGCGCTTTAATTGCTGCAAATGAAATTTTGCCAAAAAAAGAATATTTAAAATTAGCTGAAGAGTTTTACTCAAAAATTGAAAAAAAATACATTAAACATACAATTCATCACAGTTACTCAAAAAATATTGTTTTTATCGAAGATTATGCTTTTTTAATTAATGCAACTAACGATTTGTCAGACAAAACAATGAATTTTAAATACAAGGATTTAGCTAGAAAACTTTCTCAAGAGGCTATAGCTAAATTTTTTTTAGAGGATAAAAACATTTTTCAAAAAAATCCTAAAAACAACAACGATACTTTTTTTAAACCTATTGACATAGGTGACAACACTATTCCTAATGGCAACGCTGTTATGCTAATAAATTTAGTAAAATGCGGGATGATGAATGAAGCAAAAAAATTATCTGTTGGCTTAAACGGGTATCTTAATATTTATAAAAACCATATGATGACAGCTATTAGGGCTGTAGATTTTTTTAATAATATTAATTCAGGTAAAAATTGTAATGAGCAGGGTTGTAAAATAGATGCTTAAAAAAATAAATTGGCTGGCATGGTTAGTTTTAGTGGTATTGTGGAATTATGGTTTTCCAAATGCAACTCCCCTTCAAGATGTAATAGTTGCCGTAATTTTGTCGATATTATTTATGATTATTCAGAAGGTTCAATCTAGAGGCTTGCAAAACAGAGCTTCAAGAAGTAAATTTAAAAATTAATGAAGGGACGCTCAATATGGGAATTCACTACGACTATAAATCTACGCGAGGCGATAAAGCTATGAAAAAAGAAGCTAAGCGGAAAGCAAGAATTGAGCAAAGAAGAGCTAAGCGTTCAGTCAGCAACTCTAAAGAGTCCGAGGAAAAATTGATGCATGACATTGATAAACCTATAACATTAGAGGACTTAACAAACCCAGATAAAAATTAATTTTTCAAATGAAATCTTTTGAAAAAAAAGATTCTCTTAATAAAAGTCGTGAGGCTGCTTTGAAAAAAAATCTAAAAAAAAGAAAAAAAATTAAAATAGAAAAAAAGAAGAAATGACTGTTCTTTCAGACAAATGGATTAAAAAAGCAGCTATACAAAAGAGAATGATAAGGCCTTTTGTTAGTAAGCAGGTAAGAAAAGGAAAAATTTCTTTCGGATTATCCTCGTATGGGTATGATGCAAGGGTATCTAATGAATTTAAAATATTTACTAATGTAAACTCAGGAGTAGTTGATCCAAAAGTTTTTAAGAAAGAAAGTTTTGTGACAAAGATAAGCAAAGAATGCATAATACCTCCAAACTCCTTTGCATTGGCCAGAACCATGGAATATTTTAAAATACCTGATGATGTATTAGTTGTTTGCTTAGGAAAATCCACTTATGCCAGGTGTGGAATTATTGTAAATGTGACCCCTTTAGAACCTGGCTGGGAAGGCCATGTGACTTTAGAGTTTTCTAATACAACGCCACTACCAGCAAAAATTTATGCAAATGAGGGAGTAGCTCAATTCATCTTTCTAAAAGGCAACGAAAAACCAAGTGTAACTTACGCTAATCGAAAAGGTAAATACATGAAACAAAAAGGTGTAACACTTCCAAAAGTTTAATCTCTGTTAATGCAAAAGCTTATAATCAAAGGGAAGAAAGAATTAAGTGGAAAAATCTCTATATCAGGTTCAAAAAATTCAACACTACCTATTCTAGCAGGATCTATTTTAGCTAGAAAAGTTTGTCTAAAAAATATTCCTCTTGTTAAAGACATATTCACTATGGTTGAATTATTAAATTTCATCGGGCTTAAAACAAAAATATATAAAAAAAGAAATATGATTGAAATTACTAACAATAATAAAAATATAAATACATTGGCGCCTTATAAGCTCGTAAAAACAATGAGAGCAGGTGTGCTAGTTCTAGGTTCACTATTAACAAGATATGGAAGAGCAAAAGTTTCATTACCGGGAGGATGTGCAATTGGAACACGACCAGTTAATTTACACTTGTACGCTTTAAAAAAGTTGGGAGCCAAAATAAAAATTAAGGATGGTTATATTTTAGCTGATGCCAAAAACGGTTTAACTGGAACGAATATAAAATTTCCATCTATATCAGTTGGTGCAACTGAAAATGCTTTATTAGCTGCATTTAAAGCTAAAGGAAAAACTATTTTGAAAAATTGTGCCGTTGAACCAGAAATTAAAGATTTAATTTTTTTTCTTAAAAAGCTTGGTGCTAAAATAAATTTGAAAGGTAGAACAATAACTATTTTTCAAAATGAGACAAAAGAAACAAAAATTAACCATACGGTTATTTTCGATAGAATAGAACTAGGAACTTATATGATCGCATCTGCATTAATGGTTAAAAAAGAGATAATTTTAGACAAAATAATACCTCAAATTGTAAAAACTGAAATTGATACACTTAAGAAGATGGGTGTTAGAATAATTAAAAAAAAATCATCTATCATAGTTAAAAAAAGTAAGAATTTAAAAAGAGTAAATATTGTTACAAGACCATATCCTGGCTTTCCAACAGATTTACAAGCACAATTAATGGTGCTGTTGACTCAAGTTAATGGAGTATCAAAAATTAAAGAGGATATATTTGAAAATAGATTCATGCATGTTCCTGAACTGAGAAGGATGGGAGCAAATATTGAAATTAAGGGTAAAACGGCAGTGATCAAAGGACCTACAAAGTTAACTGGAGCAGAAGTAATGGCTACTGATTTGAGAGCTTCTGTAAGTTTAGTACTAGCTGGATTAGTAGCGGAAAATAGAACATTAATTAATAGAATATATCATTTAGATAGGGGATATGAATTTTTAGAAAATAAACTAAAAAGTTGTAAAGCAGAAATAAGACGGGTTTAGATGAAAGCCAAAAATTTGAAGCTTATAGCTAGGACGGAAGAAGACATAAGAGTAGTTTCCGCTCATTTACAAGACTCAATTGCAAGCCTCTCTGATATTGCTAATTTAAAAAAAAATAAAATCTTCCTTATGCAATTAAACCGTTTTATGTGGGAAGATGTCGAAAAAGGTGTTTTTCGAAAGAACAAACGTATTAGAACTGTATTAAAATTTGAAAATGTTATGGAAGTGATATCAAAAAATATAAATCAAACAAAAAAAGACAAATTCTTAGATTTTCTAGCTATTGAAACAAATAAGATGCCTGATAATAACTATGAAATGAATATAATTTTTGCAGGTGACTCGATTATAAGAGTTATATCCGAGGTAATTGAAGTTACGTTGGATGACCAAGGAGAGGCTTGGGATACAAAAAATAAACCTAAACATAAAACAATATAATGTTAAAAATTTTAAAATATAGAAACAATAAATCGTCAAAAGTATTAGAAACTTTTTTGTATAAAAGAAAATCTATCCAAAAAAATAAATTATCAGTTGTTAATAGAATTTTAAAGATAGTTAAAAAAGATGGTGATAAAGCAGTAATAAGATATGAAAAAAAGTTTTCAAAAATAAAAAATAAGTCAACAAGAATATCGTTTTCTAAGAAAGAGATTAATTTAATATCAAAAAAAATTGATAAAAATATCAAAAAGGCTATTGACTTAGCCTATAATAGAATTAAAAAATTTCATTTAAAGCAAAAATTTTCATCTTATAAATATAAAGACTCGTTCAAAAATGAACTTTCATATAAATACTCTCCAATAGAAAAAGTTGGCGTCTATGTTCCTGGTGGAACGGCCAGTTATCCAAGCACTGTTTTGATGAATTGTATTCCTGCTATTGTAGCTGGCGTAAAAAATATTTATTTAACCACTCCATCTTTAGACTCAAAAATTAACCCTGCTATAGTTTATGCTGCGAAAAAATGTGGGGTAAAAAAAATTTACAAAACAGGTGGAGCACATTCAATAGCAGCTTTTGCATATGGAACAAAAAGTTTTGAAAAAGTAGACAAAATAGTTGGACCTGGAAATACTTTTGTAGCTAATGCAAAAAAAGAGGTTTTTGGTGATGTCGGCATAGATATGGTAGCTGGTCCCTCCGAAGTAAGCATAGTTGCTGATAAATACTCAGATCCAGATTTGGTGGCTGCTGATTTAATTGCACAAGCCGAACACGACATCTTTGCCCAATCAATTTTAATTACTACTAATAAAAGCCTTATTAGTCTGGTAAATAATTCTTTAAAAAAACAATTAAAAAATTTACCCAAAAAAAAAATTGCTACTAAAAGTTTAAAAAATTTCGGTTTAGCTATTTTAACAAACAATAAAAAAAATATTATTGAAATTATTAATATTATTGCTCCTGAACATTTAGAATTGTACACAAAAATAAATGATCAAATACTAAGAGAAGTCAAAAATGCGGGTTCTATTTTTATAGGAAAGTTTTCTCCAGAAGCTATAGGTGATTATATAGCCGGCCCAAATCATGTACTTCCAACTTCTGGATCTTCAAGATTTTCATCAGGTTTATCAGTCTATGATTTTTTAAAGAGGCACTCATTAATAAAAATATCAAAAACAGGTATTGAAAGATTAAGCTCATCGGTTATAAATTTAGCCAAGCATGAGAATTTAGATGGTCATGCTAATTCAGTAAAAATAAGATTAAAAAAAGGAAAATAATTGGCGAAGCAAGAAACATTAGAATTTAAAGGAAAAGTTACCGAACTTTTGCCTAACGCAATGTTTAGAGTTAAGTTAGAAAATAATCATGAAATTCTAGCTCATACTGCAGGAAAATTGAGAAAAAATAGAATTAGAGTTCTTGCAGGAGATAATGTTATGGTTGAAATGACACCATATGATTTAACTAAAGGTAGAATTACTTTTAGATTTTAGGCCTTGTAGCTCAGTAGTAGAGCAGTACCCTGAAAAGGTATGTGTCGTAAGTGCGATTCTTACCAAGGCCACCA
>VMHT01056804.1_pt1 | contig 10467 bp, 8 predicted proteins | sample 4693611 | NCBI WGS metagenome assembly VMHT01 (sample SAMN12280063, study PRJNA550983) | marine metagenome | isolation source: seawater sampled from same location over 5 years 0.02-0.2 micron viral filtrate | place: USA: collected off the coast of southern California halfway between the port... ...
TCTTACCTCGCCGTTTCACCCTTGCCTTGATAAGGCGGTTTATTTTCTGTGGCACTATCCCTGAAGTCACCCTCGCCAGTTATTAACTGGCACTGTGTCTTTACGGAGCCCGGACTTTCCTCTATTAGAAAAACTAATAGCGACAATCCAATTATCTGGCATGAGATTACTAAATAATTATTTAGGATTAATCAAGATCTATCAGATGAACTAGCTAAAAAATGGCTAATTATATAGGTTTTTTGACAAATTTTTCCTGTAATTTTATAAGGTAAATAATGTCTTTGAAAGGATTTTATAATCAACTTGTCTTTATTACTCCTTCTATTGGCTTGAAAGTATCTATATCCCAACTTATATAAATTTTTAAAAAATAATGTATCCATTTTTTTTACATTTTTTTTCTCAAAATCTCCTTTTTTTTTATACCATTTTCCTAAGTCAAGAAAACTTAGCTCTTCCCAGGGAAATTTTTCTCCTGGATCAATTTTCCTTAAAGGGGCAATATCAGAATGGCCTAGAAAATTTTCTTTTCTTATAGAATATTTTTTTTTTAAATTTTTTAATAATTGAATTAAACTTTTTAACTGCTTTTTGCTAAAGTTTTGATATCCAAATCGATGTCCTCTATTTACTAACTCAATTCCTATTGAATATTTGTTCAAATTAACAAATTTTTTCCACTTAGATTTACCTGCGTGCCAAGCTATTTTTAAATCTTGAACCATTTGAACTATTTCGCCTTTCCTATTGATAAGATAATGACAGCTGACCTGATATTTTGAGCTTTTTAATCTTTTGATAGATTCAATTTCAGATTGCATTCCGGTATAATGTATTATTACAAACTTAATATCCTTTTTACCTCGAATTTTTCGAGAGTGATTAGGAGAGGAATTAGCTATTATTTTCATAGTTTGTGAGCCACAGAGCTTATTGTTTTCGTATTTTTGTCAATTTTAGGCTAAATTTTAGATAGAATATAGGGTAAAATTATATATATAGCCATTATGTATTACTTAAAGAAAATAAAATTTGTCTTTCCTATCCTTGCTATAGTTTTATTTCCTAAATCAAATGTGCATTCGGTAGAGGAGTGTTTTGAAGGAACAAGTAGAGCAATTTTTAAATTTAATATGGCTTTAGATGATATCGTTTTAGAGCCTTTGGCCAAAGGTTATAATAAGCTACCCACTCCAATAAGAAAAGGCACTAGTAACTTTACATCTAATATTAGTACATTGTTATCTATCCCAAATAATGTATTGCAGGGAAATTTTAAACAGTTAGGACACTCAGTTGGTAGCTTTGCAGTAAACTCAACTGTAGGTATTTTAGGATTTTTAAATCCAGCAGAAAAAATTGGTTTAAAACCCCATAAAGAAGATGTAGGACAGACTTTAGGGTCTTATGGAATAGGGCCTGGATGTTACTTTGTCCTTCCAGTTTTTGGTCCAACGACTGCTCGAGACTCTGTAGGATTATTAGCTGATACATTTGTAGATCCTTTTGCTCACATAACAATTAGAGAAAAAGAACTTTTTGGCCATTCTGGTAACAGCTTGGATTATTATTCTCTAAAAGCAACTGGTGCTGTAGACTTTAGAGCAGATAATGACAGAAATTTTGAAAGTTTAGAAAAAAATTCAATTGATCTATATTCATCTTTTAAGAGCATTTATCTACAAGATAGGGAAAATAAAATTAAAAATTCAATTGAAGACCAGGATGAATGGGGAAATTTAGATAATTAAAATAAATGAGAAAACTAATTATTTATTTTTTTTCCATAATTATAATTTTTGAAAGTTCCTTATTAGCATATAGCTCTAATCCTAAAGATTTTATTAACGAGTTAGTTAATGAAGCGATAAGTAAATTGTCAGATAAAAATCTTAACGAAGAACAAAAAGCCACTTTTATCGAAAAAATAGCTTTAGAAAATGTAGATATACAAGCTTTAGGGCTTTATACGCTTGGAGAATTAAGAAAATCAGCTGACAAGAAAGCTATTACGAATTATCAAAAATCATTTGAAAAATATTTTTTAAAAAGTTTAACATCGAGATTGACTGATTACTCTACAAGTAAATTTGAAATAGTAAGTGAAGATAAAAAAAGTGCTACCTATACAATTATCAACTCAAAGGTAATTCCAAATGATGGAGGTCCAGAAATCAAAATTGATTGGAGAATTTATACTAAAGATCCTGAAAAACCACTGATAAGAGATTTGATTGTTGAGGGCTTAAGTCTAGCTAGAACTCAAAAAGAGGAATTCGCCTCAATTCTAAGTTCTAATAATAACGATTTAAATATATTAATAAACAAACTTGAAGAATTCGTAAATAATTGAAATGGTGGGCCAATCATTAATGAAGATGGTGAATTAATCGGAGTTGCTGTTGCTGGTTTAGCTAAAGATGTTACGGAGGGAATTAATTTCGGTATAAAAGCCACTGCTGCTAAAAGATTTTTAAAATTAAATAATTTAAAAGTAAAAAACTCATTTTTTTCTTCTTCAAAAAGTAATGATCAGCTATTAAATATTTTAGAGGATAGTACTGTTTATACTTACTGTAATTAAATAATTAATTTTATGGATAAAAAAGAAGCATTGAAAATAGTAAAAAAGAAGAATTGGTTATTTGAAGAACTACCTGTTCATTTCAAAAAAGATAAAGATATTGTACTTGCAGCAATCAAAAGAAGAGGGATAAGTCTAAAATATGCGGATAAAAGTTTTAAAAAAGACAGAAAGTTTGTACTAGAGGCAGTAAAATTCAGTGGAGATGCTTTAGAATTTGCAGATAAAAGTTTTAGGAAAGATAGGGAGATTGTATTAACAGCAGTTAAAACATGGGGTTATGCTTTAAAGTGTGTTCATAAAAGTTTTAAGAAAGACAGAGAAATAGTGTTAACAGCAATAAAATCTAAATCGAAAATGCATGGTTATGGAGATTGTATAAAGTATGCAGATGAAAGTTTAAGGAAAGATAGAAATATAGTCTTGGCAGCAGTAAAATCACATGGTTATGCATTAGAATATGTTGATGAAATTTTTAGGAAAGACAGAGAAATTCTACTTGAGACAGCGAAATCTCAATCTTATGCTTTACGTTTTGCAGATAAAAATTTCTTAAAAGATAAAAAATTTATCTTAGAAGCAGTAAAATTGAGTGGAGATGCTGTAGAATTTGCAGATAAAAAATTAAGAATGGATAAAGAAATTGCCTTTGCAGCAGTTAAACAGACTGGTTATGCTTTTCAATATTTAGATAAAAGTTTAAGAAAAAATAGAAAGTTAGTCCTATTAGCAGTAAAAAGTGTGGGTTCTGCTTTAGAATATGCGGACAGAAAATTTAGGAAAGACAGAGAAATTGTTTTAGCGGCAGTAAAAGATGAAGGTTCTGCCATAATATTTGCTGACAAAACTTTCAGAAATGATAAGGAAATTGCCCTTGAAGTAGTCAAAGATTGGAAGCAGGATCATGCCTTAAATTATGTTAGTTACAGCTTAAGGAGTGATCCAGATATTTTGAAGGCACATAGTAAAAAATATAATTCTTGAAAAATTAAAGTCAATCACTGTGTACAAATTGTGTACCTATACGTTTTTAAGATTTTATAAATCTTCTAGAAGCATTGATTTTACTGGTGGGCCCGCCAGGACTCGAACCTGGGACCAATACATTATGAGTGTACTGCTCTAACCAACTGAGCTACAGGCCCTTAATAAAATTGTTATACCACAATTAATTATTTTTCTAAGAAACTTTTTAATTGTTTTGATCTACTCGGGTGCTTAAGCTTTCTCAAAGCTTTCGCTTCAATTTGTCTAATTCTCTCTCTAGTGACTGAAAATTGTAAACCAACTTCTTCTAGTGTGTGATCAGTATTCATTCCTATTCCAAATCTCATTCTCAGTACCCTTTCCTCTCTTGGAGTCAACGAAGCTAAGATTTTTGTAGTAGACTCGCTCAAGTTTGATTGTATAGCTGTATCTAATGGTTGAAGAGCATTCTTATCCTCAATAAAATCACCCAAACTACTATCTTCCTCGTCACCGACTGGAGTTTCGAGTGAAACGGGTTCCTTGGCAATCTTAAGAACCTTTCTAACCTTTTCTAATGGCATAGCGAGTTTTTTTGCTAATTCTTCTGGTGTTGGCTCTCTTCCGAACTCACTCATTATTTGTCTTTGAGTTCTTACAATCTTATTTATTGTTTCGATCATATGAACTGGGATTCTTATGGTTCTTGCTTGATCAGCAATTGATCTAGTTATTGCTTGTCTAATCCACCAAGTTGCGTATGTAGAAAATTTATAACCCCTTCTATATTCAAATTTATCAACTGCTTTCATCAAGCCAATATTTCCCTCTTGAATTAAATCTAAGAACTGAAGACCTCTATTAGTATATTTTTTAGCGATGGATATAACCAGCCTCAAATTTGCCTCTACCATTTCTTTTTTAGCTATTCTTGACTCCCTCTCACCTTTTTGAATTCTATTGACTAATTTTTTAAACTCTCCAACTGATAGTCCAATTTTTTTACTAAACTCAACTAATCTTTCTTTAATTTCGGTAAAATCTTTTTTGAATTTTTTGAAAAATGCTTTCCAGGTAGGGTTTTCTTTTAAAAAAGATTCAAACTTTGGATTTATCTCATTACCAACATAGTATTTTAAAAATTCTTCTCTCGAGATTTTATTATCCATTGCTAGTCTAAGCAGAACACCTTCTAATGAAACTATCTTTTTATTTTCTTTATAATGCGATTGGACTAGCTCCTCAACGACGTGCGGTGCCAATTGTAAATTTTTAAAGTTATCTACAAGTACTTCTTGAATTTTTTTAAAATTTTTATTTTTAGAAACCGATAATTCTTTTGAGGCTAATAAACATTCTAATTTCTCTACTTGATACTTTTGAAGTTTTGAATAATTTTTATTAAGAGAATCTAAAATATTAATAATTTTTGGTTTTATTTCTTCCTCCATTTTAGCCAATGAAACGTTAAATTCATCATCATCGGCAGTAGTTGTATTTCCATCTTTTTTTTCAGGATCACTTATTTTTTCTTTATTTTTATCTTGATTTAATTTTGATTTTTTATTTATTTTTAAATCATCGTCATCATCTAGAGCTTCAAAATCTTCATATGTAGAGTCAATATCTATAATGTCTCTTACTAGCATTTGTTGACTCTCGATTTGCTCTTTCCACTCAAATATTTTTTTTCCAACAATTGGGCTTTGTGTAAGGGCGTTAATCATAACATCTTTTCCTGCTTCGATTCTTTTTGCTATCGCAATTTCACCCTCTCTTGAAAGCAATTCAACACCGCCCATTTCTCTAAGGTACATTCTGATCGGATCGTCACTTTTATCAGATGTTTTTTCCTCGGTTTGAGTTGAAGACTCTTTTTTCTTATTGGATTGATACTGAGATTTTTTTTCTACTAATGTAACTTTCTCGTCAACAAGTATAATAAGTGCTCTTTCAATATTTTCATTTGTGCTGTTTCTTTTTCCTAAAGACTTTCCGAGTTCTTCGTATGTAATAAAACCTCTGTGTTTTCCTTTATCTAGAAGCCTTTCAAATGATTTGGTAATGAGTTTTTCAGCCATAAATGATTAGTGGAATATATATAATGACTAAGTTCAAAAAATCTATACTTTATTTGACCCTATTTAATTGGCTTTTTAGCTTTATCAGTTCTGAATAAGAGTTTTCATCTAGATTGTTAATTAATTTTTGTTCTAAAGATTCTATCTTTCTCAAATTTGATTGTTCTATGTGATCTAAAATTAATTCATTAAGCAAATCTAATATGTCTTGGTCTGTTTTATTTTTTATGATTATTTGAATGTTTGAATTTTCATTGATTTCATTTATAATTTTATCGTAACCACTCTTAATTTTTAAGTTTAAAGTCTCTTTATCATTTCCATCTGTTAAGGAGGTAATGATAACATTTTTTAAACTTTCATTTTTTTCAGCAAGAAATACTAATTCAGAAAGTTCTTCCATTTTTTTTGAAGCTAGCTCAAAATAATTTAAAATAATAAATAAAATAGAAAATTCTATAATTTGAATTTTTGATAAATCTTTTCTTTTTTGATGTAAAAGCTTTGTTTCTTTTAAAATTTTATAATCATTTTTCTTGTGAAAAGAAGAATATCTGTTCTGCTGTTTTAAAGATTGAATTGGGGTTAATTTTCTAATTTTTTCTAAAAAATCTTCAAGTACATACTTTTTTAATGTCTCGTCTTGAATTGTATACGACAAACGTTTAATTTCTTTTTCAAATTTAGAAATTTCATACGGATTACTTTGATCTATTTTATTCAACTGATAATTCCAAATAAAAGATTGAATTATTTCTTTATCTTTTATTAAGGTAAGCATTCCATCCTTACCATTAAGTTTTATATAATCGTCAGGATCTTTACCTTCCGGCATTATTGAAAAATAAATTTTATTTTTTTCATTTATCAATGGAAATAATTTTTCAGCTATTCTTATAGCAGCTTTTTGTCCGCTTTCGTCACCATCAAGACAGACGACAGGATTAGAAAAAAATTTCCAAATTAAACTTATCTGTCTCTCGGTTAGAGCCGTTCCTGAATTGGCGATTACATTTTTAATTCCTGACCCATAAACACTTACAACATCCATGTATCCCTCTACGATTAAAACTTCATTCGTCTCAGACCTTAAATTCTTTGCCTTGTCTAAATTAAAAACCATATTTCCTTTTTTATAAAATTCAGTTTCTGGTGAATTGATATACTTTGCTAGCTTACTTTCTCTAATAATTCTTCCACCTAAAGCAATTGTTTCGCCTGATAAATTTTTTACTGGAAAAATTATTCTAGAATTAAATCGATCAACATATTTTTGAGTTTTATCATTTTTATAATACAGACCTGTAAGATTTATATCTTCCTCCGTATATTTTTTTAGTAAGACATCGTAAAAACTATTTTTCCAAGGAACATAACCTAATTCAAATTCTTCAATAAGATCTTTTTTCAGACCTCTATTAAGAAGATAGTTTAAGGACTCTTGATTGTTTGAAGCAAATAATTGTTGTTGAAAGAAACTAACATAATCCTTAAAAATATTTTTATAAATTTTAAATCTTTGATCTTTCTTTTCATCAAAATTAGAAAATCTGTACACCTGCATTCCTGCTTCTGCAGCTAAAGATCTAACAGCCTCTCCAAAGCCCATAGATTTTGTTTTCATTAAAAAATCAAAAATATTTCCATGCTCACCGCTGCTAAAACAATGATAAAATTCTTTTTCATCATTGACAGTAAAGGATGGGCTTTTTTCATTCTTAAAGGGTGATAGACCAATAAACTCTTTTCCTCTTTTTTTTAATTGAACTGTTTTACCAACAACTTGTGATACTTTTAACCTTAATTTAATTTCATCAAGATATTCTTTTGGATATTTCATTTAATTCAAAATTTTTTTTATAATTAAGCTGACTTTTGAAAAATCTAGATTATCAGCATGTTTTGCTTTAAGGACTCCCATAACTTTTCCCATGTCCTTCATAGAAGATGCTCCGGATGTTTTTATAGCTTCTTCGCATATTTTTTTTGTCTCCTCCTCGCTAAGTTGTTTTGGTAAAAAGGAACTTATCACCTCAATTTCTTTAGTTTCACTTTCTAAAAGTTCATTTCGTCCAGCCTTTTTATACACTTCGCACGACTCGTTTCTTTGTTTGATCATCCTCTTTAAAATAGCGGTCAAATCACTATTAGACAATTCTTTCTGATCTTTACTTCGATTTGCTATCTCAGCGTCTTTAATGGCTGATACTATTAACCTAAGGGTAGGATAAGTGTTCTTGTCCTTTGCCTTAAGTGCTTCGTTAAGTTTTTGTTCAATTTGCTTTTTTAAAGACATGTTTAAAAATTATTTTAATCACAATTCTTATCTAAAATAAAAAGAACTTTCTTGACGATTTTAATACTATTTCATATGTTGCGCAAAATCATGTTCATAAGTTTTTTACTTTAACTCATGAGTTGTATTTGAAACCTTCTATTCAAAATATAAACTCAATTAAAAATCTTAATAAGATCGATTCTAATGCTATTTTAATTCTACAAAGCGGTAAATTTTTTAAAGGTTTAGGTTTAGGTTATCAGGGGACTGCTACAGGTGAAGTGTGTTTTAATACCTCTATTACTGGTTATCAAGAAATAATATCAGATCCATCTTATGCTGATCAAATTATAAATTTTACGTTTCCTCACGTGGGTAATGTAGGAACCAACTTAGAAGATCATGAGTCTGATAAAGTCTGGACTAAAGGAGTTATAATAAATTCTGAGATTACAAGCCCTTCAAACTATAGAGCGCTTAAACACTTAGATGAATGGTTAAAAAAAAATAAAATTGTAGGCATTACTGGCATCGATACAAGAAGTCTTACAAATTTAATTAGAGATAAAGGAGCTCCGAAAGGAACCATATCTTTTTCGCCGAAAGGCAAATTTAATATAAAAAAGCTTCTAAGATTTACTCAAAAATGGAGTGGACTTAAAAATTTAGATTTAGCACAAAAAGTTTCTACAAGAAGGAATTACATTTGGAAAGGTTTTAAAACATGGAAAAAAGAAACAGGTTTTAAGAAAAATAATAAAGAAGACTTTCATGTTGTCGCAATAGATTATGGGGTAAAAAAAAATATTCTTAGATATTTTTCAGATTTTAATTGTAAAGTGACAGTTGTTTCTTGCAAAACATTAACAGCAGATATCCTGAAATTAAAGCCTAATGGAATTTTTCTATCTAATGGACCAGGTGATCCAGCTGCAACAGGAAAATACGCAATACCAATAGTAAAAGATTTAATAAAAAAAAATTTACCTATATTCGGTATTTGTTTAGGCCATCAAATTCTTGCTTTAGCACTAGGTGCAAAAACAAAAAAAATGAGCCTTGGCCATAGAGGTGCAAATCATCCAGTCAAAAATTTAATTAATGGCAGTGTAGAAATTACCAGTCAAAATCACGGATTTGAAGTTGTGAGAAGTAGTTTAAAAAGTAATATACAAATTACCCATCAGTCTCTTTTTGATAATAGTATAGAAGGTATAAAGTTAAAAAATAAACCGGTTTATTCTGTGCAATATCATCCTGAATCTAACCCTGGCCCACAAGATAGTGTTTATTTATTTAAAGAATTTTTAACTAGTATGAAAAAAAATGCCAAAAAGAAAAGATATTAAAAAGATTTTAGTTGTTGGGGCTGGACCAATCATAATTGGGCAAGCTTGTGAATTTGATTATTCAGGAACTCAAGCATGTAAAGCATTAAAAGATGAGGGGTTCAAAGTAATTCTAATTAATTCTAACCCGGCAACTATAATGACTGATCCAAATGTTGCAGATAAAACTTATATCGAACCGATTACTATAGAAGTTCTTGAGAAAATTCTTTTAAAAGAAAAACCCGATGCAATTTTACCAACCATGGGAGGTCAAACTGCATTGAACTTAGCAATGGAGGCAGAAAAAAAAGGAATTCTAAAAAAATATAAAATTGAACTTATCGGCGCTAATTCAAAAGCAATATCTAATGCTGAAGATAGAAAAAAGTTTAGAAAAAACATGATCGAGATTGGTCTAGATCTTCCTAAATCAAAAATTGTAAATAATTTTAATCAGTCCATTCAAGCATTAAAACAAATTGGATTACCTGCAATAATTAGACCGGCTTTCACTCTTGGTGGGCTAGGCGGAGGTATTGCTAAAAATAAAAAAGAGTTTTTTAAGATAATAAAAAATGGACTTCATGAGTCACCTGTTAATCAAGTTCTAGTAGAGGAGTGTTTGGAGGGCTGGAAAGAATTTGAGATGGAAGTAGTAAGAGATAAGAATGATAACTGCATTATCATCTGTTCAATAGAAAATGTAGATCCTATGGGCATACATACCGGTGACTCTGTTACTATTGCACCTGCGCTTACTTTAACTGACAAAGAATATCAGGTAATGAGAAACGCTTCTATAGCTTGCCTGAGAAAAATTGGAGTAGAAACAGGTGGATCAAATGTTCAATTTGCGATCAATCCAAAAAATGGAAGAATGGTAATTATTGAGATGAACCCAAGAGTTTCGAGATCATCGGCTTTAGCCTCAAAAGCAACAGGGTTTCCAATTGCAAAAGTAGCTGCAAAGCTAGCAGTTGGGTACACTTTAGATGAGTTAAAAAATGAAATTACAAAAGTAACTCCTGCCTCTTTTGAACCTACTATAGATTATGTAGTAACAAAAATTCCAAGATTTACCTTTGAAAAGTTCTCCACTTCAGCTGCAGTTTTAGGTACGTCAATGAAGTCTGTAGGTGAAGCTATGGCAATAGGCAGAAACTTTAAAGAATCTCTACAAAAAGCTTTAGTTTCTTTGGAGACAGGTTTCTCAGGTTTAGATCA
>VMHT01062902.1_pt1 | contig 10467 bp, 4 predicted proteins | sample 4693611 | NCBI WGS metagenome assembly VMHT01 (sample SAMN12280063, study PRJNA550983) | marine metagenome | isolation source: seawater sampled from same location over 5 years 0.02-0.2 micron viral filtrate | place: USA: collected off the coast of southern California halfway between the port... ...
AACTTATGATTTAACAGCTAAATCCACTACAGGCGTTAGTTCTGACTCAACAGCAACTCTACCAGGTAATCGTAGAGGAGCATATGTAATTGAAAAAGAGTTAGACGTTGCTAAACTAGTATCAGAAGGAACTTTTTCTAATGTTGCTAGTGGCGATATTTTTCAATTACTAGAAGTTCCTGCTAATACTATTGTTGTTGCAGCAGGTGCTGAAGTTACTACAGCTTTTACAGGTGGCTCTGCCACTGCTGATATTGACTTCGCAGCAGGCGATGACATTGTAGACGGTGGTGATTTATCATCAACTGGCTACCTTGCAGCAGGCACTAATGGTCAAGCTAATATTGTGAACACAGGTGCAGCAAATACTTATACAGCTTTAATATCTACAGCAGATACTATTGATGTAAAAATTGCAGCAACTGATACAGCATGCGTTAGTGGCGTACTTAGAGTTTATGCAGTCCTAGCTGACATTTCTTCTCAACAAACAGGAAGAACTGTAGCAGATAGAGATCTATTAGCATAAATATTTTTCTAGGAGTAGGAGGGATAAGTATTTCTTGTCCTTCCTACTATTTATTATATGGCATATACATATTTATCAACAACAAATGAAGTACTAAGAAGGTTGAACGAAGTTGAATTAACATCGTCAACTTTTCCTACTGCTACAGGAATACAAAAATTAGCACAAGATGCTATAAACAATTCACAAAGAGATATTTTTATGTCTGAACAAGAGTGGCCTTTTGCTTATGCTACAACTAGTCAGACATTAACCGCAGGAACAAATGAGTATAGTATAACATCAGGACATTTAAGTATAGATATTGATACTGTACTAATAGATAGAGACGATACACTTAATGTAGAAGAAACACATTTAATACCTCTTTCTTATCAAGAATACGTAGACAGGTATAAAGAAAGAGATGAACAAAGAGATTCAGGAGATTACGATACTCCTATATACGTATATTTAACTCCAGACTATAAGATAGGTGTAAGCCCTACACCAGATAAAGCATATGTATTGAAATATACATATTTTAAAACAGCTACCGAACTTGATTTACATGGGGATGTACCAGAAACACCGAATCAATATAAAAATGTATTAATAGATGGGGCTGTATATCATCTTTATATGATGAGAGATAATGTAGAATTAGCATCTTTAAGTAAAAAACTATTTACAGACGGAATAGAAAAGATGCGTCAGATACTGATTAATCGTTATATAAGGATAAGAGACACTCGTGTTTCTAATGTAATAAATGACTGATAGGCTTGCAACACTTAAAATACCATGCAGAGGAGGATTATACACTAACGAAGATTTTTTAACTCTTAGTGATAATCTACCTGGAGCAGCAACTAGATTAGTTAATTTTGAAGTATCACCTTTTGGTGGTTATAGAAGAATAAGTGGTTACAAGTATATAGATGCTACATACAATAGACCTGCAGGAACAGGAGCTATTTTAGGTTTGTTTATATATAATGATGTAATATATGCAGCAAGAAAAAAATCATCAGGAACAGATTATGATGTTCTTAAATATGTTGCAGGTGCAGGGTGGTCAAGCGTCAGTTTAACTGCAGGACAATCTGCTACTAACGTAGTTAGAATTAGAGGACTAAATCATTCTGTAACAGGAAATAAAAGTTTAATATTAACAGATGGTATTAATTATCCAATGAGGTTAGTTGATACTTCTTGGACTAAATTAAATGGTTCAACAGATGTAGATAATGCTAGTTTTGCAGAAGCATTTAAAAATAGAATATTTTTTGCAGGGATGAGTCAATCACCTCAGTTATTAGTATTTACTGCACCAAATAGCGATAGTGATTTTACAGCAGCAAGTGGTGCAGGTAGTGTTAATGTTGGTTTTGACATTACAGGAATAAAAAGATTTAGAGATAATCTATATATATTTGGTAAAAACGATATAAGAAGATTATCTGGAGACAGCATAAATTCTTTTGTAATACAAGAAGTATCTAATAGTGTAGGTTGTGTTGCAAGTGATAGCATTCAAGAAATAGGTGGTGATGTTATATTTCTTGCTCCAGATGGTATAAGAACAGTACAAGGAACAGAAAGAATAGGTGACGTTGAGTTAGCAACTATATCAAAACCAATACAACAAGTACTAAACTTATATGATATTAACTTTACAAATGAACAATTATGTAGTACTGTTGTAAGAGAGAAATCTCAATTCAGATATATGTTTGGTAAGGCTACTCTTACCGCAGTAAACACATCAGGATTTTTAGGAGGTTTACGTACATCAGATCAAAGAACAGGTTGGGAATTTAGCGAGTTAAGAGGTATACAAGCTAATTGTGCTGTTAGTGGTTTTGTAGGAGATGATGAATACGTACTTCATGGAGATCATAGTGGGTACGTATATAGACAAGAACAAGGTGGTACATTTCAAGACGATAATGTTTATGCAACATATGTATCTCCGTTTTTAGATTTTGGTAATACAGAAAAAAGAAAAGTATTTTCACAGGTTACTGTATTTACTAGGCCAGAAGGTGATAATAATTTTATTGTGACAGCAGATTATGATTGGTTAGATTCTGATTATGCAAGTCCTAATGATTATACAATAGCATCAACTGGTGGTTATGCTGAATATAGAGATACCGAAACAGCATATAATACAGCAGGGTTTGTTTATGGTGGTGCTACAAAACCGGTTATAAGACAAGCCATACAAGGATCAGGGCATGCTATACAATTTAAATTTGTTACAGTGTCAAGTGCTAACCCATATACCATACATGGGTTTGCAGTACAATTTGGAGAGGCAGGAGTAAGATAATGACAGGATACGCAAGACAAAGTTCTAGTAGTATACAAGATGGGGAAACAATTACAGCAGCCCCACTTAACAGTGAGTTTGATGCAATACTAGCAGCATTTGCATTTAGTGGAGGCCATAATCACGATGGTTCTTCTACTGAAGGTGCATATGTAGGTTTAATAGCTGACGTAGATGCATTAAATAAAATAGTTGTTGACACATCTAATAATAGACATGGTTTCTTTGTTGAAGTATCTTCTTCTGCTGTAGAACAAATAAGAATACAAGATGGAGCAATCGTTCCTGTAACAGATAGTGATATTGATTTAGGAACTAGCTCACTAGAATTTAAAGATCTTTACATTGATGGAACTGCTTATGTAGATACTCTTGAAATACATGTAGGTGCTACATTATCTGCAGGTGTATTATCTTTACCAGATGGATCAGCTTCTGCTCCAGTTATTACAAACACAGGCGATACAAACCAAGGTCTATACTTCTCAGGCACAGATGAAATGTCATTTACTGCAGGAGGTACTGCTCAAGTTACTTTTGCCGATGGTGCTATTAAACCTGTAACTGATAATGATATTGACTTAGGTACATCATGTTTAGAATTTAAAAACTTATATATTGATGGCACAGCTAATATAGACACACTTGCTGCTACTACAATGAGTGGTGATTTAGCTATGGGCAGTAATAAAGTTACTGGTCTTGCTGCACCTACTGCCGATGGTGATGCTGCAAGAAAAGCATATGTAGATGATTCTATTTCTTCTGCTGAAGGTCTTACACAACTTGCAGGTAATATAAATGTAAATGGTTTTTATTTTTATGGTAGCTCTGGCGAAGATATAAAATTTCAACCAGTAGGTAGTGCTTCTTTATTAGCTACACAAGACAATGATGGAGAGTTTGTAGCTCTTGTTCTTAGAAACGAAAGTGATGCTGCTGACACAACAGGCATAGCTTCTCTTAGATTTGATTTAGAAGATACAGGCGGTAACACAGTAGATGCTGCTAAGATAGCAGTTAAGAAAGAACAATCATTTACTGCAACTGCTTCAACACAAGATGCTAAAATAGTTTTCTCTACATCTTTAAATGGTACACTAACAGAGTATTTAGAATTAAATAGTGCAGGTGCATTAGTTCCTGTAACTGATAATACAGTAGATATTGGTACATCTTCTAAAGAAATAAAAGACATATATGTAGATGGCACGGCATATATTGATGCAATAGGTTTTGGTTCTACTTCTATGACATTACCTACATCAGATGGTTCAGCTAACCAAATATTAAAAACAGATGGTTCAGGTACTATATCTTGGGCTGATGATTCTCAATTATCAGGTGCAGTAACGAGTGTTACATCTATGCTAAATGCTAGTTTAGTAATAGGTAGAGATGCTGATAATGACATAGATTTTGCTACAGATAATACTATTATATTTAGAGCAGATGGTGCTGATCAAGTTAAAATAACTAATGGTGCAATACTTCCTGTAACAGATGATGATATAGATTTAGGTTCAGGTACAGCACAGTTTAAAGATGCTTATTTTGATGGTACTGTAGAAGCTGACGCAATTACAGTTGGTGGTGTAACTCTTGCTGAAACTATATCAGACACAGCAGGGGGAATGTTCTCAAGTAATACTGAAACAGGTATTACTGCAACATACCAAGACAGTGATAACACTATTGATTTAGTTATAGATGCTGCACAAACAGGTATTACATCTATACTGGCTACTGATCTTAAAATTGGTGAAGATAACGAAACTAAAATTGATTTTGAAACAGCTAACGAAATACATTTTTATGCAGCTAATGCAGAACAAGTATATGTAGCCGATGGTGTATTTGGTCCACAGACAGATAGTGATGTAGATTTAGGTACAACAGGTGTTAGATGGAAAGACGCTTTTGTTGATTCTCTTACTATTACAGATAATATAACTGTAGGAGGTGACCTAACTGTAAACGGAACTACAACAACCGTAAACTCTACAACAGTAACTATAGATGATCCTATTTTTACATTAGGTGGTGATACTGCTCCAGGATCTGATGACAATAAAGACAGAGGTATTGAGTTTAGGTATCATACAGGTTCTGCTGCTAAAGTAGGTTTCTTTGGTTATGATGATTCTGCAAGTGCATTTACATTTATACCAGATGCTACAAACAACTCAGAAGTATTTAGTGGTACAGCAGGTAATGTAGTTTTTGGTAACATTGCAGGTACATTAACAACTGCTGCTCAAACAAATATAACTTCTGTAGGTGCTTTAGATGGTGGTTCTATAACTTCAGGTTTTGGTGCTATTGATGTAGGTTCTTCTAACATAACAACAACAGGTACAGTAAGTGGTACAAATGTAGCAGGTACTTTAACGACTGCAGCACAAACTAATATAACATCTACAGGAGCATTAGATGGAGGTTCTATTACTTCAGGATTTGGTGCTATAGATAATGGTACTTCTGGAATTAGAACAAATATATTTACAGCAGAAACTTCTGTTGTGCCTGATGCTTCAGGTGGTGCTGATTTAGGTAGCACATCTCTTGAATGGGGTGATCTATATATTGCAGATGATAAGAAAATTTATCTTGGTTCAGATCAAGATGTAAGCATAGAATATGACGAAGATGGTAATGACACTACAGCAGTTGTAGCTGCAGGTGGTATAAGTTTTGCACCTCATGGCACAGGTACAGGAAATGGTACAGAACTTAGATTCCAAGAGTTAGCAGCTAATGGTGCAAACTATGTAGGCTTTAAAGCTCCAGATGCTATATCTTCTAATGAAGTATGGGTCTTACCTAATGCAGATGGTAGTGCTGACCAAGTTCTTAAAACAGATGGTTCTAATGCTTTATCTTGGGTAGATCAAGCAGGTGGAGGAACAGTAGATAAAGTTGCAGATGGTGCAATTACTGCAGGTAAGCCTACTGTATTAACTAGTGCAGGTAAAGCAGCTCAAGTTAAAGAAACAACAACCACAGATACTAGTCTCACTGCAAAGACTTTAACAACTATGGATGATTCTGATACTAGTGATTATCCTGTTGCTACTACTTATGAATCTAACTCTGGAGCATTTGTAATGGCTTATAGAGATACTTCTAACAGTAATTATGGAACAGCAGTTGCAGGCACATGGTCTAATGGCACGCTAACTTGGGGAAGTCCAGTTGTTTTTGAATCTAGTGCTCTAGACCATAATCCTAGAATAACTTCAGGAGCTAATAGAGTTCATGTTAGTTATACACCTTCAGATGGAAATTCAGGTATAAGAAGTGCCTCTATATCTGGGACAACTTTAACATTTGCTGCTGAAACAGTATGGGGAGGGTATCCTTCTGCAGCTACAGCAACAGAGTTAGCGTCAGGTACAGTAGATCATAAAGCTATTACATATGACACTAATTCTGACAGATTTGTTACAGTTTATGAAGATGGTGCAAATAGTTTTTACGGAACAGCAGTAGTACATGTGTTTTCTAATGCAAGCACAGGAGCTATGACTTATGGTACGCCTGTTGTATTTAACTCTGGACATACTCATATGAAGACAGCTAAAAATATAGCATATGATTCTAGTACAAGTAGAGTAGTTATAGCGTATGGTGATAGCAGTTTTGAAGGTAAGGCTATTGTAGGATCAGTAACAGCAGGAACTAATTCAATAAGTTTTGGTACTGAAGTGCAATTTCAAGATACAGCTGATTCAATATGTATTGTAGAAGATCCTAATACTGATAGAGTTGCTATTTTTTATGCCTCTGCAGGAGACAGTAATAAAGGTAAAGCTGTTGTAGGAACTGTTACTTCAGGGACTAATTCTATTGCCTTTGGATCTATTGCAACATTTGAATCTGGAGAAATTGACTCTGCAGGTGGTAGTGGTAATGATGATGCTCCACTAGCTGCTGCATATGACACAGATACGAATAAAATACTTGTTGTGTATAACAATGGTTCTACTAACGGTCAAGCAAGAGTAGCAACAATTACAGGTGGAACAGATAATTCTATAGCTTTTGGTACTGAAGCAACATTTACAACTGCTCATACAGATTACTTAGCAGTCGCTTATAATGAAAAGCGTAATAAATTTATTATAGCTTACGCTGATATAGATGGTAGTAGGCATGGTCAAGCATTGACTGCGACAATAAGTGGTACAGATGTATCTTTTGGTAGTGTGGCAGAGTTTAGTGATGTTACTACTACATATATAGCAGCTCATTATGATCCTGTTGGACAAGAAGTATTAATAGCTTTTAATAATCAAACTAATGGTAGAGGAGATTTTCTGTTTGCTAATATAGATAATAGCACAGGTGTTATGTTTGGAACTACTTTTCAATTTATAACTGGAGATGGGCAACCTAGACGTAATGCTATTGCTTATGATGAAGACAATAGAAAACTTCTTATAGCATTTGATGATGATGATGAAGATCTAACTCATGTAATGATAAATTCAAATACAGGAAGTAATGTTACTGGGCATGCATCAGTCTATGATCCAGACAATAACTATGTGCTTATAGCCTATAGTGGAGGTCAAAATAATGGAGACACTTATGTTAAAGCGGTGTCACATAATACAAGTGATGGTACATATACCTCTGTGGGAATTGGCACTCTTGTGCATGTAAGTAATTTTGTAAGTGCTAGAGGTGATATAATATATGATCCAGACACAAATAGAGGAGTGTTTGCGTATATGGATGGCAGTAATTCAGATTACATGACAGCTAATGTTATTCAATCAGGAGGAACTGCTTCTAACCCAACTATAACTATAGGTGCAGACAGTATAGTAGAATCAGAAGGATCGCAGATTGCATCTATGACCTATGATACAACAAATGATAAAGTATTTCTTGCTTATGATAATAATAATGATGGTATAGTAAAAGGTGCTATAGGTACTATTAATTCAGGTACTAATGCTATATCTTTTGCAGGAATAGGAACTATTTGGGATTATAGCTCAGGCGGAGATGCTTTTGATGTAGAAATGGATGTTGATAATGGTAAAATACAATTTTGGTATAAAGATGATGATAATTCAAATTATCTAACTAATAAACTTATTACGCCAGGTGCTTCATCGTTTAGTGTAGCAAGTGGTACTGCTGCATCTAGTAGTGCTGTAGCGATAGAAAATAACTCTTTAAGTTATGGTTCAGGAAAAGGTGTTTTAGTTGGAGTTAGAGACACTGGTAGTAGTAATAAAGTAAGTTATAGTAGTGGATATTTAGCAACAACTACAACATCAAACTTAGACAATGGAAATTACTTAGGTATAGCTGCAGAATCCATATCAGATACATCTACAGGTAAAATTAATATACCTGGTGGTGTTAATGAAAACCAATCTTCTCTTACTATAGGCAATCACTACTTTACAAATGGTGCAGGTACTATTGGATTAGTAGGCAATACTACAGGAGAACAATATCTTGGTAGAGCTATCTCAGCAACAGAAATACAATTATTAGAAAACGAAGGGTATTTATATGGTACTGCTGATGGTGCAATAACCGCAGGTAAACCAGTACAAGTAAAATCTGATGGTGATTTCCAAATGATTGCAGAAGATACTACAACTTATTCTTTTGCTCAAGGTTCATCTGCTCAAGTGTCTCTAGGAACTAATAAAACAGGAGATATAGCGTATAATACATATACAGATAAAATGTGTGTAGCACAGATAGATAGTGGTACAGGTAAATTAGTTATACATCATGGTACAGTAAATGGTGGGACTACAAATACAGTTACTTGGGGTTCTACTGATGTAAGAACAAGTGTAGGTTCAGGAGACAATATAAAAATAGCATATGATCCTAGAAGTTATAAAACATTCTGTGGTTTTTATAATGGTAGCCAAGCAGAAGGATTTATATTTACAAACAGTTCAGGAACTACTACTTCTGCAGGAACTAGTAGTAATTTTTTTACTGGTGATCCTTATGGGGTAGACGCAGTTAATGTAGGAGAAGATAAATGGGTAGTGCTTTATCTTCAAGGAAATGGTTATCCTGAAGTAAGAGTAGTATCAGCGTCAGGAACTACTATAAGCTATGGTACTGCAGTTGTAGTAAATAGTTCTTCAGGAACATCAGCAATTACAGGTTCTGATGCAGGAATTGCTATGAGTTATGATACCGCAAGCTCACAAGTAGTGGTATTTTACAGAAATGCTTCAGGAGACCTTTATGCTAAAGTAGGTACTATAAGTGGTACAGATATAAGTTTTGGTAGTCAAGTAGGAACTCTTAATGATGGTGGTAGTGCTCATCCTCATCCTGGTAGTGCCTCATATGTTTCTGGAAAAGATGTTCATGTCGTTGCTTTTGATAGATCAAGTGATGGTGAAGTTCTTGCTGTTAAAACTAGTGGTTCAGGAACTGATGCTACATTAGTTAATAACGCAGGAACTGCTCCAGGGTATGCAGGAAATGTTGTGTTTGATTCACAGCCTATTCTTAAACCAAATGTATTTACTGCTTACGAAAGTGTACCTGTTATAGTATATAGTGATGACAGCGTAGATATTAATAGTATACCTGTAACTATAGATGGTACAACACTTACAATGGGAACAGACAGAGCTATAGAAACAACTACTGCTCACAGTACTATAGCAGGAGCTTATGATCCTGATACTAAACGAGCAGTTATAGTATTTAAAGAAAATAGTAACAATGACATATATTATCAAGTTATTACTGTAGAAGGAAGTGAGACAACTACAAATATGGCAACAGACGCAGAAAACTATTTAGGCATTGCAACAAAAACAGTTGCAGATGATGCCCAAGCTGAAGTTGCAACATTTGGGCAAATAGATGCTCAACAAAGTGGTCTTACCCCAGGACAAAAATATTTTGTACAGTCAGATGGAAGTTTGGCTACAAGTGCAGATAGTTCAGTACCAGGTTATACAGGTACTGTAACAACAGTAGCAGGTAAGGCATTATCAGCTACAAAATTATTAATTAGTGAATAAGGAGAAAACAAATGCAAACAATAGTAAGAAAAGATACCAATGTAAGTCTTTATTATTATCCAGATAGTAAAACTATAGATATTAGTTCTGACAAAACAACAATTAGTGAAGGTGGTACGCCAGAACTTATTATATCAGATTGTACTACAAGTAATGCAACACTGCATACAGACGTAGATGCTAAATCAGATTGGTGGGGTTGGAAATACAAACATGATGGTTCTGCATGGTCAGCCAATACAGATTTTAAAGGTGTCAATAGCCTTACATCTGATATTAATGACTCTGTAACAACTATTCCTGTTGGTACTACAAACCCATTTACAGCGTCTGGTACTGTACAAATCAATGATGAAAAAATTACTTATACTGGAGTTGATGGAACAAATCTTACAGGTTGCACTAGAGGAACTGCATCAACAAGTGCTGCAAGTCATACCTCTAGGGATTCTGTAACACAAATATAACTAAGGAGTAATCATGCCTAAACCTACTACAAGTGTAGTAAATCAAAAAATTGATGACCATGTAGATGCATGTACGAGTAGGTATGAAGCTATAGACAAACGACTGTATAGAATAGAAGCAAT
>VMHT01129035.1_pt1 | contig 10467 bp, 18 predicted proteins | sample 4693611 | NCBI WGS metagenome assembly VMHT01 (sample SAMN12280063, study PRJNA550983) | marine metagenome | isolation source: seawater sampled from same location over 5 years 0.02-0.2 micron viral filtrate | place: USA: collected off the coast of southern California halfway between the port... ...
GATGATGGGTGAGTATGTTGGATACCCTCTTTACTTACGAGTAAGGGACCGACTACAACACCTACGTGTGCCGACTGCTGCCCACAACCGTATCATCCAGGAGCTTATAGATGTGCATGATGTTAGTGCGTTGGATCATGGTGAGGCCAGGAGCACGTTGGTGGTGTGGGATGTTGACACTGCTGTGGTGCCCATGGAGATTTTGGACTCGTCGGAATTCGCCACGATCACTGGTGTGGCGGCGGAGGAGGAACAATAGGTGGATCAAACTGAAAAATTTAAACCTATACTAGTTGACAGGTTTATTGTATCCACATTTGCACACACAAAAACAGCAGCAATAGTGATTTCTATATCTGCCAACTGTTGCTGAATTATATAAGAACAGTTCTCGCCCTATTCATGATAGTATAGGCCTGCACCAAATTCAATCAGCTGCCCTGAACTTTACTTGAGAGCTGAAGTGTTTATGTGTATGTTTCCCAAATCATAACATCATTATATGCACTTGTTCGATAATGCGCAACTTTTCAGCAAAGTTGCATGTTTCTGGTGATCAGCCTATAATGAGTGTATGAAAAAGATATTAGTGATTAGTTTGTATGATGGAAATAATGAGATTGAGGAGGTGTCTGATCAGGAGATTGCTGAATTCTCATCAAATATGGAGAGGTGCAAGAAGGGTGATAAGGTGGTTTGGTTGGGAGAAGAGTTCTTGTATGTGGAGCTTTAAGTTGCGCATTTGAACAAAATCAGTTATTATACAATTATGGAAAGATTAAAAGAATTGATAAATTACATGATGGATCAGATGAGAGCAGATCTCAAAAGAAGTGGAGATTACGACAGTTATGGTGAAGAGGGCATCAGAATTGCTGTTTATGAAGATTTGAATGACAGTCTCAAGCATCAATTTGCAGACATCCTCTACAAATAATGAAAGAGAAGGAGTTTAGTTTGAAGAACAAGTTGCGCGTTCGACTAGAAACAGTTATTATACAATTATGAAGTACAAAACATTACATGACATCAGAGCGCGCGTCACAGCACGCTGGAAAAACCCACGTTGCAAGTTCAAACGAGGAGATCAAGCACAGGTGAATGCCAAGGTGCTCAAGGGAGATGCTTGGGTGAGTGAGAAGAAGCAGCGATTCTGCGGTTCAACTGGAACCGTGATTGCGGTGAGCTGTTTAGCAGACGGCAGAATACGCAACAACGGCGGAGGACGCACTGCTCCTGGTGCTCCGATGAGACAATTCACCAAGTATTACGTGCAATTTGCTGATGAGATCTTAGGATTTGAATCACATCACCTTGATCGAGTATAAGTTGCGCATTTGAACAAGATCATTTATTATACAATTATATGGAAGAGAAACGATTATTAGAAGCGATCAGATTGCTGATCAATCATATCAACGACGGCGAAGCCGAAGAAACCGCACCAGTGATGGCTGGATTGATGGAATTACGCGACTTGCTGTAAGTTTGAACCAACATGAAAAAGATCATAATCACACTAGTGCTGGCGTTTGTGGCCGGCTATCTCGTCAATGAGCACACAAGAGCAGATCAGATCACACCTGTGTTGCATCAAGTTGAGAGTGCAACGCAAGCAGTTCAGACTGATCATGTGGCACTTGCGAGGGATCTGGCGCGCCGCGAGAGACGAGATGAAGAGATGTTTCAATTGTTCGATCGAGTGTTAGAATTGATTGAAGCTGACATGCAGAACAAAAAAGTTGCCGGTGAGCAACAAAACCGTTAATATAACAATATGATGAGATTCACAAGTGATGTGTACCACGCCAGAGAAAGACTCAAACGGCTGCAACACAGAAGACAACAAGCCACTGAAGCCAACATCAGATGGCCCAGCACCGCAAGACAAGATCTGATCGATCATCTTGCACAAGAGATCAAACAAACAGAAAGGAAAGCCAAACTATGTTCACTATATTAAACAACAACACAGCAGTGATCGACTGCGACGACTTGCAAACAGCAGTACGATTCGTTCAATCATTAGAGAGTGGATTGGATCGAGTGAAACAACACTCACCATACACCATTGTCAGGACAGACAATCTCACACCAGCAGCTGGAAAGGCTGATGCCTACATAGGCAAGCGTGAGTTGTTCAACAGATAATTAGTTGCGCATTCACACGATCGATCATATAATATCATTTTAAATCAATCAATCAATCAAACGTTATGGAAAAACAAATCAAAAAAAGTCGCAAAGCAAAAGCTTATTACACTCTTCAAAACGCTGCAGGTAAAGATGTGAGCATCGACCTGAACAATTACAACGTGCAATGTGTCAAGACTGGCAAATCAAAACAATTTTATCACAAATACTTGGCTGGTCTGATCGAGCGTAAGTATGGCAACAACATCGATAGATTCAGAACCGAGTATGTGAGTAGAGAGGCTGCTCCAACTAGCAACGAACGACGCAAGAACTATCTAGTGACTCGTATACAAAAGCTATCTGTACAGCTGAGCAATTTGCGAGGTGAACTGGCAGAGGCTGAATCAGGAGTCAAATGCTTTCCTGACGCGTAACTTTCCATTCCATAACTGATCCAGGACGGGGGTTGCCAAAAGCGCCCCCGTTCTTTTTTCATGACCGGGCTCTGAGACCAACCGTGTCTGTAGAACAGGGGCGTGCGAGGAAACAATAGTGTAGATGCAAACACGTGTTTTAAGGGATACGCATGCTCCAAATTTTTTCGCGCGATTCCCCAACCTTGCCATATAAGGCCCGGGTTGTATATATAGTATATGAGAGCGTTGTCAATCATCATGTGCATGTTGCTCGTGGGGTGTGTGTTGAGACCCGTGACCAATCCCAACAACCCTGCGCAGCAGACAAACAGATCCACACTGATCACAACAGAGTCCACACCAATCCCAATCACCACAATTGATCAAGATGGGGATGGCACCTTGTCTGCCACTGAGAGACAAAGTCTCATAGGAGATCAGCCAGGTGTGTTACCCACATTCAGCATGATCATCGGACTGGTGCTGTTTGCCAGCATCGCCAGCGCGTGGGCCAGTTCCAAATGGTCCCCCAAGAAACACCCACCAACACGTGACACTGATGATCAGACCGGGTGAACGGTCAACACTCTCGGACGCGTGTGAGCGGCGTTGGGAGCCTGCGGCTCCTGAACACAATTTCCAACCGGAAGCGCCTGCGGCGCTATATATATTATTATGATGAATCAACAAGAAATTAACAGAATCAACGAATTGTACAAGCGACTAGATGAATTGGAAGCAGAAAACACACGGCTCAAGCACAATGCTGAAGCTGTGTCTTATGCTGCTCAGATCAAACGCATGAGTGATGTGATATCCACGATGAACGAGAAAATGGACAAGCTGATGGACAAACCAGCCAAGTCCACTCGCAAGACCAAATAATGGAATTCGAACTCAAGATACTTGCCACCAGCAAGATCAAGGAGCGTAACTTGTTGAAGTTTGCCAACATCGCCATGAACAAACCTGACACTGGTGTGGAGATCAAGAACAAGAGCGCTTATTATGTGATACGTGATTGTGCCACACTGGCCAACGATTACATACCACACAAATGCTATGCTAGCCTGCACGATCCCATTGGATCCTTGGTGGGAAAGTTTGACACAAGTGACATACAAGACTTCGTGTCACGTGCAGCTCAACACGAGCATACACAACAATTGCTCAGCATCATATTCACGGACATCTACAAACGTGAAGCAGATGACTGGACTCCTCCGGTGGCTCCGGAACCAGAAGAACTTGAGATTGATGCTGATGCTGATCATGACGAGATCTATGGAGAGTATGGATACACCGACACCGACACACAAAACACCGTGGAGCTGCCGATTGAACCACCAATCGATCTGGATGACAGTGATGCTGTGACGATCAAACTGTTAGAAACGTTCAAAGCCAAGTGATCATCAACGCCTCTTGCTGGGCACGGCATAAAAACCTATCACCATGAAGCACAAGTCGAAAAAGCTTGTGAGCAACAGCCCACCAGTCATTTGAACCAGCTCCCAATCCTTGCCTCCGAACACCCAGCTCAATATGCCCCATCTGGCACTCTCACCATGTGGCACGATCACATCATACGATATGTTGGGATTCAACGCGTAATAGATCATCAAGAAGCACATGGTGAACGTGATGCACATGAACAACACTCTTCTGGTGCTTTTCACAAATGGATCATTGGCTTGTTCCATCTGGTTTTGCATCATCGCACGGATCATCTTGTCATCACGTGCTGCCAATAACATCTGATCCTGGCGTTTCTGTTCGATCCACGCGTTGATCAAATTGACACCAAGCTTCAAACCTGCGCCAATTATTGTGTTAAATACGGGTCCCATATAAATACTTAGTAAATGAGGTTCACACTTTCATTGTCTGACTACTTTGATCAGTACGCTATCAACAGATCCAACAACACAACCAACTGTCCGGTGTGTTATGATACATGCATGACACAGCAAATCGAACAAGACCTGAGACACTTGCTCATGTGTTACAAAGAAGATTTGTTGTTACGCACAGTCACAGAGTATCATTTGAGATACGGAGACACTCCAGTGGTCACACCACAATTTGTGGATCGTGTGGCGGAGCGTGTTGCACATGAACTGGCTAGATACTGTGAGTCACATCAAAAATTATTTGATCAGTTTCCGGATCTATAGTCACTTGCACCGTCCGGACATCACCTGGGTGATCGATTATCAAGTCCGCTAGAGGTGTCTCGATGTGTTCTGTTATCAATCGTCTCAACGGTCGTGCACCATACATGGTATCATCATTCAACTTGACTATGTGTTTCACAAGATTGTCATTGAATATCAATCTACATTTGATGTTGCTTCTCAAATTGTTTTTAAGTTGTTTGAGCAATATTTTCGCCACTTGTGTCACGTGCTGGTCTTCTAGCTTGTTGAACACCACAGTCTCGTCTATTCTGTTGAGAAACTCTGGGGCATACATCTTGCGCAACTCTTCTATCACACCAGCTTGTGTGTCTGTGTGTGCAGCACCGAAACCCACACCGTTGAGCTTCTCGAAACGATGTGCTCCTATGTTGCTTGTCATCACGATTATCGTGTTCTTGAAATTGACGTCCAATCCTTCACTATCTGTCAATTGACCATACTCGAATATCTGCAGGAACAGTTGTAACACCTCCGGATGAGCCTTTTCGATCTCATCAAATAACAACACACTATACGGGTTGAACCGCACGAACTCAGTCAGATCACCTCCATCACCAAAACCTATATAACCAGGTGGACTGCCTATCAACTTGCTCACACTATGCTTCTCGCTGAACTCACTCATGTCGAATTGCTTGAAGCTACCATCATGAAACATCTGTTCTCCTAGTGTTCTTGCAAGATGTGTCTTGCCAACACCTGTGGGTCCTAAAAATAATAGTGAACATATTGGTTTGTTTGGATCGCTCACACCAGCTTTGTTGCGTTTCACAGCGTTGCATATTCGATCAATACCATCATCTTGACCTACAACATGTCGTTTCATCTCACTTGATAATTTTCTGAGCATTAACGACTCGTCTTGCTCTAGTGAACTGATTGGCACACCGGACCGGTTGCTTATCAGATCACGTACCTGACTCAGTTCAATCCGGATCGGTCGAGCTTTACGTTGCTCTATCAATTCCTGCTCTTTGATATGATCATCTAGCCGATCACACAACTCAAATTCAGTGTCTCTATGTGCAAGAGCAAGATCAAACTCCTGATTTTCAACACATTTGTTTTTGTAATTGATAGTGTTCTCGATTTGCTCCATCAATTGTTCAACATCATTAGTTTTGTATCGCTCGATCTTGACCCGAGCTCCAACTTCATCTAGTATATCTATTGCTTTGTCTGGAAATCTCTTGTCAGTCATGTATCTGCAACACAGTTTGACAATTTCTGTCAACACACCTTTGTTGTATTTAACATTGTGAAACTCTTCATACTTAGTTTTAATCCCTCTGAGTATTTCTATTGTGTCTGTAGTTGTAGGTTCATCCACTAAAATTGATTGAAAACGCCTATCCAACGCACCATCATTCTCGATATGCTCTTTATACTCTTGTATTGTTGTCGCACCTATGCAGCTCAATTTACCTCTCGCTAAAGCTGGTTTCAATATGTTACTAGCATCCATGCTACCACTTGTACTACCTGCCCCTACAAGTGTATGTAATTCATCAATGAATAATATTATGTCTTTATGAGATTGTACGTAATTGATAACCTCCTTCAATCTCTCTTCAAATTGTCCTCTATAAATCGTACCAGCCACTAGTTGAGCGAGATCTAATGTGTATATTTGTTTGTTACGCAGATTACTAGGTACTATTTGTTTAGCTATTCTCTGAGCTAACAGCTCTACAACTGCTGTCTTACCAACACCAGGCTCTCCTATTAACACAGGATTATTTTTAGTTCGTCTGCTCAGTACCTCGATCATGGATTGTACATCTTCTTCCCTGCCTATCACCGGATCGATTTCACCTTTACTTGCTTGCTTTGTTAAGTTGCTCGCATATGTTTCTAACACACTCTCTGTATGATCACCAAATACATCCGCATCTGATGAACTACCTTGTGCCGCTGTATGTTTAGTTCTCTTTCTGTTCAATGCTTTCTTGGAGCTCACGCGTGAGTAAATATCTTCATACAACACATCGACATCAATATTTTTCAATTTGAAAAGATTGTTACCACTGCCTGTATCACAGACAAGTATACTCAGCAATAGATGGTCTATATCAACCAGATTAGCATCCATTTCTTGAGCGATACAGCTAGCATATGATATCATCTTGAGCATCCGTGCACTTGGTTCAATCTCTTTTAAATCTGGTTTTTTAGGTCCTTTGTATTTTCCAAGATTTGAGACAACAAATGATCGAAAGCCTTCAATATCTATCTGATGTACTGTCTGCATTATCTTTATACCTTTAGGTACTCGATCACTCTCCATGATGCTCAAAAGCACATGTTCCGTCGTGATAAAATCATGTTGGTACTCCCTTGCTAATTTCTTAGCATGCATCATGACCCTCCTGCCCCCTACTGAAAGCTCTGGTTGTTCATTCATGTTCATAAATTATTTAATAAATTATAATCTTTATTGTTGACATATGCAACACAATCATTTATAATAATAGTATGTTTATTGAAGTGTCACATGAAAGTCCAATCTCCATATTGGAACATTCTCTATCTTACAATGATTATGCATATGCATTAGTACATCTGTTTGAGACTCATCCACGTTACTATGAGTTTTTTAAAAATGTTCGTAGCTGCTCTGATACACCGGTGTTGTTGGATAATAGTATTTTCGAATTAAAAAAAGCGTTTGACCCTAAAAAATATTGTGGATGGATTGATAAATTGAAACCTAATTATTATATTGTACCTGATGTATTGGAAGATTGTGAAGCCACATGTGATGCATGGAACAGATGGATGTTGCAATATACTGACAATAGTCATGCATTAGGAGATGGTGCTCTCAAAATAGGAGTGGTGCAAGGTAAAGACTGGAACGACCTGGTTGAGTGTTATAGATTTATGTCTGATAACGCCGAGTATGTCGCGATAAGTTTCGATTATTCTTATTATCAACACACTGGTTATTGCGCCAACTCGTCTGATCCACCAGTATTAGCCAAGATGAGATCTGGAAGAATTAGATTCATTCGACAGTTAATAGACGAAGGTATCTGGAGATGGGATAAACCACACCATTTACTAGGTTGTAGTCTCGCAAATGAGTTTAGATGGTATGTTGATAACAACATACACAATATAAAAAGTTGTGACACGAGCAATCCGGTTGTTGCAGCCATTAAGGGTTATAGATATAATGATGATCTAGGTCTACAACACAAACCTAAAACACTTCTGGCTGATCTGATCGACCATGAGATGACTGATGATCAGATAGATGATTTAGAATATAATACTAAAATGTTTAAAAAAATACTAAGAAGATAAGATGTTATTTGAAAATAAAAAATGGGTGGCGTTTTTCAGTCACACAGGTAATGAGATATACAATATATCTAAGAATATAGGTAGATTTCCTGATCGTGTTATAACCAACAAACAACCGGGTGATAAATCAATAAACAAGAAGCTACTAAGCAAAACAGATATTATGTACGTCAAAGATAGACCGGACAAAGAGGATTATGACCGTGTGATTTGGTCAGACTCTATTGTGACGTTACATGGTTGGATGAGAGTGTTACCTAAAATGATATGTAAAGATTACATAGTATATAATTTACATCCGGGGTTGATAACGAAATACCCGGAACTAAAAGGAGCGGATCCGCAACGTAGAGTTTTCGAATGCCCGGACCCGGATAAATATGATAGAGTTGGATGTGTTATACACCATGTTACACCTAAAGTAGATGATGGTAGAGTAATAATAGAGAGATCTACAAAAAATACTTTCTCCGGTACAAGTACATTAAGTTGCCATTTACATCAAATGGCTACAGAATTATGGATAGATTTTATTAACCTATCCATTGATGAGAATTATTAGCCTTACGATTATATTAAAAATATTAATCCTAACATCCTGCGCTACAATCAAAACCGAACACCATATAACATTGGATCATAATATCAGAGTAGACATCAATATTGAAGGTCATGATGCTATGTCCTTTTTTGATGAGCTAAGTGATCCGATTGCCAAATATGAACGATCTGTTTCACGAGCACAGGATAAAGCGATACAAGAGAGTGTAGATATGTACGTAAACTACATATATAGTGATGTTGAGTAGATTTAAAATTTTGTATGATGTGCCTATCGATGTAGGTTCATATATTAAATACAAAGAGCAGGTGCCGCGGCGTGTTGGATTTGGAGAGGTAGTTGGCATTTATGGTAACAATATTAGTAAACGCTATGAAATTATAAATCTCGATAAACGATTGAGATGTATTGTCGACATGAATCATAACTATAAGCGTAGATCAATACATTCCAAATATTGTAAGCATGTTGATATAAGATCAACAATATTACAAAAGAAGCATTTTGAGATTGGTGATGTTGTTTGTCATAAACGTTTTGGATTAAAAAAATACGGTGTTATAATCAGCTTTCACCATCCGGATGAAATATTTTCTGAGAATATTACTGGAGAACATAACGGTACTGATTTAATAGATTGTGTGGAGATTGAACCGAGATGTTTGGTTAGAGTTAGAGATAAAGATAACGAGGTTGTTAGATTCACATGTAAGAAGAAACACCTTAAATTATGTGAGGTTGATATGTGGAGTGAGAAAGGTGTCATTATCAAATGATGCCGTGGAGAGCATTGAACATGAAGGGCAAACTATTAGTTGTCGCTTGTTGTTTTAACATGTGGATAGCAGTTGTTCTCGCAACAGACGGTAAGTGGTCGTGTATTTTTTCTGTAATGGTAGCAATGATTTGTGGTATTTGTACTTTTGATAGAAGATACCAACATCAAGACGCAAAAGATATTAATGAAGGACGAAAATAGACAATTTGATACCGGTGCGCAACGTGATACCGGTGAAGGTAAACTACGCATGAGCTTGGTACCACAACAGGAATTAAAGCGTGTGATGAAAAGATATCTGGATGGCGCTGAAAAGTACGGTGAGAACAACTGGATGAAAGGCATGCCACTCAGTGTGTATTACGACTGTGCACATCGTCACTTAGAAGCTTGGTGGAGATGTGAAGACGACGAAGATCATGCTGCAGCTGTTGTGTGGAATTTACTATGTGCTATGCATACAGAGAGGAAAGCTCATGATGTAGATGCGTTTCCAGCTGAAAAGAAAATGGATGACCGGATTAAATTTCCAAAAGATTAGTTGACATCATATTTTGTATATGTTATAATGTTGTTATGTTAATTGGATTTACAGGAGCTCAATGCACAGGCAAGACAACCTTGTTAACTGAGTGTAAAAAACATCTTACTGATGGCTGGAGTTATGTTGATGAAGTTACACGTAAAGTAAAAAAAGCCGGCCATTCGATTAATCTAGATGGTAATGATATAACTCAACTATTTATACTGAACGAGCATTTGAACAACCATACTAGCTATGATGATACTAATTGTGTTTTAGATAGATGTATACTTGATGGATATGTGTATACATCATGCTTGGCAAGACGTGGCTTAGTGAGCGAATGGGTAACAACCTACGCATGTAATTTATTAAATGTTTTGGTTGATAAGCTGGATGTGATATTTTATACTCAACCAGAAGATGTAATGTTAGTTGATGATGGCACTCGCAGTACAGACAGGTCTTTCAGACAAGATATTATCAATAGATATGAAGATTTATTCGCACAGGATTATTACTGGATTGACAAGCTTGTGAGA
>VMHT01006815.1_pt1 | contig 10465 bp, 7 predicted proteins | sample 4693611 | NCBI WGS metagenome assembly VMHT01 (sample SAMN12280063, study PRJNA550983) | marine metagenome | isolation source: seawater sampled from same location over 5 years 0.02-0.2 micron viral filtrate | place: USA: collected off the coast of southern California halfway between the port... ...
AAGAGCAATTTATATTCATTCAGAATCATAATCTTCTTCTATTTCTATTAAACTCATAAATATTGCAACGAGGTCAGGTCTTTTAGCTTTCATTAATATCTTTATTATTTCTTCATAAGATTTTAACATAAAGTATATATATTATAATATATATAAAAATGATAAAACAAGGTAAATATGGAAGTATAAATGTATTCATTAAAGATTTATTTATATCTTCATTTCCTATTACAGATAATTGGAATTTAGATTATTATAAAAAAAAATCTAATGAAGCTCTTTTAAAAGGTATGAGAGATGAAAATATAAAACTGCAAACTATGATTAAAGTATTTTATGAAATTTTAAGTAAATTCTATTTAATGAAGAAACATAATAAAAGAATGAGAGGAGAAGACCATCAATTAGTATTTATGGCTATATTATCTTTAATAAAACTTAATAAAATTGATGAAGATGATTATATTTTAATTTGTGGTAGAAAAAAAACAAAAAAACTTAAGGTCTATTAGTATTCTTTTGATTTTGTTGTAATATTGTTTGAGCTATATTTAAATCAGCATCTATTTTTTTAATTACTTTGTATATTACACCACTACTATCATCTACTGTTGCTTCTGTTCCATCCGGGTCAGCTATAACAGTTTTAATTGTATTTAATGTTGTAGGTTTTGTTACTGTAAATGAAACTTGACTACTTTCTAATGTATACGCATCAGAATAACCATTTACTTTATTAACAACAGCAAATACCGGTAGATTTACTCCATTTGTAATTCCTATATATTCTTGGTCAGGTAATATATCACTCTTTATTAAATAATATGGTCTTGTAGATTTTAAAGGTAAAGAAGAAGCTCTTATTAATGTTGAACTTCCATCAACTTCTATCACAGGATAAACATTTACTTGAGTTCCAGAAGCACTTATGAAATTACTTGGAACATAAAAAGGAGTTGGTAATATTGGAGTAAAACCTATTGAACCATATGGATTAACATAATATTCTTCTATCTCGGCATTATTTACTTTAGCATTTGTAGTTATTAGATTTGTATTTGGAAGACTTGTATCTCCTACTCTTTTTTGAAAATTTTCTGTATTATTATTAAACTGATTATATTCAAATCCTAATATCTTCCATAATGAACTCTCCCACTGACTTTCAGTTAAACCAAAATTACTAAATGTAACTCCACTATGAGAATCAAATATAGTAAAAGGAGATAAATTTGTATTTGGAGGTATTGTTGTTTGATTAAATTGTCTATTTATATTTGCTATTTCTATATACGGCAACATATCAGGACAAAATGTTAATTTTGATAAAACTTTATTTATTTTATATACTTCATTACCTACTGTAGAAGATAATGGAACTAATGAAGCATTATTTTTAGTCCCTACTATTTCTCCACTATCAAATTGACCACTTACATATTCAGGAGTATATAAATCACTGAAATTAAATCTATTTGATACTGAATCAAAATTTATTAATGGAGCTTGAGCTCCACAATAAACTAATGGAACTATATTTGCTGGTGTTGATACTTGATTTTGTAATAATCTAGTTCTTATTTGTGTAAATGAACCATTTGTAAAAGCCATACTTCTAAGTTGTCCATTATATAAATTTATGAATCTATTTCCATAAGCATTTGCGTGGTAATCCCAACCAAATTTAAATGACCTTGTCCAACTTGTATTATTACCAGTTGGTAATATTCTTCTATAAACATTTGAAGCATTTTCAAGATTACTATAATTATAAAAACCATATGAAGCATTTAAAGCTTCAGGAATACCTCCTAATCTTTCTGTTGTTAAAGCAATGTAAGCTACATCATTATGTACATATTTCTTAGCAAATCCAAAATGTAAATTACTATATGAAGATTCTTTATTATTCCAATCAAAATTATCATTATTAACTTTATCTTTTCTTGAAGGGTCATAATAAATAAATACTGGAGCACTTCTCATATCAAAACCTTCTGGTTGTATTCTAATTAGTCCGAAAGCATCTAAATGATAATATGTAACCATATTATCATCTCCTAATATATTATCACGAGTTTTTGATACATCAAGTTCTATAAGTGTTAAACTAGCTGAATTATTAAAAAGAGCAGTATTACCATGTAAAAATCTTGCATTACTAGCATTCAATTCATAACTTGGAGCACTACCTAAATGACTGGAACTATACTTTGTTGTTATTGAAGCATTATTACTAAAATCAAATAATTCTGGATATAAAGCTTGAGATTCAAATAATTTTTTAAATTTTCTTAACATTGTATCTCCACTCATATCAGGATTCTCTGGATCTGTATCCCACTTTAAATTAGTTACAATCAATCCAACTCTACTAGTATTTAATTGTGTTATTGGAGAATCTGTTGATGATAATGAAGCAGATATAGGAAGTAATGTTTCAAAAAAACCTAAACCTCTTGTTAGTTTTGTTCCACTTGTATTTGTATATTCTCCATGTAAATCTCTACCATTAATAAATAACTCAGGTCTTAATACTCCTATTGTTTGAAAACCATTATAATATTCTAATGATCCTTCAGTATTATGTTCAGCTTCAGTTGATGAAGTAAATTTATTAAAATTATTTATAGAACATAAATATGGATTACCAGATTGAAATGTTTGAAAAGTAGGACTTTCATTTTTAATTGTTAATGGAGAATCATTTATAACATTTAAATCATCATAAGCAGTCATACCTGTTGGAGTTTTTAGTTTTAGTGTTATTTTTTCTCCTACTTTATTTTTTTGTATTTCTGAAGTTAATGTAGAAGCAATATTACTTGGAGAATCAAATCCTATATCTGTTTTAAAATTTGTTATCTTTTTATATGGAATATATTTATGAGTCCAAGGTGGAGTATAAGAAGTATTTAATTGAGAAGCATTACTAGCACTTACAGGATCATAATATTTTATTCCATCTCTAACAAAAATAAGAGCTCTTGAATTATCATTTTTATATACATATTGAGAAAATGAATTCAGTTGATTATTATAATGATAATCAGAAGTACACAATATTTCCAATAAATCATATCTCAAAGTATTACCCTCATCATCATAAGTCAGAGAACTTTCTACTGTTGCTCCAGTTCCAGAGTTATTTATAGATGTCCATAAAGCATTATAATTATTTTGATTAGATGTATATTCTGACTCAGCTTTATCAAATCTTCTTGGTAAATTAAAATATTGTTCTCCATTTAAATTCTTGTAAAAATTTATTTCAATATTAGCTTCATTATCTTTAACTTCAAAAGTTCTTGAAACATTCTCAGTAAAAGTTTGTTCAAAACCTTCTATTGTATTACAAGCATTACCTGAACCATTTATTAATGTTTCTTGTAATGTATACTTTAAACCAGTATTATTTCCAGTAAATTCTATAACTTCTCCACCAGCTCCAATACTACTTACATAAGCAGAATGAACTGATATTTGATCTCCTATATTTAATTTTAAACCATCTCCTACTCTATTTGTAAATACAGATTTAGATTCTGTATTAACATTAGCTTGATATTCTAAACTATTTTTTCTATTACAATCAAGAAGAATTGTTTTTTCATAACCACTCATATCTATATTATTATTATAGATATTATAAAAAATCTTTTTAAAAAAAAACTTATATTTATAGAGTTATATCATAACTATACTATACAGTAATCAGGCATCATAACAGACGAGGATACCGTTACTTAAATTAGCAAACTTGGCTTGTTCTAAATAGACTCTTTGAGTATAACTATGAACATTCAATTTAGTATAGTTATGATATAACTCTATACCACGAGCATTAACTCTTTCTCCTTTATTTAATCTGTATGCTTGTCTGAAAAATCTTCCTGAAATATGGTCATTCTTATAATTCTCAAAATGATCTTCTGTTAAATTATTAACTTCAGAAGTATAACAAGCTTTTGGAACAAATGGTTGAGTTCCTTCTGCTTGTTGAACATTATGGAAATGTCTAGCATTATTATTAACATCAATAGGATATAAAAACTCTCCATTATATTTAACATTAGCAATTAAAGAAGCACTGTAAGAATCATTACCTAAACTATTAGTTCCATACATAGCTCTTGAATTGTAAGCATTTAATAAATGCTGTGAAGCAGAAGCATTACTTAATGAAACAATCAATTTAGTAACTATCTTTCCAGCTCCTCCAATATTTCTAATGTTATTAATACCAGAAGCACTTTCAGTAGCAGTAAGAGTTTGTTTAGATAAATGATAATCCATATACGACATAGTCATATTACTGTTTTGTCTAGCAAATGCATCCATTATTTCAGTTGGATAAAATATATGGTCAGACACTAATTTTAATGAATTCAAATCAATATCTAAATCTGCTCCAGTAACAGTAGCTCCAGACCTAACACTAACTCTCTTACTATCAGCAAGAGTAGAAGCAAGTGGAGTAAAGTGTAATTCAATACTGACTTGCTCTCTGAGCATATACAAAGGAAGCTGGTTCATTTTCAAGAAACTAAAGAGCGATGAGAGATTAATTTGGAACTCTCTTTTATTTTTAAGATTCATATAATTTTGAAATGTTGTTTTATTATTAGTAGGGTCAGCATCTCTATCATATTCTCTTCCTACATCAATTCTAATTTCATCTGCTGTAGTATCAGTATCTTCATTATAATGAAAACCAAAATTAACAGATTTTCCAGTTGTAATCATTTCTCTTTCTTTAGTATTTTCTCCACTAATGAATGTAGACCTGTAACTTTCGTAGAAGTTAAAATCCTCAGTTGAATTTATTGTCTTAGTGCCTACACGGAGCACAGCACGCTGGACGATAGAAGAACCAGCAATATTTAAAGGCATGAAGGAATCAATATCAGTTTGAGCCATACTGAAAACAATCTTAGAATTACTGTGGAGTAATCCTTTATTTTCTAAAACAAATCTACAGAAAGTCTGACTTTTAACAACTGGTTCAAGAATATCAGAGTCTACAGACATTTGCATATTAGTAGGTAGTGCTCCAATTCTTACAATATCAGGAACATTAGCTGGTGCTGAAGAAACTTCAGGTGGAGCACTTGATTTTAAATCTTGTTGTATTTCTTGAGACATATTAGACATAATTATTTATATTATATCAAATAAAATAATTTTAAAAAATAATTTAGGTTTTTTTTATATTAAAAAGCTCTTTTAATTCATTATCTGAACTGAACCTCCAGATGAAACCATAGTATTTCTTGCGTGAACAAATAAATACAAAGCATTAGGATTATCAGTTGTTAAATCACTTTCAATTTGAAGAGTAAATGGAACATTACTGAAATCAACTCCATTACCAGATATTTTATCATATACTACACCTATACCAGCAGTCAATCCTCCTTCCGCATACTTCTTATAATCTAATCCAGAACCATTAAATCCAACAACTCTGTTATTTGTAGGAGATACAGAAGTCCTTTCAATATTAACAAAGTTGTCTAATGAATCTAAAAAGTTCCTAACAACATCAGCAGGAGCAACTTCAATCCTATCATCATCTTTCTGTGGAGTATCTAGATTATAGTGTAAAGGAAAGCGTTGTCCTGCACGATTAAACACTAATGATTTTATTTCTCCTATAGCATTATTAGTATTCATAGGGTATGAAGTCAATAAACCATTTTGAGCTAGATTATTAATAAATGAAACAGGAACAAAAGAACCAAATACACCTAAGACATTAGATTGTCCTAAGTTAAGATTAATAACAGCATTAGTAGAATTAATAGTTTGATAGAAAGTAGAAATAGTATTGAATTCAAAAGTATTACTTGGACTTCTATTTAATCTTGCGAGCGATTCAGCATCAGGAGTAACTGTTTCAGCAACTAAAGATAATTCAGATAATTCATAGAAAGCATCACTGAAGGAAGCACTACTATCACTCTCAGAGTAAAACACATTAACATCTGGCGACAAATTTATAGAAATCTCAAGCCCCCCAAGACCCCAAGTCCTAGAAAGCGGTATTGGCTCCTGAGAATTTAGGAGTCCTGAGGTGAGACTTATACAGAAAGAATTACCACCAGTTAAAGTCTTTGGATTATTAACAAATGTGTCTCTTTGTCCTTCAAAGTTAGGAGTAATTAATGCATTATTAGATAACCAATTAATTCCATCGGAGCTACTTGTTTTAGTCGGAAGGTATGTGCTCATCATTTTGTTGTAATTACGTATTGTTTCTATGGACTGCTTAGTGCGATGAGTAGAAAAGGACAGCTGGTCAATTACAGAATATACACCGGTAGAATCACTCATAAATTGTCTAGTAGCATCAACTGGAATCTCACCTACTCCTGAAGAAGACACTCCTTTGAATGCTGAGAACTTACCACACAATCTAACACTACCACCAAGTAAATATTCATCTCTCTCTCCAATCTCAAACCTTAATACAGGGTTACCGCCCTTAAAGCTGACACGTCCGTTACTTAAAGTGTTTGCTGGCAAAACTTCTATGTTCTTATTCATATTTTTTATAATATAAATAATAAAAAAATTTTAAAGAAAAAAAAATATTGTTAAAAAAAAATATTGTTAAAAAAAAATAGTTAGTTGCTCTTTTATATTTCTACCGTTATTGAATCTCCTTTAATTTCAAGAGTTCTTAAATGTGCTACAAATGAATGAATTAACATATTCTCTCTATCAGTTGTTTGAGTAGGATGATTGTATTCTAATTCAACTGAGTAATCCTTACCACGCGTATCGTATACCCCATCGTTCAAACTGAGAGCACGACCTATAACTGCGTTGCGTTGGAATGCTTTGAATGAATGAGGTTCTATACCAGCCATCAATAAACTCTTTTCTAATTCAATCAAAGGAACTTGTGAGATTGAGGTTTTTGAAGCACTTAATGTTGTATCCACTCTTCTACTTGGTTGAAGTCTGTTTTCATAGGTCATTTGATATGAAGAGAGACCGTTCCATATACCTCTCAATCCATTAGAGTTACTACGAACAATTAAATCTTTTGGATCACTTGATACTAGATAAGTTCCAGAACAACTAATAGTTTCAGCAGTTCCTTTTGTATTACTTGCTACTGGTATATGTAAAATACTACGAGCTCTTGAATTCATAAGTGGAAGTCTTACTTGAGCATTAACTTCAGAAGCTAGTAAAGAATATTTGTAGTTAGTGTATGAAGGATAATCATATCTCATAGTTCCTTGTTGACTTAAACCTTTTACTAAAGATTGAGTGTAACCATCAGGCATTTTAACTTCTCCAACAATTAAATTAACATTCTTTAATGTATAAGAAGCTTCATAAGAACTTCTTGTTTCAACAGCAGTAGAAAACATAACAGATTTTCCAGTAGTAATAGAAGCATTTGTAACAGTAGCAGTAGAATCTTCACAAGTAATCTTAATAGCTCCATTTCCGGAATCAGCACTTTGATCCCATTCAATAGTTTTTATCTTAAAATCAGGAGCATTAGTCAAAGAACCATCTGTAGCTTTACTAATAGATGCGTTTGTAGTAGAACCATTAGTAATAGAATCTAAATCTACAAACTGAAATGTTTCTCCAACAACAAAAGGAAAGTTCTGAATACCAATTTGATTGTTAGTTCTCTTTAAGAAAAATGAAGGTAGAGTTTGTCCAGGACTAAGAGAAGCATTAGCATCAGTCTTACCTCTAAATACCGGATTCAAAGCAGGAAGTCTTTCTTTAAGAACACCATCTAATTGTCTGAAAACGAATCTTGGTTCTTCAGTCAAAATTTCTATACGAACACCATCAACTAACATATTAGCAAATACACGCTCAGATTGGAATATACCACTTGGTAGTGGAATTAATACCTTAGCACTAGTAAAGTCAGCATTAGTGAAAGAAGCACTTGTAGTTTCTGTATTATCTTCTCTCTTGAAGTATGGATTAGTAATAGTATTATTTCCATTTGTTTGAGTAGTCCCTAACTCTCCACGATTAAATGGATTCCATTTAGTAGCTCCTTCAGTTAAACATCTCTTATTTTTTTGAGTATCATTTGTATCATAATCATATCTAACAGTAGAAAGAACATTTACATTATTAATTTCTTCCAATAAAACTCCAGCATTTGTAAGTATTCTAATATCACGAATTAGTGTCTGTGTAGCGGATTCACTATCCAATTGTAATCTGGTAGGAATTGCTCCAGTTGGAAAAGTTAAAGAAACATTACATTCAATATAGCAGTTATTTGGTTGAAAGAATTGAATGGTTGGTGGAATAAAAAAGTTAATTCTTTGTTGTGGATTGAAATCTAATCCATTATCAGCTGGTAGACTTTTAGTTTCTTGAGCTATTGGAATCATATCTTCGGCACGAAAAAAAGAGGAGGACATTTTATTTATAATATAATAAATAAAATATTTTTAAAATTTATCGGAATTTACATAAAATAATATCATTATCCATTATTTAAAAAGAGGAACTTGGTCTAATTTGTGCTGTATTATCCATTGTTCTTGAAGCAATCATTCCTTGAGCACTTAATATAGGACTGACTGCTTGTGAAGATGCTGTTTGGTTGGCTGTATCTTCATCTCCAGCTTCTCCATCTTTATCTGCTTTTCTTTGACTTTGTATATCTTTAATTTCTCCAACTGTTCCAGTAATAGCTTCAACAGCACTTGATAAAGCTCCAATTGGAGCAAGAAAAGGTAGTGCTAGAGACACAGCATCTATTCCACCACTTACAATTCCAGCAATATCAGAAGCTTGATCCCAACCATTCATTTTACCAAAATCTCCATCAGAAGCTTTAACCACATCAACTATACCACTTGTAATACCCATAGCAGTTCCAGCTACTTTATTAACTGTACTTATAGTATCTTTAGCACTATTTATACTATCTATTCCATCATTTAATCTTGAAAATAATTTATTTGATTCTGTTTCTGTTTCTTCTGTATCTTCTACTGCTGGAGCACTTGAACCAGCAACAGAACTTCTTGCTCCTTGTGTATCTCCTTGTGTTGTTGGATTAGCAGGTGGTCTATTTGTTCCTTGAGCATCATCTCTAGCTGGATTTTGAACTTGTGGTGTTATAGGTGCGGTTGTTGAATTAGCTTGTGGAGTTGTTACTGGAAGATTAGCACTTTGAGCTCTAAGTGCTCCACTTCTAACTTCAGCAACATTTCTATTAGCAACATTAAATGTACCAGTAGGAGCACGAGCATCTACACCACCAGCTGTAGCAGATTGATCTAAAAATTGTGTTGTTGCACTACCACGAGGTAAAGCTGTTACAGATCTAGATAAAGAAGCATCTCCTCTTTCAGCAATAGCAACAGGGTCAGTCATGCTAGTTACTCCTCTTCCAACTGCTCTTCCAGTTGCTCTTACACCGCTTCCAACTGCTGAAACACCGCTTCCAACTGCTGAAACACCGCTTCCAACTGCTTGTCCAAGTCTACTATCTCTTATTAATCCTAATCCAGAACCAATACCAGTTAATCCTTTATTCAATCCAGAACCAATAGTAGATAATCTATCTCCAGCTCCAGCACCTCTTAAATAGGCACCAAATCCACCAGCAGAACTAATATCTTTATAAGAACTATAAAACTGACCTAAATCATTACCAACTGAAAATAAATCTCTTGAACCACTTACTACTTCATCATTTCTTTGTTGTCCATCTAAAGTTGATAAATTTGTTTTTAAATTTCTTTGTAATTCATCTATAGTTCTTTTTCTTATATCTTGAGACATAGCATTAGCTCTTATAGCCTGAGAAGTCATAGCATTTTGATTGGAAATACCTTCTTCATATCCGAAATCACTCATATTTATAATATATGATTGATAAAAAATTTAAATTAAAAAAAAGAGTTATTTATTCATCATCAGAAGAATAAACAAAATTGTCTCCACCACTTTCTTTTATATCTTGTCCTTCTGCTACAAGTGTTTCAAAATTATGGTATGCTTTAGGAGGATTACTCTGTAAATCTAAGTGTAAGAAATCATATCTATTAGGAGTAGCTTTTCTGTATATTTCTAAAAACTTCTTTTCTCCACCAAATAAATCTCCATACTCTTCAGCTATTCTACCTAATTCTTTTTGATTAGGAAAAGGACTTCCAATAATTACATTTGTAGCATTAGCTCTAATTACTGGACTAACAGCTCCAGTAAATTTCTGACTACTAAATAATAATAATCTTATATTGTAATGTCTGAATCTTGAAGCCAGATGATTAACACTTGCTTCTCTTCTAATACTACCTAAACAATCATCCAGTATAACTGCTATATCAGGCATATCTTCTTTTTCTTCATATGATTTTTGTCTACTAACAATACCATCTACAATTGAATCATCATAAGTATCAAATGTATTAAATGCTTGTCTAACATAACGGCTTGTAATATCATTTGC
>VMHT01057545.1_pt1 | contig 10465 bp, 15 predicted proteins | sample 4693611 | NCBI WGS metagenome assembly VMHT01 (sample SAMN12280063, study PRJNA550983) | marine metagenome | isolation source: seawater sampled from same location over 5 years 0.02-0.2 micron viral filtrate | place: USA: collected off the coast of southern California halfway between the port... ...
TAGAGTTTGACGAGCTAGAACAGGATGATTTAGCTGAAGATGATTTAGAATATACAGAGCTAGACATAGACTACCTAGCAGGTAACTTCCTTGAAGATCTACTTGATGTCATACAAGAAGTTGACGAGCTAGGTAAAGCAAACAAAGCTCTGTCTGCAGATGGAGTAAAAGGTACTGCAGTAGGCTATGATGGTGACACCCAGATTAGTACCTTTGTTACTGACACAAACTTAAAGTTCTTAAGATCTATAGAAGATACACTAGAGATGAACGTATCTAAAGATGGTTCATACAGTATAACTATTGAACAAGAAGGTAAAGTAAACAGAGTTACTACTAACGGAGGCAGCTCCTCTGTTATTAATATTAAACAAGGAAGTTAACCTTTACGAGCATTTAAGTCTGCTTCTATTTTATTATGTACAGAGTCAAGCTCTCTAGTTCCACTTCTAATTACAGACTGTAACAAATTAAAGTTTTCTTTAGTTAGTTTTTTCTCTAGTTTTTTAATATCTGTAGAAGTTCTTTCTGTTATTAGCTGTCCTTTTCTATTAAAGAGTATTGTATAACTCAATAGTTTAGCTTCCGTTCTTTTTGTTTTCATATTAAATTATCTCACAAGTTCCTGCACTACATGCAAGCTCTTTAGTGTTCTCAGTATTATCTTCTGTTTCATATTCTGTTATCTTAGACCAATCTACTACGTCCGTAGTTTTATTTAACCACTTACGATACTCGTTATAAGTAATCTCTTGATACGGAGCTTGCTTATATGAATGATCTGAGTATGGTAAGAACGATATACCTGATACATCATCAAAGTTTTTGTATACCCAAGCACCTACATCTAACCATTCATCTTCTTTAACTGAGATTGTTACGGAAGGTTTATGCTCACACCATTTATCTTGATAGTCTTTCCAGATTTCTAAGTGTTCAGTAGCTGTAAAGTCCTTTCTAGTGTACGCACCTTTAGGACTCTTCATTGGAAAGTAAAACACATAAGTATGCTCTGGCTTAGTAAGATCATCTTCATAATACACACCTGCATCTACCATCATTCTAGCTAACGGATCTTTCTTATCTGCTCTAACAGTACGAAGATAGTATGGGCTATGTCTAGTGTGAATACCAGAGGCACTATCAACCAGTTGACTAACTGTTCCACTAGGCTTGACGCATGTTATTGCTGCGGATTGAGGGATACCTAGTTTCTTAGCCCATACTTTATTTATTTCTATAGCTGTATTTTTAAGTTTATCTAAATCTATTTTACCATTTAACATATCTTTGTTGTCCATGATACCTGTAAGAGATACACCTAGTAAAGACTCTTCTTCTGTATTTTGTTTCCACTTACTTGTTAAGTATCTAAAGTTTGTAAGTGTAGCTTGAAACGTACCAAGAACTGTAGCAGCTTTTACTTTGGTTTCTAAAGTATCTTGAGTATCATCAGCTCTTACTACAACCTCAGTAAGATTACAGAATTGTTTGTTGCGTAAGATAATCTCACTGCAAGGATTACAACCGAAGTGTTCGTACTCTTCTCGTCTACCGTTCTTAGCTGCCTGTTTTTCTGCAGCTTGACGATTAAACATACCACGTTCACCACTCTTAGACTCATACAAAGACAACCACTCACGCATAAACGCACCAGTTTCTGCAGCATCTGTGTACGCTACTGAGTTATTAGATAACGCTCTCTGCTGATTGTCTTCCCACCAAGCACCTGACTTAGCGTTACGCATACGGTTGTCTGAGAGGTTGCTGAGAGAGATTAAAGCACTTCTCCTTACTCCACCTACCACTACAACTTCTGCGACCTTACACATCAAATCATGGCAATCTATAGATACAAGCTTACGTTGTCCTTTTGTAATAGCATCACGAAATATGTTAATTGTGAAATCAAACAACTCTTCAAGAGGAGCAGGACCACTAGCACGACCACCAAATGTTTTAAGTCTAGCACCGTAAGGTCTGATGTTAGACACATCCCATGTGGGAACTTGCCCTGAATAAAGCAACGATAACATTTCTTTGTAGGCTTTTGCCCACCCAATTTTAGAGTCAGCAACTTTAATAACTGTATCAGTATCAAAGAGTTCCTCTGGTAAGTCAGGAAGTTGGTTGACATACTGACGCTCTACACTGAAGCCTACACCAGTGCCACACATAAGTATGTACAGTGTCTCATCAAAGGCTCTAACGTTATCAACAGCTAGATAGCTACAGTTAAAACCTGCTACGTTGTCTTGCTCTAATGCTTTACCTGCTGACATCAATGCTCTCATGCTTGGCATTACATCTAAATTAAGCACAGCCTGTTCTAATTCATCACGTACCTTTATAGTAACGTGTGCTGTATCAGGCTCAAGCTTTTGTATGTGTGTTACAAAGAAATTAAAGTAACGATCTACTGTTTCTTCCCACGTTTCTCTGCGTTGATTCTCTTCGTTCCGCCTAGCATATCTGCTTAGATGTATAAACTGTTGATAATTTGTAGGTAACTCTATACTCATAATACCACCTCCGAAAACTGTATTGCTATTAATAAAGCTATAGCTGAAGTTAAAGTTAAAAAGACTACAGGTACTATAGCATCCCATAATTTAACTTCTAACTCTAAGTCAGCATCCACACCATGAGATAGCATCATAGATACAGTGTATCCTAAAATAATTAAACTTTGTCCGATACCTAATCCTGCTAACAAAACAGCTCCTCTAATATCTGCAGTAAATATAAAATATCCTGCAGTTATAATACCAAAGAAAGGTATCATGTATAATAATCTAGCTATCATTTGTTTTCTCCTCTGTCCATAAGTGTATAGCTATAATAGCGTAGTGTATAATTTTTAATAAATCTCCTTGATTTTTATATTCTCCAGTAACAGAGTCAGGTTTCTTACCATACCTTACAGCGTACTTTATAATGTTACCCATGCAGAAACCATCTCCGTGTCCTGCATCTATAACCATTTCTGTTGCTTGCTGTTTGCCAGAAGCATAGTGTTGTTCGTATGTTTTATCTATGTATCTTTTTATTTGTTCTATTGTATTATGTTCGTTGAATTTATAATCAACCATTATCTAAACTCCTTTGGTAATGTTTCTTCACTATACCATTTAAAATTGTTAGCCTCTGCCCATTCAGCATGAGTTCTTTTAGTTCCATCTTTTCTTTTCTTAGCTGCAGGCATTGGAGCATACGGCTTTTGAAATATAAATACAAGCTCTATTGTATCAGGTAATGCTTTACGAATCCAGATATATTTACTATATTCTGCATGATCCCAGAATCTACCTTTAGCTTCTATAATTATCTGATCTTTTTCAAAGTCAGGCTCATAGTTATGTTCTACTACATAAGGTACTTTAGTAGTATGATGCTTCCAGTTACTTAGTATTCCTTGATGTAACTCATGCTCCCATTTACTATCGTATCCTTTAGGTACGTTCTTTTCTCTTGGTCTAGGCTTTCTAGGTTTTCTCATGTAATCTCTTCTGCTCTAGGTTCTCTGACTACTTTTGTTAAGTAAGTTAAAGACCTAGCATATTTAAAAGTTCTAAGTCCTTGTCCATCATTAGCATCTTTATGACACTCAAATTTAAACGGACAATAAAAACAATCTCTAGGTAATGCCATGTTACCAGAACTACCATTAGGTATAGGACTGTGACATCTTGGAGGTAGCTTTTTCTTTTTAATAGTTTTCTTAAGATCTTTAATTCTTTTCTTAGCGTCAACCTTATCAAACTCGTCAGGTCTATAAAGACAAAGCTTACCTGTAACCTTATCTATAACTAAGAAGCCACCTGCTTTAGTTTCTTCTGCTGCTTCGTATCCTGAAAGCTGTCCTAAGTAACCGAAAGGATCGTTCTGTGCTAGAGTTCCGTCTTCAAATTTCTTAAACGAAAACGGTGATGCTGATTTAACATCTATAACTTCTCCATTTATTTTACAATCCATGTGTCCTTTAACACCTTCAACTACTACTTCTTTCTGTTGGTCAGTAACTTTGTAACCTGCTAATCTTACTAGCATTAATACTAACTCTTCAAGTAGATGCCCATACAAAAACTTTATATGCGTTGAAGGTGCGTGTCCTTCTGACTCTTGTTTAAGGTTAGCCTCATACCAAAGTTTCCTGTCATCTCTACCAATGCTTGACATTCTAAGAGAAGAAGCTTTAGGATCTCTCTTGTATGGCTCAGACCACCCAAGTAAAGCTGCACTCATTGCTTTACCAAATTCATCTGCTTGCTTTTTAGTTATACCTAAACTCTTTTCTTTGTTTAGATTATTTAACTTATTATATATGTTATCTACTAAGTTGTCTAGTGTTTTTTTATTCTTCATCTTTATGCTCCGCAAAATTTCCACTATAATCATCTTTTTGTAATTTGAATATTTCTCTTGGTCTACTTTGGTTTGGCATGGCTTCTTTATTTTTTGAAAAACTTCTAACTTCACTGAGATTACTGTGTTTTTCTATTAATTCTAGCGCAGTTTCATTAGGATCTGTATGTTCTGCAAACCTTAACTTTCTAGTGGCAGGATCAAACAATAAAAATATAACACCTAACTCTATTTGTTTTTTAGTTCTACCTGATTTAAATTGAACTCTATTTCCTGTGTTTGCTCTGTGGTCTGGCTGTGCTGTCTTAACATCAATCAAAATTGTGTTGCCTTTTTTATCCATAGCTATCATATCTATTGGACCTGTACATCCTGAGTTTTGAAATACTTCATAGCCATTATCCCATAGCCAAGTGACAGCATAGTACTCTGCAAAGTCTCCTTTTCTATTCGTGTTCATTTTAATGCGTTTCACTCCAGTCTCTCCCATACTTGTATTCACCATCCAAAGGACAACGAAGATTAAAATGCTTGCCTGCTTCTATAATTGCTTTGACTCCTATGTCACCAATTAGCTCTGCAGTTTGTTTAGGTACTTCCATTTGCCACTCGTCATGGATGTTAGCAACAAACTTATACTCAAGGTTAGATTCTTTTAAATGTTTATCAAACAACACAAGAGCCTTTTTCATAACGATAGCACCTGCTCCTTGTAATAAACTATTTAAGGATGCGTGTTCATTTCTAATCCAAATAACTCTACCATCTAATCCTTTAACATAACCTCTAACTTTAGCTACTGCTTTAACTTTATCACTTAACTTTTTGAAAGCAGGCTTGTTTTCAAAGAATAATTCTCTAGATTTTTTACCTGCTTTAGCACTAGCATTCATCACATTTCCTAGTCTAGCATCACCTGCTCCATACATCAAAGCGTAGATAAAAGTTTTAGCAATGTCTCTAGTTTTTAGACCTGCTAACTTTTGATTGGCAGTATGTACGTCACCATTTAATATCTCGTTAGTGAACACATCATCATTCATGTAATGAGATAGCATACGTAACTCTAAACCAGAAGCATCAATACCTAATAACACATTGCCTTCTTCTACTGTCCAACAAGCACGACACTCTTTACCATAAGGTTGTCTAACACTTGGAATCTGCGCTGTGTTCGGACTACGATGCGTCATTCTTCCTGTAATAGCTCCGTTAGATATTACAGCACCATGTATTCTATTATCTTTTACTGAGTCTAACCAAGAAGTTATCTGAGCTATACGTTTCTGCAACAATAAAAACTCTGCAATAAGTTTAGCTTCAGGTATATGCTTTATCTTTTTAAGAGTTCCTTCATCTACAATAGGCTGACCAGTAGGTGTGAAACGTTTAGGTTTCCAACCAAAGTCTGTCAAGTATTCTCCAATCTGTTTACGACTGCCAAGATTAAAGTCAACTAACTTTTTACGCATGAAAGGTTTAAAGTCATTGTTAAAACATTTAGATAGTTCTTCGTCAGTTAGTTTAGGTACTTTAGACAACGAACCATCTTTATTAAACTTAGGAGTAACTAACTTATCATCTACCCATTTAGGTTTGAAAGTTTGTGTTACTTCTTCTTTGACTTCTTCCATCCTGTGTTGTAAATCTGCAAGTAAAGTCATGGCAGCTTTGTCATCAAAAGCAAAACCATCATCACGTTGTTGTTGAATAATTACTGCAACTCTATGCTCTAAGTCTATGGATTCGTTACTAAAAAGTTGAGTATCTAATAGCAATCTTTCATATACTAACTCATTCAGCAACACATCTTGCTGACAATATTTTAACATGTCAGATGTATAAGTATCAAAAGAATCAGGAGATTCTAGTTTATGATAGCCTAATTTAAAACCCCAATTTCTGAGAGCGTGTCCGTTTTCTCTGGCAGGAGAAGCAAGTCTAGACACAACTAAAGTATCGTAAACTTTATTGGTAAGCTCAATGCCAGTTAACTTTTTAATTACAGGAATATCATAACCTATTATGTTATGTCCTATAAGAGTGTCTGCACTTTGCAAAAACTCTAGACCTTCTTTAAGTTTGTTAGGAGGAAACTTCTGTACTTCACCAGTAGTAGACTTAGCTACTATGCACCAAAGCTCAGTCGGATCTAACCCATTTGTTTCAATATCAAAAACTACTTTAGAATTCGAGATCTGTGTGTTCATTGTCAAATGTCTCCTGTTCTGTGTCTTCATATAGTCTGCCTGTCTCTGAATCATAAACTAGCTGACAAGCTAATCCAGTATCTCCAGTGTATCTAGACTTTAATACTCTGACTTTAGTTGTGTTAGCTTCTTTTTTATTAGAAGCTTGTTGGTTTCTTTCTAATGCTATCACACAATCAGATAACTGTGCAATACCTTGTGAGCCTTTAAGATGAGAGAGTGAAACTTCTACTCCTTTCTCATGTCCTTTATCACCTGTAGCTCTACGTAAGTGAGATACCAGTATCATACCTACACCTGTTTCTTCTACTAAAGATCTAAGACGATTCATTAGATTATCAATACCTCTTCTTTCATCTCCTTCTGTCATTACATTTACTAACATATGTAAGTGATCGACTACTACCCATTCACATTCACATCCTACTATAATATATCTAAGCTTAGAAAAGATTTCATCTATATCTGTTGCACCTAAATGAGCATGGATAAAGACTCTTCCCTTCTGAATTACATTATCAAATAACTTAGACAAATCTTCTTCAGAGTACTGGTTTCTTTTCTCGTTTAAATATATCCTGTCGTTAGCTTCTATAGATAATAAACCATCTGCTGTCCTAGTCCAGTTCTCTTCAAGAGCAATGATGCCTACGTTATCTTCTGTATTTTTAATAAGCCAATGCTCTAACTCTCTAGTAACACTAGACTTACCAAGACCTGTGCCACCTGTAAGCGTAACCAGTTCTCCTTTACGCATACCATATAGCTTTTTGTTTAGTCCTTCCCACGGATAAGCCACACTTTCTTTGACTTCTCTATGTAACCATTCATTCTTTTTACTAGACAACTCTAGTATTCCAGAAGGTGTGTAAGTCTTAGCTTCCCAAAATGCTTTGTTAAAATCTTTAAATGCTTTTGCTTTTAACATATCGTTAGCATCTTTGTATTGTGTAGGTAGCGTCATAATTTTAGTTTTGTTAGGCTTAAGAATCTTTGCCACTCTTTTAGCAGCTTCTTTACCTTGTTTATCTGTATCAAAACAAAGCACTACGTTATCGTAAGACTCTACAAACTCTATGCTTTCTCTGATATCTTTTACTGCAGCACTAGCACCACGCTTTAATGAAACAACAGACCAGTTACCTTTAAACATTTCGTAAACTGCCATTGCATCACACTCACCTTCTGTAATGGTGAGATACTTACCTCCTTGTTTGAATAGCTGTTCTCCAAATAGTCCTGTGTTTTGTAGCGTTCCGTTGCAGTAGAAGTTTTTTTGTGCTACGTTTCTACCTTTAGTGCCTACAATATCTGTGCCTGAGTAATAAGGATAGATGTGTTTGGTTATATTACCTGCAAACTCCTCACTTTTTACACCATACTTAACAGCAGTATCTTTTGATATACCTCGATCAGTAAGCGCATTATATTTTAATGTCGGTTCAATATTAGTTACATCAACAAGTTTAGTAGGTGGGTCTGGAAACTGAGGATAAGTTGCTTGATAGTTGCTTGGTCTTTTAGGTGGTTGGTAGTCTGGCTTATTATAATCAGGAATAAACTGATTACAACTAAAACATTTTGCTGAACCGTCTTGGTTTATAGACACCGCATCACTACTATCACATAGTGGACAAGGCTGTTTATGTTTTACAAATTTACTTTGTTCGGTATTCATTCTATCTCCTCTAGAATAAGGAGAGGCGCATAGGTCACCAACCTATATCTTATACTGTTGTCGTGTTGCCTCTCGTTGGTTTTTAATTGTTAGATTTTACTACTTCCTCCTCTATCAATTCTTCATCAGCTTCTCCTGTTGGTTTAGCATCTTCATTAACAATGCTAATTATCCTACCTGAAAAGAAATTAAGACTAGCATCTATCTCTTCCATGTCAAGAGCTAACGTTGCTTTCTTTTGATTTAATCTTTGTATCCTACCAAAGATACCTTGTGCTTCTTGAGGTAAATCCTCTACCGAAATCTGCACATCATCAATTGTAATGAAAGGTTTCTGTTCATCAACCATACTAGAACTCCTCTCCACCTTCACCATCGTCAAAGAACTCAGCACCATCAGCATTCTTATATGGTATTAAATCTACTACTTGTACTGCCTGTAAATCTAATCCTGTATAAGGACCATAAGCACCTGTTCCACTGTACTCGTTGTACTGCACACGAATTTTAGAACCATTACCTACTGCTGCATCTAAAGGACTTTTGTTTACATCTAACAAACGAGGTGCAGGTCTGACCATACCTTTAGGTCCGTTTACCTTACGCTTAATTACTAACGCAGGTCCTTCATCCATCTGTTTAACTTTATGTCCTCTTGAAGCAAAGTCATTTGCAGTTTCTTCATCAACAACTAAGTTGACACTATATACTGGTTCAAACTTTGTATTAGGTGTCTGTATAGAACACCAGTATCCTTCACCTTCTAAAATAGCCATCGTTCAATTCTCCTGTGGCTTGGTTAATATTAAATGAGAGTTTGAGAGCCACTTACTCTCGGAAGTGCGCACATTTCGATACGAGTTAAACGGAGATAGACTACAAAAAACAAGGGAATATGTTTAACTGCTCTCATATTGTCATTGTACCATACACTAAAGTACCATGTCAAATCTTTTTTACCATCCTAATTGTAATTTCTTTTTAAGTTCTGGTATAGATAACATGTCTTGAAAGCAAGAGATTTCAGGATACTTTTTTAAATATTTGATTATCCATTTATCCGTCATTGCTGACAAGTACATTGTACCTTTAACCATAAAATGTGTCTGCTCAGAAAGCATAACATCTATATTAGATATGTTTACCTTGCTTGCTTCTTCTTCGTTCAGTAAGCTACGCACCCATTCAACCTGAATAGGCTTGACAAGTTTCTTAATTTGTTTCATTTTCTTTGCGTTCATATGTTATCCATCCATGTTACGATAGGCATGGCATACCACATACCCATCTCGAACATGTAGAATAACATAGAACACACACAGAAAGCAAGAATTATTTTAATGTATCGTTTCATTTTCTATATTTTCTAACGCTTGTTCTTCTGCTTCTGCAAAGCCAACCATTAAACCTGCTACTTCTTTTACAGCTAAAGGATTTAAACATTGGCTCATTATTAATAATGCTATTTGTTTTTTAGTATACTCATCTTCTCGATATACTTCCACTAATATATCAGCAATTCTATCTAATCTTTCTTTTTGTTCAGCCATTTACTTTTCCTTTGTTAAAGTATTTGTTTTTTATAAATAGTTTATTCTGGTTGTAGTATTCTTCAACCGAACCATACAAAGGCATACCATGTTCACTTCTTTCGTGACAGTTAGCTACGAATAAATTATGTACAAAAGAATCAAAGTGTGTCTTGGAATTTCTAATATCCTCTTCCATTTTTTTATAGTCTTTTAATATATCTTCCATCTTATTCTCCCACATAAAAAGTTATGTCAGCACTATCATCAAACTCTATATGCTTAGTGACATACTTAGATTTATCCCAATCTATTTCACGAAAACCATTTTCATCTTTAACTTCTTTTCCGTTCTTATGTTTCTTGTATACAAACACACGTTCTTGGTACTCAATACTAGGATAGTCGTGTGGTGATAGATCTTCTAAATCTAAACTTATACCTAATCTTTCTTTAATTAATAACTGAACTGCTTTTTGTATGTCATAGTAATCAAATTTTATTTGCATTATACAAACTCCTTAGTTATGTTAGATATAATAGTCTCCATGTTCTCTATTGCATCTTTAGGCAAGAGTGCTATCGCAACCTTGTTACCTATCTTTTCTTTTAAATGATAAGAGTTAAGCTTTGGATTTAAACTTAAGACTCCTTGATACCTATTTATATCTAGTGCATAAGAA
>VMHT01012847.1_pt1 | contig 10464 bp, 5 predicted proteins | sample 4693611 | NCBI WGS metagenome assembly VMHT01 (sample SAMN12280063, study PRJNA550983) | marine metagenome | isolation source: seawater sampled from same location over 5 years 0.02-0.2 micron viral filtrate | place: USA: collected off the coast of southern California halfway between the port... ...
AATGGCTCTGTTGACATTCTTCCTCTTTTTCGTCGGGTACATTTCGATGGGAGCTGCGTTTATTTTCTTCGTCATGGAGAGGAATAGCGTTGCAGAAGAATACAGAACAACAATGACGATTTCCGCTCTGATCGTCGGTATCGCAGCGTTCCACTACTACTACATGCGCGGCGCATATGTCGAAGATGGAATAGTCAGTGTACATTACAGATACATGGATTGGCTCATCACAGTCCCATTGATGGCCCTGAAATTCCCAAGCCTAGTTGGGAAGGGTGCTATAACTGACAACAAGATTCCAGTGATTGGAGGATTCGCTAATGTGTGTTTCTTCGGTGCAGTGTGGATGATTGGCTGGGGATTCGCTGGAGAGACCGGGCTTATGGTCGACACATTCGGAGACAGCGCCGGCCTCCTTTGCCTACTCCTTAGTGGGGTAGGATGGGCAATGATCATCGTGGCTGCAGGCGATCCATTCGGCTTAATGGAGCCAAAGGGAATCGACAACAGCAAAGTCAAGGATGAGCTACAGTGGAGCCTGAACGCTCTCAGGATGTTCATCGTTGTCGGCTGGGTCATCTACCCAATCGGTTACCTATTCAGCCCAGAGACCAATCTACTAGATGGTAACCAAGAGCTAATGGGTGTTCTATACAACATCGCTGACATGATCAACAAGATCGGATTCGGTGTCGTAGCATGGATGGGTGCCAAGAAGGCAACCGCAGCCATGGCCTGATTCAGATTACAATAACCGTAAACTGAAACTGAAAAACGTAACAAGGCGGCGGGGGTCCTCTCGAGGACCTCCCCGTCTGTCTTCAGCTCAAACTTCTCAAGCTAATACAAGCGAGAAGCTACTGTATTGGTGACATCTCTGTAGTCGATTACATATTGGATATTACTGCTTCACCGAATTCGCTACATTTCAAGAGTGTTGATCCTTCCATCAATCTCTCAAAATCATATGTGACTGTTTTTGAAGAGATGGCTCCTTCCATCCCCTTAACTATCAAATCAGCAGCTTCAAACCAACCCATATGACGAAGCATCATCTCTGCTGAGAGTATGAGTGATCCAGGATTTACTTTGTCTTGGCCTGTGTATTTCGGTGCTGTTCCATGAGTCGCCTCGAATATAGCGATGCCAGATTCGTAGTTGATATTCGCACCGGGCGCAATTCCTATGCCGCCCACTTGAGCAGCGAGAGCGTCGGAAATATAGTCGCCATTGAGATTCATCGTCGTGAGTACACTGTATTCTCGTGGTCTTGTTAGTACCTGCTGGAGCATTGCATCGGCGATGACATCCTTGATTGTGATTTGATTTCCAGTTTCAGGATTGGTCAAAACACACCATGGTCCGCCGTCAAGCTCCTCTGCCCCGAACTCCTCGCATGCAATCTGGTAGCCCCAATCTCTGAAGCCCCCCTCTGTGAATTTCATGATGTTACCTTTGTGAACAAGAGTGACACTGTCTTTGTCATTGTCAACAGCATACTGGATGGCAGCGCGCACAATCCTTGCAGTTCCTTCTTGGCTGATTGGTTTGATTCCGATTCCAGAAGTGTTCGGGAATCTAATCTTGTCAACTCCCATTTCATTGACTAGGAAATCGATGACCTTTGCAACTCCTTCAGAGCCGGCTTCCCATTCAATTCCTGCATAAACATCTTCACTGTTCTCCCTGAAGATAATCATATCAACTGCAGCTGGATCTCTTACAGGACTGGGTGTTCCAGAATACCAACGAACGGGCCTTACGCAGGCATATAGGTCCAATTTCTGACGGAGTGCCACATTCAGACTTCTGATTCCGCCGCCGACAGGGGTAGTCAACGGCCCCTTAATCGAGACTAGGCCGTTCCTCATTGAGTCGAGCGTTGCTTCAGGCAGCCATTCTCCTGTCTTGTCGAAGGCTTTCTGCCCGGCTAATACCTCTTTCCATGTGATCTTTCTTGAACCAGAATATGCCTTTTCCACAGATTTGTCTACTACGCGTATCATGACAGGAGTTATGTCTATGCCTATTCCATCGCCCTCGATATAGTGGATTATAGGGTCTTCAGGTACGATGATGGTTTGTCCTTCTTTCTCGATTTGTGTCCCCATGGTATTCCCTCGTCACCACTGGCTGGTGACCCCCTCATGAAGCCAACCCTCATGATGGTGCTTAGATGAGGCTCGTTCATGCAGGGTATGGTGCGATGGAAAGGAGACGGGTATGAAGGCAGAACGGGTGGTGGGAAAGAGTTCTCAATCTATGACGGTTCTTCACCCAGCCCCATGGAAATGGTTCTTCACGCACATGCGGCGTGCTCACTCATTGATGTGATTGGAGGGCTCAAAGAAAGACGTGATGGCCTAAGAGTAGCACGGATTGATATCGATTCAGACAGGTCTGAAAATTCTCCAAGAGTCTTTGAAAAAGTGCACTTTGTCTATGTGATCAGAGGAGATGTTCCAAAGGCCCTTGTTGAAAGGATCATTCATCGGTCTCATGAGTCCTTGTGCTCCGTGGGCATCATGTTAACTCGCGGTGGTGTAAATCTCACATGGGAGCTTGATTTTGAATCTTAAATTTGCTAAACGGCGTGTCTGCTGTTATTCTAAACATTAGTCGTATTGTCTTATCTCTGGAGTTCTTTTAGAGAACCATTAAACACCCCCCAGTGTCGATGTTGAGTCCCTCGCTCTGAGGTTTCGGGGCGTGTGCGCGTGAGAGTTGATACTATGCAAACTAGAACTGAGAAAGGAGGAGCGGATTCAGATAGACCAGTTGGAACAGGACTGGTCATTGAACGTCGTTTCACAACGGTCGGTGAGGACCCATTCGATCAATTTGAGTGGATTGAAATGGATGTCGAAATAAGGAATGCAGACGGTTCTCTAGCTCATCGCATAGATGAGGTACGGCTTCCTTCTGGATATTCAGGCGTCCCAGGTAAGGTACTAGCACAGAAATACCTTCGAAAAGCAGGTGTTCCAGCAATTCTACGAAAGGTAGCGGAAGAAGGCGTACCGGAGTGGCTTCAGCGAAGTGAGCCGGATCATGAAAAGCTGCAGACACTTGAGTCAAATCAAAGATACGTTGGAGAAAATCATGGGAGAGAATTATTCAGAAGATTGGCTGGAACATGGACCTACTGGGGCTGGAAACATGGGTATTTTGAGGCTGAGGCTGATGCAAGGGCCTACTTTGATGAGATGTGCTACCTAATCGCAAGTCAGCGTTCAGCGCCAAACAGTCCGCAGTGGTTCAATACGGGCCTTCATTGGGCATATGGTATCGAAGGGCCTGCGCAGGGTCACCGATACATCGATCCGACCACAGGGGAGTTGATGACTTCTACAAACGCCTATGAACACCCTCAACCGCATGCATGCTTCATTCAGTCCGTATCTGATTCGCTAGTTGGAGGGAACGATTCGATAATGGGGCTCTGGAATCGTGAAGCTCTTCTTTTCAAATACGGGTCAGGGACAGGCTCTAACTTCTCTAATATTCGTGGATCTGGTGAGCCTCTTTCCGGGGGAGGGACGTCAAGTGGTCTGCTGTCTTTCCTTAAAATCGGGGACAGGGCTGCAGGCGCGATAAAATCAGGAGGGACCACACGCAGGGCTGCAAAGATGGTGACGCTTGATCTAGATCACCCGGATATAGAGGAGTATATCGACTGGAAGCTCTCTGAGGAAGAGAAAGTTTCCGCTCTGGTTATCGGTTCTAATCTGCTACAGAGTCATGCGAATGCAATAATGGACGCAATCTGGAACTATGACGGCAAAGGGGATAAATTGGATGTAAATGACAACTCAGCGCTCAGAACTGCAGCAGCAAAGGCCCTGAAAAATCATGTTCCAAATTCTCACGTGAAGCGCTTCCTCGATCTTGCTGGCCTGGGTTGGAAATCTATACAATTTGATACAATGGATACTGATTGGCAAGGAGAGGGATATGGGACCGTTTCTGGACAGAACTCAAACAATTCCGTTCGAGTTCCTAATTCATTCATGGATGCATTAGAGAATGATGGTACATGGAACCTGTATCATAGAACCGAGTTAAAGAGCGCTAGTGAAGAAGGGCGCGAGCCGTCGCCTTGCCGGTCTATGCCCGCGAAGGAGTTGTGGGACAAAGTAGCGTACACAGCATGGGCCTGCGCAGACCCTGGTGTTCAATTTGATACAACCATAAACGAATGGCACACATGTCCGGAAGGTGGGCGAATCAATGGATCGAATCCATGCTCAGAGTACATGTTCCTGGATGATACGGCTTGCAATCTAGCCAGCATAAATCTTCTACATTATTTTGATACTGGGGCTCAAAAATTCGATATCGCTTCATTCCAACACAGTGTCAGACTTTGGACCATAACTCTCGAAGTGAGCGTGTTGATGGCACAATTCCCATCTGAAGAAATAGCTAGAAAGTCGTATGAGTACAGGACTCTCGGACTCGGATACTGCAATCTTGGCTCTCTATTGATGCACATGGGCCTCCCTTATGCCGATGAGCGTGCTTATGCTGTATGCGGCGCTCTTACTTCGATCATGTGCGGAGAATCGTATGCAACCTCAGCGGAACTCGCAGGGGCTCTTGGACCATTCCCGAATTATGAAGAGAACGCTGAACATATGCTACGTGTGATTCGAAATCACAAGAGAGCTGCTTACGACAGTAAAGGTAGTGAGTATGAAGGACTCACGATAACCCCTATGGGGATTGATGCAAAACGATGTCCGAGTGATCTACTAGACGCGGCGAAGTCTGCATGGGATAGAGCCGTCCAGGGCGGTGAAGAATATGGGTACAGAAACGCTCAGACGACTGTGATTGCTCCTACGGGAACTATTGGCCTTGTGATGGCTGCCGATACGACTGGTGTCGAGCCTCAATTCTCACTGGTTCAGTACAAACAACTAGCTGGTGGCGGCACCCTTAGAATCATCAACAAGGGAGTTCCAAGCGCGCTAAAGCGTCTCGGTTATTCCGAGAGAGATGTGACCTCCATCGTTGAGCATATTATGGGAACTGGTCGTCTTTCAGGTTGCCCTGGGTTGAGTACTGATCTCTTACAGAAGAAAGGATTCACAGATGAAGTGATCAATAAAATTGAATCGTCGATGCCCGATGTATTTGACATTCGATCTGCATTCTCTCCATCGGTTCTTGGAACTGATTTCTGCACGACAGTATTAGGCCTCTCGGAAGAGGAGTGCGGAGATGTTTTCTTTGATACGCTAACCCATATCGGACTTTCAACAGATGAAATAGAGCAGGCGAATGATGTGGTCTTTGGATATGGTAGCATAGAGGGCGCTCCGGGTTTGAAGGATGAGCATTTGGCTGTCTTTGACTGTGCGACGCCTTGTGGTAAGCATGGAAAGCGCTCCATTGAATGGCAGGCTCATGTTCTCATGATGGCAGCCGCACAACCATTCATTTCAGGAGCCATTTCAAAGACAATAAATATGTCAGGGGATGCCTCAATCGATGATATCCGGGAAGCATATGAGCTCAGTCACAGCACTATGAACAAAGCTTGTGCGGTATACCGGGACGGCAGCAAACTGTCACAGCCGCTGATGAGTCAGATCGTAGATACCTCGATCCTCGAAGATGAAGATGAGTCCGGCACTATCGAAGAGATGGTTAAGGAGGCTGTAAAAATCATACCAGTTCCTGACGATCTGGCTCAGCCAATAGCAGAAAATCTTGTACAGAGCTTCATCTCGACGAGAAAGGCCATGCCAGATGTGAGGTCTTCCAAGACGACGAAGTCGAGAGTTGGTGGGCACACGGTGTACCTAACTTCGAGTGAGTATGAGGATGGTAGGCTTGGAGAAATCATGATAACCACCTCGAAGGAAGGGGCAGCATGGAGATCTATGTTGAATCAATTCGCAATCGCGGTTTCCATTGGTCTTCAGTACGGGGTTCCGCTTGATGCGTTCGTGAAATCGTTCACGTTCCAAAAGTTCGAACCCAGCGGGATGGTTGTTGGCGGATCTGGGAGAGTGAGGATGTCGACGAGTATCGTAGACTATATCTTCAGAGAGTTGGCCATTGCATATCGTGGAAGAAGCGATCTCGCACATGTATCTGAAGAAGATCTTGAGACGACCTCGATAAGTCGACCTGTTCCAACAGATGACGGTCTTCTGCGGCATCAAGGAGAGAAGCGTGAGGTTCAGATGACCCTTACATCTTCGACGGTGGAACCGGTTGAAGATGAGATGACGAAAACAAGAAGGTTAGCGCGTGAACGTGGTTTTACAGGCGATATTTGCGATGATTGCGGGAGCAGCCAGATGGTCAGAAACGGAACCTGTCTGAAATGCAATGCATGCGGATCGACGACCGGATGCTCGTGAAATTATCTTCTTTCTCTGTTCGTAATTTCTTCTCGTAGAGAATTCGCTTCGTTTTCTGATTTCTCATTAATTCGGCTTAATGTGGCTTCAAAGGCGTCAACCGATATTTTTCGTTGTTCGGAAATCAGTCCTTTGAGACGTGATTTAGAGAGATCGCCGCCATCAACCCATGCATGGCTCAGTAGACCATGTTCGTCATTCGGATCGTTGTCCAGGTAAGTTCTGAAGCCAGATTCGACCAGTCTTCTAATCGAACGATCATTTCCGATAGAAATGAGATGTGCTGCACGAACAGGATATTCTTCGGGTCTCTGAGTGCATAGAGAGGCGATATTATTGGAAAGTATAGATATCAATGAAGAGTCATCAGTGATGGCGAGCTTGTCGTGTATTTCTAACGCTAGATTTGGCATTCTTCCGGATATAGAGTCGAGTCGATCGGCGAGTAACTGGCTTACAGATCGATTTTTCAAATCGCATGTGCTCATGAGGGTGCGTCTTGCAGAATCTGAATCATGCGTTGAAATCTGCACCATAGCGTCCAAGCATCCAGAGCAATTGGACTCCGGATATCGAATTATTGCTTCCAGTGCCCTGTTTGCTATTTGGAGTCTGAATGCGACGGAGGGATACATTGCGAGAGAGGGGAGCCATGAGTTAACGGCGGGCATAGATTGTGAATTGTCCATGGCATCCAGAATCGAATTAACCGCGAGTACCCCCTGTGGATGTGGTATCTGTTCACCGTGATTTGGTATGTCCGTACTCCCAAAGACCATTGAGAGTATCGAATTAGCTTTCTCAATCGCTGCAAATGATCCTTGTATGGTCCGACCGGCGAATAAGGCATAACCAAGATACCAACGATCTGTATCTGGATGATTTTCATCCAATGCTGATTTAAGCCAGTCGATGGCCATCGTCATCGATATCTGATCTGCGATATCATGGATGTTCTTGTGAAGCCATGCTTCCAGCCTCTCTTCATGATCAAATAAGCCTGGAATGGGCCGGTATGTTGTTCCTATAACATCCTCAAGACGGAGATCGAAACCTCTTCGATCGGCTGCATGCAATCCTGCTGCCTGCTGAGTCAGTTTGGTCGGGCTCATGGGTCTAAGGGCTGGAAAATCTGGTAACTCATGAATGGGGTCGTGTATCGTAACAGACGACCATGCGGCCTCAATAGCTTCCCTAATCAGATTTCCAACTATCTCAAAGATGAGTGGTCGTGAGTCTCGTCGGTGCATCTTAGCACCGGGATTCATATCTCTAATTCGATATTTAGATTCTGGATTAATTCCTTGTATCTGTTTCGAATTGTGACTTCTGTGACTCCAGCCACCTCAGCGACTTCTCGTTGTGTACGGCGCTTGCCACAGAGGACGCTCGAAATGTAAATTATCGATGCAGCGATTCCAGTAGGACCACGCCCACTTGTCAACTCTTTTTCCTGAGCTTTAGCGATAAGTTCGTATGCCTTTGACTGAACTTCTGCATCGAGATCTAAACCGGAGCAGAATCTGGGTATGTAATCTTCTGGCTTGGTTGGAGGGATTTTCATCTTCAGCTCACGGACCATGAATCTGTATGTTCTCCCAATCTCCTTTCGACCAGTTCGGCTAGCTTCGCCAATTTCATCCAGTGTTCTCGGATTGTTACACTGTCGACATGCAGCATACAATGACGCTGCAGCCACGCCTTCAATCGAACGCCCTCGTATCAATCGCTTTTCTACAGCCTTCTTGTAATTCACGGCAGCGGTTTCACGGATTGTTTTTGGTAGATCTAGCCTACTTGCCATTCGGTCTAATTCTGCAAGGGCCATAGCAAGATTTCGCTCTGTTGCATTAGAAACTCGGGATCTCTTCTGCCACTTTCTCATTCTGTAGAACTGCGATCTGTATCTACTTGAAATTGTCTTCCCGGAGTAATCCTTGTTTTGCCAATCGATATCGGTTGAGAGGCCCTTGTCATGTAGCATGACAGTCATTGGTGCTCCAGTACGTGCTCGCTGATCTCCTTGTTCGGGACTGAAGACACGCCATTCTGCTCCTTGGTCGATTACTTTGTCCTCAAGTACAAGTCCGCAATCGTCACACACCACTTCGCCACGGGTTTCGTCACGGGTTAGATTTCGACTGCTGCATTCCGAACACTTTACGGTGTCTTCGACCAAATATTCTGACATTATTTACCACCTATCATTACTTTCTAAAGAGAAGGTATTATAATCTCCAAAAGTCTTTTTATTTAAATATATCACTATCTTACCAGATGTGCTTTAATTTAGATTTTTGCCGTTGGCATCATAACCTTGGGCCTCTGGTTCAGCGTTGGGGAGTACGATGGGAGAATGGCCTCCGAGTGAAATATCTCTGTCCGAAAATGGGCGCGTTCTATTCCTAACAAAGGATCCTTCGCTCATTAAGGCACAATTATACAACGGCCTTGATCTTGAAATGAAAGATTTGGATATTGAAGATTTGATGGATGATATCAACACTGACGTGATGACTCCAGCGTGGGTTTGCTTCGATCATGAACCTGCTGTGATTGCAGAGAATGCTTACGCGGGTTTGCTTCATGAAGGTGAAAGGGTATTTCGCCAGAGTGCATTGAAAGAAGGTGGATTTGAAGTGATTGTCAGCGGTCATAGAAAAGGGACGGGGAGCAGCCGTGAAACGGCTCCGCAATGCGAAAGGTGGTCTGGAATACGAATAGTAATCGCAGCCTCATTTGCCCCCATACATGAGCGTAACAACATCAATCTTGGTCAAGTGATGGGGAATCATGCGATGTTGGAACGATTGCAGGATGGTGAAATCATTCCTCTGTCAGAATTCACTGAAAAATACGATCCTGTAACCAGACTCATCTTAGAAAATGGAGGGATTCTGCCATTCGCAAAAAAATTGGGAGCAGGTGATGTGGTTTTGCCAGAGATCTCGACCAGGGAAAAACCAATGACAATGGTGGAGAAGATCATATCTAACAAATTAATTGGCAAAGGTGGTGCTCCGTGTTTCGTCTCTCCAGGCGACGCAGTACTTGCAACAGTAGACGGAGGATACAGTCATGAGTTCACAACAGCTCAAGTCCACAATTTTCTGAAGGAGGAATATGGCAGCGATTATTCCTTACCAAACCCTCCAAAATTTGCTGTCTTTGAAGATCATCTGCTCTATGCACCAGGAGTTCCGAGGTTTGGTGCGTTCACCGATAAGATCCAAACCTTACGTGATTTGCAAGTGGTTTTCCAACAACATACTGGAGTGAGAGATTATTCTGCAAAGGATGGGGTAAGCCCGGGGATATGCCATCAAGTGGCTCGAGAAGAGTTCATTGATGTGGGAGATTTCATTCAAGCAACTGATAGTCATACTTGCATGGGCGGGGCATCTAACGCCCTTACCTATGGCGTCGGTTCGACAGAATATGCGAATCTTATACACAATCAATTCGCGTTCGTAAAGGTTCCAGAAAGTATTCGTTTCGAGTTAACAGGGTCGTTGAATCCAGGTTGCACTGCTAAGGATGTAATTTTACACATACTTTGGCACTATGCCAGGCACTCGGATACTCTGGATCGTTCAATGGAATTTGGTGGTGCCGGCCTTGCTTCTTTATCCATGGATGAAAGAGCGACATTGTGCAATATGGCAACAGAGTGTAGTGCAAAGACAGGCATATGTGAGCCGGATCAGCTAACAATCAATTGGTTATTAGAGCGAAGAGCGGACTTGAATGAATCGGATATCCGTAGTTCATTTGTGTTCCCAGATCCTAATGCACACTATGATGGGGGTATACATGTAATCGACCTTGATCGGATACGGCCAATGGTCGCCCATCCAGGCAATCCAGATGAAGGCATACCTTCTGATCCCACTAATGGGGCCTACATTGACGAAATTGGAAATGTTCGAATTGACATAGCATATGCTGGCTCATGTACTGCTGGAAAAGATGATGATTTTGCGTATTATGCAATGGTCACTAAAGCTGCTCTTGATGCGGGTATGAAAATAGCAGATGGTGTAGAGTGTTACATTCAATTCGGGTCCAAATCCGTAAAAGATCTATC
>VMHT01033251.1_pt1 | contig 10464 bp, 15 predicted proteins | sample 4693611 | NCBI WGS metagenome assembly VMHT01 (sample SAMN12280063, study PRJNA550983) | marine metagenome | isolation source: seawater sampled from same location over 5 years 0.02-0.2 micron viral filtrate | place: USA: collected off the coast of southern California halfway between the port... ...
ATTGCGATTCCAAACCTGCCCGTACTGGGTCGCTGCTCATCATTACTAATCTCCACCCGGATTCTGGTAGAGCATTTAACATCGCTTCAATGCCAGCCATTAGTTGAGCATCGAATCGGTACATAGAGCCCGAAGTATCGATAACCCATAGGATGTCAACTCCGTCTATCGCAGAAGTCTGTGTATCAGAGTCTACCCAGATTTCTCCGTACTCTGTCTCGCCCGGTACTTCTACCTCAATGTATATCGGGATCTCAACGTACTCGGTTTCACCCGGCACCTCTACCTCTACATATACTGTTTCTCCGCTGCCTTCTCCATGGACCACATAATCGATCCCACCAGTGCATCCAGTTAGCGCGGTCGCCACCGCAAAAACCAAAAGAATTAATTTATTCATGACTTGGTGTCCTCCCATTTTAGTTATTGTTTTATTATTGACCTCTCCGTCTTAAATGTTCTCTAATCTCTCGTTTTGTAATATCCCAACCGGGTGCAATCCACACCATGTCTTCAACTAGCTGCGGTGGCATCTGATAACTCCAGACTCCAACATCGACAGCACGTACAACTCCTAAAAATCTTCCTCTCATATCAAACACGCCAGCGCCAGATGATCCTGGCCATGCATAAGAGTGCATGACAAGATTGCCGTCTTCTTCTGATGCGATGACTCCATCGATAGTCAATAGATCGTGGTGAGAGGGAAAGCCTGTATAGGTCACGTCCTCTCCTACCATATCATCAATGTTCCTGTGGTCTGCAGGTTTAAACGCCATCGGAGTGCGCGAGTTCATCGCCGGCACAAGGACGATAGCTATATCAACTTCGTTAGCAGTTAAGATGGTAGTACCAAATACCTGCTCTCCGTTTCTTCCTGCGACAGACACCACAGGGTTGCCTCTAATAACGTGGGCAGCGGTAAACACCAAGTAATGCCCGTCCAACTCAAAAAGAGTGCCCGACCCTCTCCCCATGGGGGTAATCACTTCTACGGCAGCGTTGCGAACCTTACGTCGCATGCGGGCGGCGCTTGTTTCGATAACAAGTTCGTCCATGCTTTCTTGCGTTGCGTTGGCGTTGTAAAGCAGTGGCTGCAAAAACGTTTGTGCTTGCTCTGGCAGAGGCGGCGCTAACTCAGCTAGGCTCACGCCATGATAAGCAGCAATCCCAAGACTAACAGCGGTTATTGTTAAGGCACCCGCCAAGACCGTTTTCATTTTTTCGAGCATACATAAGACCTCCCAGTAAAACTAACACCCTATGTAACTATCAGCGGCGAGGACTAATCTCGGACGAATCCGAATTTTTTTATTTTTTCCCGAAAACTTTTCCCTAAATTTTCTCACTACCCAGCAATTATATAAGCGTACTTTGCTTGGGGCATTCGTAGTATGAGAAGTCACCCTCCTCTATAGACAGCATTAGAGTATGCTCAGGGTACTCCTTGGGATGCCAGATAGACGCTAGCGACTTAGGATTGGTAGGAGGGAACCATGCGATCTCCCATACAAACAGGGGGGAGGGATTATACATATCGCCGATCATCCGGCGCCTTGAAACCAGTATTCCACGCTCGCCAGATACGGCATCTATAACCATATCCCCAGCAGAGAAACTATACTTGTCTATCACTCGTCGAGTTTCAGTGTCGCCCATGTGAATAAATAGAACGAAAATTCAAACTTTGCTAATCGCGAACAAATCACAATGCTGCTCGCAGCGAAACCCAACGCCGCCAGTCCAGTACACATCATAGATAAACCGATGTGTCATAGATACGTCAGGCTCAATCAAATAGGCGTTGGTGTTCCGTACCTTCACAATGATTCCCAACATCCACGGCTTCATCCCTATGGCGTAGTATGCGGAGTGTGAGCCGGCAGAGCGAAACGATTCATCCTTATCATAGCGATAAAATAAATCTTCACTAAGCTTGACCAAATCTCCAACTGTAAAGAACTCTATAGCCATATAAATACATAGGGCTATTCCAAACCTAATGACATGTTCTTATACGTGCGCGAGGAATCATTCGCATACATCCCTTCAGCACTACCGGTCATTCTAAGCGACAGGTACCGGTATAGCTTGCGTATAAATGGCCATGACTGAGAATCATCCTCGAACTCCCATATCAACGCAACACTTGCTTCAGTCTTTGCTTCGTTTAGATATTCCATTTCAGTAATCACGTTCTTTAGCTTATACCTGTTATGTATCTTCTTACGATTAGCAAATCTTTCCGCTAGCTCTTTAATCCTTTCCACGTCCTCAATGCTGCCAGCGTACTGCATAGTGTGCTTGGTATTCTTAAAGGTACTCATTGCTTCTGAATATCCCTCACCGGCGACAGCAGCCGACAGCATGCTCCACGCACTGTTACATTTTTCTTCTGCGTCATCGAATACACTCTAACATCAACTGCTCCTACTTGGATCACAATGCCTAGTCCGTGCTTCACGGCTGGCAAATATGATGGGATGACTGTATTGTACCGCACTAGGTCGCCTATTTCAAATGGTTTGTTTCCCATTCTGTAATAAATAGTTTTTGGGATTTTAAATCTGGCATTTTTTCTTAGCGATCACGCGAACGTATCTAGCGCAGGTTGACGGGTCAAGTGTAGTGGTACATGGATCCCGGCGGGGGGGGGGGGGGCAGTACCCTGTCTTTTTGAAACATTTAATGTGACACCATATGGCAGGTTCTACCTACGCTTTCGCTTAGTGTATACATATGTGTGATACATTATTACATTGGCATACAACCCACCAAGCAGTAGCAAGTAGGTAGCGCATAAGGGAGGTAGAAGCAGGGCTTTCGTCGGGTGCTTCCTTACTCTCCTTATGTTATCTCTTATACTATCCCATAGTATGTTGTCCTCTGATGTATTCTTTTTATTATTACCCTCGGACATCTTTCGTTCTCTTCGATAATGCACTTTGATCCTCCTTAATCGCCTGCAATGATTGCGATCCACATGGCGCAGCACGCAGCTATGCACACAGTGAATATTAAACCTTCACCCATTGTTCTATCCTTTATGTATTAAATGTGTTACCCTCGGCATATGCGAGGTTTAACCTACCTTATCCTGTCGCATGTATTATGCGACAATGTTACAAATGTCAAAAGATTGTAGCGGACATATTCTGTCCTTGACAGCAAATAGTACTTGACAAGTGCAGCGTATGCCCCCTAAGTACTAGCACTCAATAAGCACCTTACAACCTCCCTTAACGCAGACCTATCAAAAAGTATACATACTTAGCTAATAGATCCACTGTCTGCCACTTTGATCCACTACACCCCACATTGTGTGCACAGTGCAGCAAGTGTACAGATAGCTGCAATAGCCATCAACTGATATACAGTTATCATTATTCATCACCTCCCAATATATTCTAGTCTCACGTTAGGCACCTCTATACGCTTGAACCTTCTAAGCATGTTCATAGCATGCTGTTCACACGCTGGAAGGATAAGGTGTTTCTCTTCAAAGTTTATTGTTTTACTACCCTCGGGATCTTCTCCGATGGAAGCGACAACGCGCACAACAGAATGGGTAGGCTTGCGCTGGCACTGTCCAGCAGTACACTTGCGATAGCTCTTTCGCTTCCTTGGTGTGCGTCTTTTCTTTTTCTTAGCCTCGCGTGCTGCATCCTTGGCGAACGCATCAGCTTCCTTTGCGCTCAGTGTCTCGTCAATCTCTTTAATTTCTTCGTCATCAGACATTGTTCTCTCCGTAGCCAAACATAAGATCGGTACGATCCTCGGATAGCGCAACCTTAATGATGTTAGGGCACGTTACCTCATGGCTACCCGGCACGATGGCGACGAGAAACCAGTTTCTAGGCAGCTTACGCGCAATCTGCGTAAACGCGGGTGCTCGGTCATGTCCTGCCGACACAACCTTGCTAACTACATTCATTCCATCGCTGCCATGCTCAAACGCAACAGCGGTCCAACTCTTTTCACTCATTACCATTTACTCCATACAAAGATAATACTCACAGACAATACAACTCCGACCTCACCCATCAACTGATAAGCAAGGAACACACTCGACAATGCGGCGATTGATATAAACAATTTATCCTTCTCGTTCCGTGTCATCGTCTTTCTTTACTCGGCGCTTCGCGGGATCAAACATTCGTACATTATCTTTTGGTCCCTCGCCATTGAAGTACCAGTCATAACACTCGGACAGAAAACCATGGGCACCGTCGAAAACACTCTTTGAGAGAGCAGGGTTTTTTTCAATACTCAACATGATCTCGATCACCTCCTCCCATGCGCCTTCGTGATAATAGTCACGGATCGTCTGCACGATCAACTCTGATAGCTGGTCATCCGTGGGCTCGCTCATATTGATCAACGTCGCACCTTAATAAATCGTTCCTCGACGAGCACAGGCTTGACGGAACCGATGGGCAGAACCTTATACGTCCGGTTGCCCTTGCATGCCGACTTGATCGCCTCATCGGTGCCAAGGACTACGCCGCCGACCTTGAGCGCGAGCCTCACCTTTGACGGCGTTGTACCTCCGCGAGCCTGTACGGTCGCCCCAACGGGAAACTTGGCATCGCCATCGTAGCCCGCGAGCACCTTTGCGGCATACTTGTTGCCAGTTATCGCATCGTATTGCTTCTTGGTAGGAACAAACTCGGCATCCGTCAATAGACGGTCTGTGAGATCGCGGAAGTAAGTGGTGCCCGCGTAATACGCTGCCATGCGTTGCGCGGTTGTGCGCTTGTCGGCATCATAGCTGTCGGCAAAGCCGCGAGCAGCAGCAACCGCTTCATCGGTGTGACGGCTCTCGATCTTCGTCAGAATCTCAAGCTGACGCGGCGACAGGCTGCGACCGTTAGCGTTCTGACCTTGCAGGCTCTCAACGAATCCACGATCCCACGTTCCATCGTGCGTACGACTGATAAGACGCGCACAACGCGCCTCAATGGTCGCGTCACCAGTCACGCCGCCAGCGTCAAGCTGCGCGATACGCTCTTTGACGAGGAAGAAGTGGTGCTTGCGCCCACTGGTCATCGCCTTGCCGCGACTATAATGCGCGTGAAGGCTCTCGATGAACGTGCGATCCCGACCAACAAGCCGCTTGTTGGCGAGAAGGGCGGGGAATTCGATTTTCCAGTTGGTTCGTTTCTTGGACATAGTAAGGGTTCTCTCTTTGCTTGGTACATCTATTAGACGTGCCGGAAGGCTGTTTTATTCAATGAAAATGAAAGAAAGTTTGAAAAAAAAGGAGACTCAACGGCTGGTGCCCTGATCTGAGAGAGAGTAGATCGGCGAAGCACCAGCCGGAGCCTCAAAAGGTTACTGTTCCTCGGGTATATCCCAAAGATCGTGGCGTTGAGCCTCGGTCAACCGTCGCTCTGCCATCGTCTTAGTCAGACGTTGGATCACTCCAACATCGGCTAGCTTGCGATGAACCTCCACGACAGTCGGCACATCTTCTTCGCAGGCGATCTGATCCCAGACTGCCATCGCCTTTGACTCCTCGCCAGAGGACAGAAGGTTAGTAATTTCAGCTACGAATGTATCTACGTTCGACATAATGTTGTGTTTCCTTAGTAATATCAATGGGTTGCCAGTGGCAGGCGATTAAGCCTGTCCACCGGAAAGAACCTCGACGATGAAAGACGTAACGAGTGTTCCGTTAGTCGCCGTCGTTTGGTGCAACTTAATGCAGTTGTCAACTTGGTTGCCTTCGGCACCAGCGACAGTCCACAGCTTCATGGCTACCTCGGAAGGCAGAGACACGAAGTAGTCTGCAAGGTTCTGGATCTGAGCCTCTGAAAGCTCGGTCTTGAAAGTATCCTTAGCCTCCATCTTCTCAACCAGAGCGGAGTGATCGTTGATACCCCAGTCAGAGGTACGGTCAATCTGACCATCATCGAGAATGTTCTCGACGGTCACCTGAGCCTCGTACGTCTTGATAAAGTCTTGAAGCGCAACAGCAGCCTCAAACCCGACGAACGCGGTCGCAAGGTTAAAGATCGTGCCAGCGTCAGCTTTCACGGTTTCAGCTTCCAAGAGGCTAGCAGCACTCAGGCACTCGCTAAGACGGTCCCAAGAGCGACGAGAAGGGTAAACCTTGTTCGGCTCAAACTCGCCAGCGTGCTCAAGGTGGTTACGGTTCGTGTTGATGAAGTCCCAAACGAGGCTATCAACATTGTCCTTTGCCCAAGCAAGCCAGTCCTCACAGGTAGGCTCAACATCGAACACGGTCCAGCGGTCAAGCTCTGCCGGGTCCATTTCGCCAACTTGGTACTGAGCGCCATGCTCACCACCGTTGACAGCAGCGAAGATCAGAGTCTCCGGGTGCAAGGTCCAGCCTGCGATCTTGCGGCTATCGGTCAACTCAAAGATCCCTTGACGGACCTCCATCGTCGCACGATCAACCTCATCCAAGAACAGGACAACAGGCTCGGTGCAGGCTTGAATGAGCCAGCTAAACGGACGAAACTGCGAACAGCCAACACCGTTGACCTCCGCGAGTTCTGGCGAAGGCATGCCAAGAAGGTCACCTTCTGTCATTTGAGAAGCACGACGCTCCACAACAGGAAGCCCAGCGACAGCAGCGTACTGATACACAACCTGCGACTTGCCGACGCCATGGCGACCGCGAAGGAGGATGGGTTTGTACACGCGGGTAACGTGGGGGATTACAGCGGAAAAGGTTTTGAAGTCAACAGCCATTTTATTTTCTCTCTCTCTTTGGGTGGGGCTCTCGCCCCGGTTGTTCTCTCTAACTAACTACATTAGTTAGACGTATTTGGAGCGGGTTTTATTCAATCTTTTTTGATCTTTTTTGAAAAAAGTTCAAAGTTTTCATGAACGTCCCTCTCCTTGTTGCTCACTATATTAGACGGATGAGCCCTCGATTTATTCAATCTTTCTTGAAGAAAGTTGATCTTTTTCTCACGCCTCACCGGGTCGATCCAGCAGGTGTCCACGTTCGCGGAGTTCCAGAAGGTTAATGATCGACAGCGCAGCCTCGGTCAGTCGCCATTCATCGAGCCAGCCACCGGGACCGAAAGCATCCGGTTCACCGGCGCAGTGACGCTCGACCAGCCCTGATAGCACAAGGTAATCGACAGCGGCACGGGTGTGCTCGGTCAGATCCGGCAATCGAGTCCATTCGGGCTGGATGGTTCCAAGCACGGATCGCTCATGGGTGGTTAGGTCAAGGTTATTCATTGTCTTACCAGTTTACCGGGTCGTTGGCGCATAGAGCCTCTGGCTCACAGCAAGGATCAGCGGTTCCGCGCATCATGCGGCTAGCCTTCGCCTTGGTATCAAGGGCAGCGTTTAGCTTCTCGCTGAGTTCTTCGGCTGCGTCTTTGCGCTGCAGCCATCCGGTTGTTCCGGGTGCATGCAAGGCTTGTGGGTGAAAACGATCTTCGTCGAGTGCCGCGTCCGATTGCTGGAAATTCTGTGTATGTTCCAGCGCGACGAGTAGCGCCCTGATTTCTGTTTCTGAAAGGTTAATGTTCATGTTTTCCTTAGTCATCGATGGCGATGATTCGTTCGCTGGTTTGAAAGTATGGGCGTTGAGCATAATAAGCGGTGGTCATCCACATGCGCTGGGCTTGGCAGTTCTTAGGCTTTGGAGCCATCAGGTCTGTGAGGACGATCATGCCGTCAAAACCGTTCTTGTTACAGTGATCGGTCGGTGGATCAAAGTCCGTACCTCCACACATCACACGCTCCCACTTACGGCGCTCGCCCTTCTTCCAAACGAAAGCCTTATCGTCGGCAACGTCGGTATCGAAAGGAACCACAGTAAACTCGGCAAGCTGCGCCAGCTTGTCTAGCTCGGAGTAGAAAGCGGCGAGCATCGAATCAGACACGGAACCGGACTGATCAATGTAGATGCCGATACGGGCAACACGGTTGACCTTCTTACCCGGATGGATGTAGCGGTAACGCTTGTTCAGACGCTTGACGGTCGAGGACCGGTTAGCGCGTTGCGTAGTCTTGACGAAGTAACGCAGCACCTTCTTCCAATCGACCTTTGGAGTGATACGCTCCATAATATCTTGGCGGGTTGAGCGAGACACTGAGCCCCATGAGTTAGCGCGAGAGGCTTCTTCTGCTGCCTTCTTGACAGCTTCTTTCAGGCGCTCTTTAGCGATCTCGTTCAGGGTGTTATCACCTTGCCCTTCCTCCCAACCGGAGTGATCGTCGAAGCTATCCATGTCGCCGCGACCGGGGCTAGACTCGCCGTCACCGTCACCGGGCTCGCCGGAACCTTCGCCCTCATCTTCTTCGTTCTCGGACTCGTCTTGTTCCTTCTTCAGCTTGTTGAAGTACCATTCAGCAGACTTGCCAAGGGGCAGATCAGCGAACGGACCTTCACCGGGCATGCAGCACATATCGGGCAACTCGCCAACAAGGTGCGAGTTGATCGCAAGGTCGGTGGCGATGTTCCACAGCTTAGACATGCCAGCCTCGGGCAAGCGACCAGTCACATGCTCAAATACAAGGTGGTAGAATTCGTGCTTGAGGACGCCAAGTTTCTCTTTGTCGGTCAGACCTTCAAAAAACTCAGGGTTATAAATCATCACGAATGTTCCGCGATCCTTGTCCACCTTGACACCCGCAGTCGGGATCGCAGTCGAGGACCGCTTGTCAATCCGGCGCGAAAGCGCGGCGAAAAACGGCTCGTCCATCAGAAGGCGGGCAGTGTGCATGTTCAGGTTAAAAGTCATAGTTCTCTCTCTCTTTGGTACATCTATTAGACGTATGGCGAGCGCGTTTTATTCAATCTATTTGAAAGAAAATCGATCTTTTTTGATCTTTTCTTCAAATATCCTTAATAACTAGGTTCAAAGCCGACAATGGCGTGATTATTCATCACGCGCATCGGCAACATCGTGATCATGCCAGAAGTGATACTGGCGAGCCGCGCCCTTCTCAAAGACGTTGCTCTGAATTCCACTCAGCTTCCAGTCTGGACACTCAGCAACCCAGCTTTCGGGGATCTGAGTAGCGATCTGCTCTGCCGTCAGCTTGCCCACAACCGTGAGTCGGTTGCTGTATCGGTCGTGGCTGCTGTTGCGGTGCTCGGCACTCTGAACAGTAACGGTAGTTTTGCGACCGATGCCGCTGATTGGACGCAGGGTCGCGCTGTAATGACGCTGACGCGCATGGGTGCATTGAAGGTCTAGAGCCTCGACAAGCATTGTTGTCGCCGTTTCGGAATATGCCTCTTTGTACTGAACCATCGCACCGATGCCGATGCCATCTTCCAGTGCCCACTGGCGAACCTCTTGGCGAGCCTCGCGGGTCATGGCAGCGTAACGCACAAGATCGCTCCTTAGAGTCTCACAGGTGCGACGGTTGTGACCGCGCTCCTTGCAGTAGGAACAGACGCGCCCATAACTTTCGTTGCGGCGAGAACGCTTCGCGCCAGTCTCAGGATTCACGCCGATCATTCTAGAAACCTGCTGTGCATAGTATTCAACATGCTCGCCGCTTTCTTTGGCGCTCTCAAGCCTGCGTTCTGCACGCTCCAGCTTGGTCGGGCAGGTGCGCGAGTTGTGTCCTTCGTTGTAGCAGTAGCCGCAGCGAATAGTTCCGTTGTAATTTCCCATAATGTTTACCTCTCTCTTTGTTTGGTACATCTATTAGACGTGTGGGGGGCGGGTTTTATTCAATCTATTTGAAAGAAAGTTGATCTTTTTTCTCAACCTCGACCCGATCCCCTACTGACTCTTCGATTATACCACAGGTTAATAATCTTACCGGACAGAAAATGTCCGACCAGCGAGTGCTCCTGAAAAGGCAGGTTCAACCTCGATTTCTTCAAGGGGCAACCAGCCAGACCAGTGCTCACGTCCACCTTTGCCGTCGCTAGCGTGGCGCGTTTGCGCTTCCAGTCTCAGCGCGGCGCGGTTGCCCAGACAGATCGTGGAGTTGCGAGCATCGCAGACACGGAACAGCGGTCCATGTTCACGGATGCGGTTCTTCGTGCGGCTGCACGCTTTGTCGTTCCACTTTACTTTAATAAAATCAGCCACTTACGACCTCCAAATCTCTTGGCAGATACCTTCTCGGCACGCTGCTGTATTCCCCGTGCATGCAGACAAGCTGCACTATAAAAATGATCGGCGGGTACATTTCCTCGCCATACTGGTCAACGTAGTCTCCGCGAGGTTCCGTAACCTTAATAATCATGCCCATCGAATCGCGGGGTACGCCGATGGATGCGCGAGTGATCTTTACTAAGTTACCGACTTGCACTGATCACCACCGTTCCGAAATTCACGTTGAGTGTATCCCTCACTCCGTTCGACCACAGGACAATCCAGTACGACGATCCCGCTCGGACTCTCTTAATCAGCAAGCCAACTCGACCATTCACTTTCACCAAATCACCTACTTGCATTGATCAACTCCAAAAAGCCACTACACTCCACGATGGGCTTGCTCCTGTTG
>VMHT01081953.1_pt1 | contig 10464 bp, 26 predicted proteins | sample 4693611 | NCBI WGS metagenome assembly VMHT01 (sample SAMN12280063, study PRJNA550983) | marine metagenome | isolation source: seawater sampled from same location over 5 years 0.02-0.2 micron viral filtrate | place: USA: collected off the coast of southern California halfway between the port... ...
ATCCTCCATGCTTTACTGTGATAGAACGCTGTGTTGTCATGTTGCCTTGTATGCTTAGGCATTGTTTTAATCCAGCTCCTTTTTCTTGCTTTAGGTAATGTTGGCATAGTATTTAGCTTCTTTAATTATTTCGTTGCTTTCTTTTAATTTCTTTCCTAATAGTTTAAAAAACATAACCATCTCATCTTTGTATTCATCATTGCTTAGTACATATCCTAATGTACTTAACATATATATTGTTCTAATGTATTCTGTTTCATTTTCCCATTCATAATCTTTACTTATCTCTTTTAAAATATTTATTGTTTGCTCAAGACATTCTGCTGTGCAATAAGTTATTTCATATTGTTTAGACATTTAGTTCTGTTATTATATAATAGTATTCTTTATCTACTTCTTTTATATATGCTAAGTTACTAAAATAATCTAATAGTTTATCTCTCTCTCTTGATTCCCATAATGTATGGCAGCCTTTTCTACTATTACCATTGCTATCTACAAAGGTTAAGCAATGCAATGTGATGTTCCTTCTATCAGTAACTAAGTCACCTCTCCTTGATCTTGGTATTATGTGAGAAAAACTAAGAGGCACAGCATTACCATGTTTACCACATCCAGAACAAGTATTACGTTCTAATAATATCTCATGATATATTTTATTTAATTGTCTTTTTATTTTATCTTGTTTCTTGCTCACATTAAATACTTATCTAGTTCTTCTTTACATTCCATAAATCCTTTACATATTACAGCTTTATATCCTCTTGCATTTAATGCTTTAATCCATTCCTTTTGTGATGCTGTTGCCCTACCTTTCTCTGTTTTAATCTCAATAAATAATCCATGATATAAATGATTTGGCTCACTAATAAATAAATCTGGATAGCCTTTCCAGTAGCCAGTTTTCTTTGCTTTTCTAGCTTGACTAATAGATGTTCTTATTCCACCTAAACTTGCACAAAACCTAGCCTTTGGATATTGCATCCTTATATAATTAACAACATGAGTTTGCAAATCAGTTTCATTCATAAGTTGGTAGTGTTAAATCTAATGTAGTTGTACTCCAATAACTTATGTTATTCATTAAATCGTTAAACTCTTTTTTAGTTAATGTAGATGTGCCTTTTAAATATACCTCAGTTATTCCTTCTTCATTTTGTCTTTCTCTACGCAAAAACTTATATGATATAAGCTCTTTTGTTTCTTCTTTAGTGTAGCCAGTTTCCTTGCTAATAATATCTATCCATTTCCAAAACAAACTATTTTGGTCTTTAGTTCTATTATTATTCCTTTCCACTATTTTTATTACAACATCTTTTCCTTCATATTGTTGTAGCTGATCATTAAACAACTGTTTGTTATTCAATGTCAATTTGCCCTTTTTTACTGTTCCAAAGTGTTTCATGAGTTGCTATTGTTGTTGCTCCAATTAACAAAATAATCATTAAAGGAGTTATTATTATTGATATTAGTATTTTAAAAATTGTTTTCATTTATATTAATCTTATTACTACAAGTTTTTTGCAGTTTCTTTCATATAATTCTTTATGCTGTTCAGTTAATTCTGCCTCCCAAATGTCTTTAACCTCAACACCAGTTTTTTTCCACCATTCATTTATTTGTTTCTTAGTTCCAATTAATCTAATATCTCTTCCAATATTATCAAAATCAGCTACATACCCACCATTTGGTCCTTTGTCATAACTCCAGACATTTGTAGGTAATAAAGAAGGCTTTAGCCACCAGTCCTCAGCAATTAATTCATTATCATTCATTTTCTTTAATTTCAGAAAGCTCACCATTATCAATGTTAATACTCACTTTCCCATATTTATCTTCTAAATTCTTTTGTAATTCATCAAATAAAGCCTCTATTTCATTTACTTGGTGCAATATTTTATGTTTTTGATTCTCAAGCCTACCTAACTCAATATGAACTTGATTTAGTTTGCTTACATTTTCTTGTAAAGATTTTAATTCTTCTTCATTTAATTTAGTTGGTTTAGCCATTTTTATTTATTTATTAATTATTATTTTTTTTAAATTCTTTCATAAATTTTAAATAATCATTTTCTTTATCATTTATTCTTGCTCTAAATTTTATTTCATTTTCTGATAATTGAAATTGATCATTATCTAATTCAAGATAAATATTTTTATCTATTGTTGTAGTAGGTATATTATTTTTTTTATAATATTCATTTGCACTATTTAAAATTTTATTATCCATAATTTTATTTATTAGTTATTAATTTAGTTTCTTTTCTATATGCAAGACGTTTATCTTTTTGGTGGTCTGCAACACCTTCATTATTCCATATTATGTTTCGCCATAATTTAAGCCATTTATAATAAGTTTTAGCATTAATACTAAAATCCTCCGTATTGCGGATACCATTCCAGAAACTCATTTCAACGTCCCGCCACAAAAGTGATGAAAATGATTTCTTTAAATCTGCTGCTAAACTTTGAGCCATTAATACTTTTGTTTTTGCATCTATGTTATGTTGACCAAGATCAAGATATGTTTTTGATAATAATTCAACGCACATTTTTGTTAATTCAGATTCACTTATTTTTTTAATCATTTTATTCAAAATATTTTTTACCAGATATGGTTTTTTTAATTTTTGTTATTGAAAAATAAACTCTTAATATATTTTTAAAATTAGCTAATAATTCTACTTTTAAAACTTTGTTATGTATTAATGCTCTTTTTTTTATATAATTTATAAAACTTTCTGCAATAAAATTAGATTTGTTATTTATATCATATCTATGTTCAACAAAATCAATTCTGTTCCATCTTAAATGTCCATATTCCCCAAAAGTTATAATAATACCTTTTTCTGCAATTTGCAAAGCAAAATCAAAACATTCAAAAGCACTTCCATAAGGGTCTAAATCAACAATGTCAAATTTTTTTGATTTAAATTTATATAATAAATCAATTGCATTTAAATTATAATCACATTTTTCATTAATATCATTATCTACAACATATAAATTTTTTGAATTTTGATTTTTTTTATAAAAAGATTTTCCAGCATATACATCAAGAATAGATTTAGGCATTATTTTTTTTATAAAAATTTCATTTAATAAATATTTTTGTTTTACATGTTTTTTATTATAGGTATTATTATTTTTTGTTATCCTTTTATATTTAATACTTACTGATATTTCACTTCTATTTAATATTTTACTTATTTTTTTATATGAATAATTTTTATTTTTTAATTCTTTTAATAAAATAATTTCATCTTTATTCCATTTTTTTGGAATAGTTTTTATTGTTCCATTAACTAAATTTTTATTCATTTATTTTTTTCTTCAATTTGTTTTAATATTTGCATTGCCTCGTTGTGAGATTGTAAATGCTTATCAACTTTACTTATTCCAACACTGTTCAAAGCCCATTTTGATTCGTTTTTAGCCCATGTTTTAAGCCTTCTTGATGTGGACCATGTTTTCATAGTATCTTTTTTTAAAACACCTTTTTTTGTTGGCTCACTCCAATATTCAAAAAAATCAGTAAGCATTTCTTTTGAGTAATTTTTAAAAGCCATAACCTCATTAAAAAATTGATTTATACTGTTATCTTTATTAAATTGATTATTTATTATATTATTACTTAATTGTGTTCGATTTTCCGCAGTCGGAAAAACCGCAGTCGGATTATCGCACTTCGGTGATTCAAATACTATATAATTAACACCAATAAACATTCCCTCTTTCCTAACTTGTTCTCTTTCAACATATCCATTTTTGATAAGCTCATTCATTGTTGTTCTTATTGCCGCTTTGCCTTCTTTTAATATAGCATCTAATCCATTAATGGATAATTTCCAAGAATCACTAAAACTAAGTAACATTGCTAATAAGCCTTTAGCTTTTAAAGATAACCTTCTATCCTTAAAAATACGATTACAAATGGTAGTGTAATCTTTGCTTTTTATTACTCTTACTATATCCATTAAAATAATTCTGTTTGATTTATATCTTCTTTTTTTACTATACCTAACATTGTTTCAAATATTGTTTTACCAGCTTCAAAATCAACTAAATTTTTTGCAATTTTTAATTTACTTTGATTGCCTTTGTATTCTGTCAAATCTATTTTATGAAATTTTTGTAAATCTTTACAAGAAATTTTATTTAAATCAGTTTTTTTTCTATCTTTTAAATTATGTGGTAATTTAAAATTTGTCCAATATATATGTCTATCTCTTTTTATACCAGGTATTAATGGCTCATAATAAGGAATAACATTTTCAACTACAAATTTACCTTTAAACCATTTTTTTAAAATTATTATTTCTTGATATAAATTCATATTAGGATATCTAACTTTACCAGTATTTTTAATTATCATTGAATTTAATCTTGAATGTGTTGGACATGGAGGGCTACTCCAAACAAAATCAAAATCATCAAAATAATCTAACAAATATTGATGAGCATCACCAATTATAACCTTATCATTCGGAAATCTTTTTTGATATAATTTAGCTAAATGAGGATCAAGCTCAACAGCTGTTACTTCTATATCATTTTTTACTTCATTCCATTTATATCTGTTACCTCCAAGACAAGCATATAAATTTAATATTTTCATCCCCATATAATTTGTTGTTGTTCATAATACTTTGGAACAGCATATTCATAATTTGCTATTGTTGTTGTATTACCAAACCTATTTTCTTTTTTTATTAAGATTGTTCTAATGTTATAACCTTCATTTTTTAATCTAAAAATAATATCAGAAAGCCTAGTTGCTCCATATTCTTTAATTGCCTCCCAGCTTGTTATTTTACCATAAGTTTTTAAATGCCACATTATAGCTTCTCTTTGAGTTTTAACTTGATCTTTAGTTATATTAATTTTTTTCATTTGAATATTTATTTAATTCTTTTAAAAGTTTTTTTATTTCCATTCTCTTTTCATAAAAACCTCCTCCATAGACGTTAAATCTACGCATTTCAGTCATAAATGTGTTAAATGACTTTTTTACATCTTTATAAGTATCTATTTCAAATTTAAATTTATTTACATGATGAATGCTTGATGCATGATTAATGTTTTTTATATATTTTTTCATACCAGTATGTTTTATTTCCATATACTCATACAAATAATAAATAAACATTCTTTTAGCCTTAATTGTAGTAGAACTTCTATTATTATTGCTAATAATATTGTTTTTGTTAGCATTATAAATTTCACAACTTATGTTTAATGCATGAGTAATTATTTTATCCCTTGTATTCATTATGGCTGATGTTTTAATTCATCTTCTGAATAAGTATTTGTAAAACCTATTGTTTGAACAATACATCTAGCCTTTGATCTTTTTTCAGCTATTTCTACTTTAAAATGTTGATTGCAATTTTTATCAGTAGCACTTCCAAATGTTTCTATTTGCTTTAAAAATTCATTATCTTCATTTTGCAAATAACTTGTAGCTTTTATAACTACATTGTCTTTCTCGCATTTAATCACATCAAATTCAATTTTTATATTAGTATCAAATTGAATGCGTTCAATTCCACTTCTTGTTATTATTACAAACCCTCTTCTATCTTGATAAATATCTTCTTTTGTTAAATTGTAATCTTTATAGATTTTTGCTAGTTCTTTTTTTGTCATAGTTTATCCATTATTGCTCCCAACATTAGTAAAGCAACTGATCCTATTGCAACTGTTATAAATGCAATTACGTTACCTAATATTTCTTGAGCTGTTAATTTATCTTTTACAGTATAATTTAATATGTCTTGTTTTTTAAAAAATCTATCCAATTCAACTGTGTTTAATAAATACTCTTTTTTGTTTTGTTTATGTTTTACAATATGTTGTTTCATAATTATTATTTTTTATAAGTTGTTCATTTTATTGTTTTTTAAAGTACACTACAAATATACAATACTTTTTAACATATTGTAAAAAACTTTACATTTATTTTAATTTACTAGATACATATAAATAAAAAAAAGCCCCTAAAATAGAGGCTTCTTCAAACAAATATTACAAAAACTATTACTATTAATCTTTAAAAAACAGCCAAATATATAAAAATTATATAACAATTTTAAAAACTGTTTGTTTTTTATGTGTTTTATCCAAACTTTTAGCATTATAAGCAGATAGTTCTTTATTAATTGCATAACCTTTAAATCCTTTAGTATGCTGCAAATCAATCCTTATATCATGTCTTTCATTATCTTTCATAATATATATGTTTTGAGCTGCCCTAGAGCTTAATAATAAGGCATTTTCACTATATGCGTTAGCTCCAACTAATGAACTTGATCTTGCAAACATATCAGTTATCTTAGTTTCATGTAAATGACCACAAATCATAAAATCAAGTATTATTCCATTTCTAGCATATTTACTAATAACCTTTGCTATTTTATCATTTTGCATATTTCCTAATTGATGTCCATGTATTAGCAAAACATTATGACCATTAACCTCTACAACCAGTTCTAAGCCTCCAGATGTAATAAAATTAATATCTGGCAACAACATTCTCAACATTTCAAATATTACATAGTCATAGTTATCCGAACAAACCATATCTACCCATCCCAATTCATATGCTCTTGATTCATTTCCAGAAACACATCCAACACTAACATTAGCAATGTTGTTTAAATCTAAAATAAAATGTTTTAAAAGGTGAACACCTAAAAAAGTAGCCTTTGCCCTATTAGTTGACATTGACAGCTTTTCATCTAAGCGTCGGTCAGAATTAAGCAAGTCCCCAGTTATTGCAATGAATATCTCACTAACATTATAAAAACTAGCATATTCTTTTATATGATGTGCAAACTTTTGCAACCTCTTTGATGCAACATCAAAATCATATTTATTATGTTTTAGATCAACAAGCTCATTAAAATGTGTGTCTGCTATTTGTACTATTATAGCTTGTTTACCTTTAGATTCATGGTGTTTAATTGTTGTTTTAAGGCTTTCTGATTTAAGTAAATCAATCAATGCCTTGTTGTACTCTACTAAAGCATTTTCAAGCCTTACATGCTCTCTAAATGATTTATTCTTTATTCTATTTAAGTCGGCTTGTTTTTGGCTTCTTTTAGCCAGTTTAAGGTTTTCTTCAATAACTTCTTTGTCAGCTATCTCATATTGTATTATATCTTTTATCCTATGCCTTAGAGTTGTTTTCTTTACGTTTAAATGGTATTTCTCTATAAGATGTTGTGCTATGCTTTGATAGCCATTACCATTCCAAAAATGTTCTAATATTTCATCTAAATATTCTAAATACTTTGATTCCATTTAGTAAGTCCAAATTACTCCTTGTACCTTGTCCTCATCTAGGTCGACATGGAGGAAGTTGTGACCTATCCCAAATCTTGAAAAACCAGCATTCATTAATGCCCCTAATATTACAGCTCTTTCCCTACTGTTTTTTACTAATATATCAGCCGCTAAACCTTTTATATGTGAGCTTTTTGAATTTTTGATTGATTCAGGGTGATTTTCACATCTATATCCAGATGTAATTATAAAAGGAACATCTGAGCCATCTTCATTTTTTGAGTAACTTCTTGCAGAATTTAAAACTTTTAAAAAAGTTCTATTTATTTTACTTTTACCACAACAATTACAAACAAATTCTCTTAGCTTAAAGTATTTCATAACAATTATATATTTTACAGCCTTTTATTTCTTTAACTAAAACCTTTCTATATAAGATTTTTTTCTCTTCTTTTTTATACTTAGGATTGTTGCTGTTTAGTTTTCGTTTTTTAGCCATTATTTTTATATTTTCCCATTATACCATTATGCTTTCGCTGATTTCCATATTTTTTAGTTCTTTTATCTATCCTTTTAGGATATTCATATTTTTTTTTAATTGGTCTAACTACATTACCAAATTGCATTATTAAAGAATTTGTTTTTTCTACATCATATAATTTTTCTTTTTTCATTTTTTTATCTTTTCAAATGACCTTCCTCCAAAATAAGCACCAATACAAGTCATCAAAACTACCTTTAATAAATCAATCCATGATTGTTCTACATTAAAAGAATAAAATCCAGCATCTATAAAAATTAACAAAACAGTAGAAACACATAAAAAAATTAAAACCATTGGTCTTATATTTTTACTGAGCCAAGAATCACTTTTCATATCATACTCCCAACGCTTACTTACCTCAACTTGCATTGTTTTTTCATAATCTAAAACAACTTCTTTTATTTGTTTTTTTGCTTCTAAGCGTTCTTGATCGGATGTTGAGATGTTATCAATAACCCCCCCAACACCTTTAACAAGCTCAGTTGCTCCACTTGAAAATATTTTACTTAATATGCTCATGATTGTTTTCTTATGTATTCTAAAATAATGTCTATTTTCTTTTTCATTTCTTCAATATTTTCAGCAGCCTTTTCATGATGCCTAGAAAATTGATTTTTTACTTCATATAAACTAAAAACTAAAAACCTATATAAAGCATACAAAGCCCCCAATAACAATACTAATGGTAATCCATAACCTTCTATTAATTGTAAAACCTCACTCATTATATTGATTCTTTAATCCACCTAAATGTTTTCTTATACCATCTATTATCTTTCTTGTTTTGTCTTGTTTGACAAACATCACAAACTGAATCTGTAACAACCATTCTAACAGTATCAACAATTTCTCTTAACACAATTTTGTAGTTATATTGCACACTATCACTATCCATTTTTAATGTGTTTAACTCATACATATTGCTAAGATTCCAAATGCTGTCGGTATATTTTTTTTCTATGTTTTTAATATCTCTTTTTTTTCTCCACAAATCTTGCTCTAATAATACTTTTTGTTTTCTATTATTAGTAACCAGTTCAACAGCACCATCAGCAGCCTTAAACAAACTATCTAAATTAGTATTAAAATCTGTTTGTTCGTTATGCTCTTTATTTGAGTAACATGATGACAGTAATACTAACAATAATAAAAACAATTTATTCATTTATATTTTGCAAAGTTTCAATAAACTTATCATTTAGCTTTTTATAATCATTTTTTAAAACAATTACCTCTTCTTGTAAAGCCTTTATTTGATTTGTCAATGTAGTTTTATTATCTATATATAAATATCCAATTGCTATAATGCAGAAAAACAAACCACCAGCTAATGGATTTGCTGCAAAATCTTTTAAACTAACTGGAGATTTCATTTTTTCTTTTTAAAATTCCAATAATATATCTTATAAATTGAAACACTAATTGCTAAAACAAGTGAAATAAAAGTCAATACCTCATTACAATCAGTTATGCTAAATCCTATTGCTGTTCCATTTGCAGCCAATATTTCTATTGTGTCTTTAACCTCTCCCTTCATGATTCATCCCAAGGCAAAGGCAAAGTTTCCTCAACTGGATTCTTTTGCAATTCTATATTTTCAGCTAATTGAGCATCCATTTCAGCAGGAGTTGGATCAACCAAACCAGCTTCTAACCATGACTCAACATTATCTTGCGTTAGCTCATTATAAGGCACAAAAGTTGAAGGATCAACTGGACCAACTGTTAAAGCACCATAAACATCAGCATAGTAATAATTTTCTTCACCTTCAGTACCTTCTGAAGCAGCTCTTCTCCAATGTACTGTCACGACCACATCATCTAAATCACCTTCATGTAACTTAGAATCCATTGAACTTATTATCCATTTATATTCCATTTTTTTATTTATTTAATTATTTAATTATTTAATTATTTAATTATTCAAAAGAGGCAATTGATCTTGTAACAACTGTTCCTCCTACATTTATTTTAACTTTTATCGCACCATCTGAAGAATCCATGTATATTGATGACTTACCACTTGCTGGATCAGCTGGAGTTGAAATTGCATTTAATGTTAATACATCTTCTAACTCTAATACACTTTGCACTCTTTGTTTTCCTACAACGTCTAATTTATAAACAGCTCCAGCAGTTCCACCCACCGACATATTACCATTTGGAATATTTACAGCCCCAGCTGATTTTACTCCTAAAGTTAAAGTATTTGCTGTTGCTAAATTACCAACTGTTGTTACTGTATTACTTGCATTTGTAACAGTTGTTACTAAATGACCATTTTCATTAGTATCTCTTAAAATATCTGAAATAACTCTTGTTGCCTTTACATTGCCATTAACATTTAGCTTATCCCCACTATCAGTTGTTGTTCCAATGAGTACGTTTCCATTAGCTAAAAATCTTGCTACTGAACCAACTGCATTTTTAAATCTTATATCATTAACACCAGCATCCCCAATTTGTATGCTATCAGTTCCAGTTGAACTTAAAGCTCTTTGTGTTGTCGCTGATAAAGCTAAATTTACATCACCACTAAACGTTGCAGTTGTTCCAGTTAATGAGCCATCAATAGTAACATTTCCATTTGTTTGTAAATTTCCATTGCTATCAACACTTAATCCAACAGCTCCA
>VMHT01118827.1_pt1 | contig 10463 bp, 7 predicted proteins | sample 4693611 | NCBI WGS metagenome assembly VMHT01 (sample SAMN12280063, study PRJNA550983) | marine metagenome | isolation source: seawater sampled from same location over 5 years 0.02-0.2 micron viral filtrate | place: USA: collected off the coast of southern California halfway between the port... ...
AAGCGCACGCGAAAAATTTAAAAGACTTGATGAAGTTGTTCTTGAACAAGGTCTTTTAGAAGATGGTGGTAGAAATGCAAAGGAATCCAAGAAGTTTCAAACTTCGGGGCAAAGAAGTAGAATTATATTTGCAGATGTAGTTGGATCGGCGAACGACAATGACGATATTCAAGTCATGTCAAACATAGGAAATTTCAAAGCACATGATAGAAGAACAATTGAACTTGCCGAAGAAGCTTCCGGTAGAGTGGAAGATAGAGTGGCGAACTTAACGTCAATAGTATTAGATGCTGAAGCAAAAATTAAAAATCTTGAGGCAAAAGGACCTTTAACTAAATCTCAAGTCGAAATATTAGAAGAACACAGAGGTGATAAAACTTTCCATGAGCAAAAAATTGAAGAAATAACTCTCAAGAAGAGAAATAGAAAAACTTATGATTTAACTTTCCGAGTTAATAGAAGAAAGGATAAAACTTTTACTACTGAACTTGATAAGACATTCATGAATAGGTATGCTGTTGGTCCTCAACAAGCATCAAATCTTCCTGGAACTGATAAAGGTGGGAAACTTTATACAATGGTTTGGAAACAAAACTTTCCTCATCCAGGAGAATATAAATTCAGGGGTCTTTGTGATCATAGAGGCACTGTTTATTTTGATGGAGAATTTTTGATGGAACTCCCAGGTATGAGGGGGTTGAGAAAAAATAGAGAGAAACCATCTAAGTTTGTATCTTATGATGTTAAAAGATCTGGTCCACATCAAATTAAGATTGAACTTCAAAATGAAGTTGTGAAGACTGTAGAACAGAGAACCTTGACCTCAGTAAAAACAAAGAAAAATAATACCAATGATGTTGAATTTGTTGTTCTTGCACAAGGAAGTCGTCGTCATAGAAGAATTAAATTTGTATTTACAAATAAAGATGATCCAAATGATACATTTACCGTTGAAAATCTAAAAAAAGGTGTTGATAAAGATACAGTCACTCATAAAGTAGTTGCAAATACTACATATACAGTCCAAGCTGTGGCAACAGCAAAGATAAAAGATGAACCGGTGGACGGTCAAAAGATATCTATTTTTTACAAAGGATTAAATGATAGAAATCTGTCTAATGACAACGCAATTAAACCCTCTAGAATATCTAAAAATAATAAAACAATAGTTCTAGTTGATAATAAAGGTAATGATACAAATGCTACCTTTAAAATTGTTTCAACGGATCCAGGTATAAATGCAAAGTTTTCTGATGATGGGAAGGATTTAGTAACCAAATTCACCGATAAAAAGAGAGGTAAAATAACCTTACGTTTAGATTGGAATGATGAAAAAGAGGATGGTCGTTCCGTTAGAAAGATTACTGTCTTAAACAAAGTTTTCAAACTTTCTGGAGACACTGGTAATGTCGAACACACAATCGATGTTGAGAGAGATGGTGTCGATAGTTTTGAATCACTTGTAGAGCAGGGAATTATTGAGCAAGGAAAGAAAAAGAAAGAGGGTGGGAGAGGAAGTTCAAATACTATTTTTGCTGACTATCTTGGATCGGCAAATGATAATGATGACATGCAAATTAAAGTGGAAAATGGAGGTGTCTTTACTACAAGAAGAAAAAGGGTTAGAAAAGGTAGTAATGTACGTAGAAGCACTTTTGATTTAGAGTTTGTATATGAAGAAACTGAAAGACTGAGAGGATTAAAACAAAAAATATTAAGTAAGGGACTTTCGACTGAAGAAGTTTTAATAGAAAGAGAGCGTGTATTTAACACCAAAGAATTTATTGACAAGGCAGATAGACCACTCTATAGAACTAATCCCAATCTAAGAGGAAAGCAGGGTGATTTCTTCAACGAAAATGCGATTACACCTTTTAACCCGTTGGAAGTTGATCCAAATTACCCGGAAATTAAAAAAAGAGACAAGAATCCATCTGCCGCTTCCCCAATAGTTAAACCTCAGGTAAAATTTATAGAGAGAGATGGCGTTCCTAAATTAAAAATAACTGGTACGGGAAAAGTAAAAATTGGATTTGGACTTAAAGTAGATGACAATCTTGTAACCTCTGGTGTTTTTGCCCGTCAAATTGATATTCAAACTGACGACGGGTTACTACAATTAAAAAGAGATATTTCAGAGAGCGTTTCCCGTAGAGGAAATACTACAGTTACAAGATTAGTTGGAAGAGAAAGAGAAGAGATATATGGATCAGGAGTTTTTACTGCTGGACAGGAATATGATATTAAAATGATTCAGTCTAGCTCTGGATCTGGATTTAAGGCAACAGATGAAACCATAATCTTTGATGATAATTCTGACAATGGTATAGATAAAAATGGTCTTCTAAGAGTCGAATTTATAAACAGATTAGATAGTAGACCTAAACCTTCAGAGATACCAGAAATTCCTATTGCTGATTCTAATGATTATGCTGGGACGCATGACATTGTATGGAATAATATCAAGTTTCCTGTTACTGGAAATTATGTGGTTGAAGTAGAGGTTGATGATGAAGTTGAAATAGAGATTGGTAATAAAAAGAAAGGTAGAGGATACGTTAAAATTAATAAGGATGGATTTACAAAATCGGGGAGAAGCACGGGCAAGACAGTATATACTCGGGAGATTGAAGAAGGAACATATGATATTAGAGCTGCATTAGTTCAAAAACCAGGCAAGTCAATTAATAATGGCAACCCTATGGGACTTGCTATGAGTATAAAGGTTGTATATGCACAGATTGATGATGAGGTTGTAGTCAAAAAATCATGGAACGAAAATCCATTTGGCGTAGCATTAACAATCAATGCTCCACTACCACCAGTTCCAACTGAACCAATTCCTCCTCATGAAGGTCCTTGTCCCCCAAGTCCTTTCTGGCATACGAGACATGAAAATTTGAATAGCGAGGATGATTGGTTCCCGGTAAATCATAGAAATGATAATGGCAGTAAGACCTGGACAGGATTTATGAATCGATATGCCGTGTCTCCTATTTTACCTCTTGGCACAAGGGGTAGTGCTAAATCAGGAACGGAATTTACTACAAGATGGAGAATAGATGCTCCATATAGAGGATTCTATACTCTCAAAGGTGCTGCAGACGATAGGGCATTGGTTACATTCACTCAAGGTGATGCTATTAAGGGACCATTTAAATTGAACGGTTTTAAAACTGAGAAAGCAGATCTTAAACCTTACAAGGTTGAACTAGATGAGGGTGAAGCTATTATTGAAATTAATCTTAAACAATCAGAAGATAAAAGACAAAGAGAAGTTAGAACGAAAGTCTTCGACACACAAGATTGGGTCGCAAAACCAACAGACAAATCACTTGATAGAGTTCCTGTTGATTTTGATGTTTTTGGTCAGGGAACTAAAGGCAACAGGGAAATTAAGTTTTTATTTGATGAGATCGGTGGATCACATCAGTTTATTATTGATAACGTTAAAAAAAATAATACTACTGAAACTGTTGAGAAGAAAGTAAAAGTTGGTGTCAATTATAAAGTTACTGCATTGGTGACTGGTAAAACTTCACCAACAAAATATATTAAAACCGAAATCCCCATTACATATAATATTGACAATCCAAAGGAGTTTGGATATCGGATTGAGTCAAATGGACAAAAAATAGAATTCGATGATGATGCTGTACGTTTTACAAATTTAGGTAGAAGCAGTAATACTAGAGAAGTGAAAGACTTTGATGTGAATGCAACTCTTAAAATCGAATCAAAATCACCTGGAGTGACAGCAAAGTTTTCTGATGATAGTAAAAATTTAATTATAAATGGTCCCGATGGAGGTGATGTTACAATTAAATTTGAGTGGAATGATAATCCAACGACATCTGGTAAGGTATTTAAATCAATTGAAATATCTGGAGAAACATTTAAACAGACTGGTGAAAGGGGTAATGTTACTAAGACAATTAAAATTGGATCTGCTTCAAACCCCACTGGTCTAGATGAAAAAATTCTTGAGCAGGGAGTGCTTCAGAGAGGATTTGGAAATGCCAGAGGCGTAGAGGAAAGCGGACAGTCTAAAACAAGTAATATTGTTTTTGCTGACTATGTTCAGTCATTTAATGATGATAATGACATGCAAATAAGATGTACTGAGGGCATCTTTACTCCATCTAATAAAAGAAAAGTATTTAAGGATAAGGGTAGAGGCACTTGGGATCTCACGTATCGCTTAGATAAAAATTTACAGACAGTAAGGCAGATTGATTCGGTTGATGGCGCAACTTATAATAGTAAGAAAAATAAAATCGATGATGATGGTAATATTATTCAACCAAGACTCGCAACATATAAAAGAGGAAAACTAGGAAGGCGATTATCTCCATTCTTTAAAGAAGGAAGGGATGCTAGTGAAGAAATCCAAGGAAAAACTTGGGAGATGACTTGGGATAATGTTGATTTTCCAATCACAGGAAACTATTTAATTAAAGCAGAGGCAGATGATATTCTTTTTATTGACATTGATAATAAGAGATTGGGCACTGTTAGAGGTGGATCTATTAAACGATTGAGTGCTGATGTGGCACAGGGAAAGAGAAAAGTTAAACTCACTCTTAGAAATAGAAGAGTTTCTGGATCAACATTTAGAGAAAATCCAACTTATGCTTCAGTCAGAATAACTTGTCTTGTTCCAGATCAAATTCAAGATGATAGATCATGGAGATTAAATCCCACTGGTGTCAGTGCTGTATTAATTCCACCACCTTGTAAAAGAAATGTTGGTGGAATTGGTACGATTGCACAAATTATCGTCCCCGAACCAGGGAATGGATTTACAACAACATTTGTACCACCACCAGGAATAGGAACACCTACAACTGTACCACCAGGAACTCCTCCACCACCAATTAGACCTCCAGGAACTCCTCCTCCACCAGGAATTCCTGTTACACCAATCACTACTCCCCCTATAACTGGGATAGGAACAGATGATTTTATTATTACCACAACAGGCGGGACCAGCACCGGACCACCACCTGTCGATGATGATATAGATATAGACGATCCCCCTCTAATCATACCAACACAATTGATTGGAAAAGGTATTCATATCGGTGAACCTGGTATTGGATATACTTCCGGTGACCCGCTAATTATTAGAGGGCAAGGTGGTGATAGTAATCTTCCTCCGATTAGATTGCCAATTATTGTAGGACCTTTTGGTCGAGTAATTGATATTGTTTTCCCAGAACTTCCCATTCCAGAGGAGATTACTATAGGATCCGGCATCGGACCACCATCCCTAGAGAACCCAACAATTATTCCTGATATTGGACTTCAAACAACACGAAAACCCACTATTATACCACCATATACAAGTACACCTATCGTTGATATTGATAGTCCAACAGGAGCAGGATTCAAAGGTGTTCTAATTTACGATCTAATTGTCGATCCTATCGACCCAGAACCAGGAACCATCATACAAATCACAGATCTTGCTGGACTCAAGAAAACTGGATATGTCAGAGGTCGTGCATATTATGGCGAGGTATATTATGAAAATGGTATACGATTTGCTGGAAGATATAAAACAGCAGGCACTCCCATTCAAGTTTTCGATACTCTGCTTGAAAGTATTGAGGGTGAAGTTACAACCAGACCTTCTGCTATTCAGAGATCTGGTACAGACGTTACTAATAATGATCCTAGACTTAACATTCCAGGAACCCCTGAAAATCTCACTTAAATAGAAACTATCTAATCATGTCAACTAAATCCTCATCCAAACTGTCTAGAAATGGGCAGCGAACATCAAAGGCTAATTATACCGCTATCAGCTATGGAAATGATCATGGGCAATTAAGTTTTGGTAAAATCCATAAAGATGGTGGAACCACCTCCGGAGTTATGTTACAGGCAAAGGAGGGTCGGCATCAATTCTCCATGGATAATGACGGACAAAGACCGGGATGGACCAGTTTAACATCACCCGGTGCGGTACAAGTTAAGTGTGGTATGGATCTTGAGGAGGAGCAGGTAGGTATCTTCTTTAATGCTGAGAATGGTGATATTGACATTATCGCCACTAATGGTAAAATAAGGATGCAGGCTAATGATATTGAGTTAGTTTCTATTGGTGGTGGTACTGATAGTGGTCATATAAAAATGACAGCATCTGAATCAATCACCATGGATGCAAAAAAGATTAATGCGTCAGCAAAAAATCTTTTGAGATTATCATCTCCAGCTATTTGTGAATTAATTGCTAATGGTAGACTTAAGTTTATATCCTCCGTGATCACAACAGCAACCGATGGTTGTAAACTCAAAGATAGTAAATACAATCATCAATATCATCATAATAAAGAATTTTCCTTACCAGCATGAGGTAATATGTTTTTAGACGACGTAAATATTGGTGGACAACTTAAAGTGGGAACTGGTATTGTTCCTGCTTGTGGAGAGAGTTTGGCAAAAGTCAATGGTTCTATGTATTGTGAAGGACCAGCAGTTTTTGGAGGTCAATTAGAGTTCCCAACTCCATATGCGACCGTTTGTATTGGTGGATATGCAAACTCTGATAGTTCTCCCGTCTCTGCATTGACTGGAATAGTTCCTGGTATTCTCTTACCTGGTGGTAATCACAGTCCATATTCACTTGGAGTATCTGGTAACACAGCACTGCTTGGAGAACTGGATGTTGGAAAGAATGGATTTATTGGACAGAATTTGATTGCACAGGGTCATGTAATATCAAATAATGGAGGACACATTCTTGCTGCGAAGAAGAACTTTGACATTCCTCACCCAACAAAAGAAGGATGGAGATTAAGACATACCTGCCCCGAAGGTCCTTCAAACGATGTCTATATCAGGGGACAAGTCTTAAATAAGAAGGAAATTATCTTACCTACATACTGGAAAGAACTCGTTGACTGGACAACAATCACAGTCAATCTGACGCCTATTGGTGCTCATCAAAATGTAATCGTCAAAAGAGTTGATGAGGAGAAAGTATATCTACAAGCACAGGGTGGTATGCCTATTCACTGCTACTATCACATCTATGCTGAAAGAGCAGATGGCGAAAGACTTATTCCAGAGTATGAAGGAGAAACACCAGCAGACTACCCAGGAAACAATGATGAGTATTCAGTGTCTGGATATCACTACGACAAGAGAGGTTAATAATGGTATTTGAATTTTTAAGACCACAAAATAATTGGAGAACTCACTGCGGAGACCAACCGACATTTGGAAGATTCTCTACGCGATTTGATTTTCCAACAAAAGCAATCACTCAGGCAACAGATTATCCACCTGAAGCATGTCAACCTTGGGTGCATTACAATATGGCACTGGGTAATCTTATCGTGCTTAGGAATCAGGGCGTCGGTCAAACGCTAAACGTTGGTGGTGTTGTTAACTCACCAATATTTAAAGGAACCCTGATTGGAAATGTTGTTGGAGATGTAAGTGGAAATGTTGTTGGTAATGTCACAGGTAGGGCGAGTGGAAATAAGTCTTTTGATATTCCACATGTCACCCAAAAAGGAAAAAGAATACGACATGTATGTGCCGAAGGACCGGAATCTGGTATCTACATACGAGGAAGACTAGAGGGAAAAAATATTATTGAACTGCCTGAGTATTGGGAAGGACTTGTAGACCCAGACACTATCACCGTCACTTTGACACAGATTGGAACATCTCAGGATTTGATTGTTGATAGTGTTGATTGGGGAAAAGAAGTTAAAATTAGATCAGGTAATGCATCTAGTATCAATTGTTTCTATGAAGTCTGGGGTGCTAGACATATTAATCCAGATAATCCAGATGAAAAATTACATGTAGTTTATGATGGTGAGTCTCCAGAAGACTATCCTGGAGATAATAATAACTTTATCGTAGGAGGATATAACTGATGTCAAATCCATTTGAAAGTTTTCAATCAACTACTGGAGGTCGAGCAGGTTTCGCTGCGTTCAAAGATTTAACTGAAGAAAAGGCATTTGATGATGAGACTCTCCAAGAAAATCCTGGAGCACCATTGCCATCAGTTCTTGGAGAGAATGAATCTCCAGAATTTAGTAGAGATGTTGACGTTCCAGATTATGAGGAGGATCAGAGACAAAAGTTTAATGATTTAAAAAAGACAGTTGAAGCCATTGATATTGATTTTGAGACGAGATTTATCACACCAATCAATGATAAGAAGGCACAGATTGTTACGATAATTGGAGATGCTTTTCAAAGTGCCTATGGATCAGGAAGTCCCACACAAAACTTAGTTGGTAATTCCAATCCAAGATTGATTGATGACATTGCAACTTTTTCTATACCCAATGGATTTGGTGTCAATCAAATCATTAATAACGAAGAGGTAGGAATAACCACTTTTGTATATGGGACGCTTCAAGTTGGTGCAGGTTCAACTGATGTTATTGGAATAAAAGGGAATGTGTATAAAGATATTCTTGCAGCATATCAATATCCTAATCTTACAAACTCTAATTCATCAGATCTTTTACCACTCGTAGATCCAATTTACAGCAGAATATCGTCTGATTCTACTTATGCTTTTAGTGCGTCGATTAATTATAAACAGAATAGTCTTGGTATTGGCCAGACAGTATTAGGTATCGGAGATACCACAGTTAAGTCAGAAACCATTCCTGTTTATACGGAAACATCAGGTGCATCTCTTGGTACATTTTACTTTTGGAACAATAATGACTTGAGTGCATTAAGTGGTAATGTATCAGGTTCGATTAACACCCTCGTAAATCAAATCAATGTGTTAAGGGAAGATCTAAAGAGAGAGATTGGTGATGTAAATGGTGATGTTAATAATTTAAGGGATGCAAAGCACAATGAGGAACTCTCAACTTGGTTGAGTGATGCTGGAGATAGGACGGAGAACATCGAGGACTTTCAGGCAGGTCTTAATGCCCTTACAGGACTCGCCTCAACTATTTCTGCTTACAATGGTTGACAGGGGGTCTCAGATGCTCTATAATATGGGGGTAATCAAGGGACGCCCCCATGCAAGACGAGTACCTGACACGCTGCGTTGTTGACCCCATGAACCGCAAGTTTTTTATCTATTCCAACGAGGGTGACGAGCGTGTGGTAGACTGCGAGACCGTTGATCAGTTCATGTCTGTACTTGAACTGGTCCGTGACAAGTGCGGTGATGATGTAATCGCATACGTAAACCCTCTTGACTGTGCCAAAATCGATTCTTAATTCCAAAAAAGTCGGAAAAAAAATCCCGGCAAAAATTTGCTTCCATTACCTTTTATGAATTCTTATTCACCTAACTTTTACCAAGAAATTCTCAAATGTTATGAGTATGAGACCAGAAACCCGACAATCTATGGAAATGTTATTCGCGGCGAAATGGAATTTACCAAAAGCAGCGAAAAACTGTGGATTAACGGAAAAAGAGATGAAAATAACTTTTAACGAATACTGCGTTTTTCACCCTACTACCTATCAGTCTGAGGACGACTGATTTTTCTGCTTCCTTAGCAATCTGGTGAATGCAGCAAACTCATAATTTGCCTAAGGAGAGTTCGATCCTCTCAGGAAGCACCTTGCGAGTATGGCGGAATCGGTAGACGCACCAGACTTAAAATCTGTTGACCATTACGGTCGTGGGAGTTCAAGTCTCCCTACTCGCATACCCTAAATATTAAGGGGTAGATATAATCCGATGAAATACCACATAAATACAAAATATGCTTGGTATATCAGCGAAGCTGGTGAACAAATAGTTCTGCTTTATTTTATTCAGAATGTTCCTTTTACATTTGATGAACTTCCAAAGATTGTAAGATCTTGTCCCGAAGTTATTGAATTAATAAAAGATGAAAAAAGATGGACACCAGAAGAAATGTACAGATCTTCAAGTTATCTTATGATGGAAGAATGTCATCCAATGCTGTTTGAATTAGAATTAGAAAATCCAGAATTATTACCTGTAGACTGATTGCCAACTTAGCTCAGCTGGATAGAGCAGGGTTTTTGTAAAGCTCAGGTCAACGGTTCAAGTCCGTTAGTTGGCTTATTAAGAGGTATTATGAAAATAAACTTATGGTATTCTAAAAGTATGGGTCAGTGGAGGTGGACCTTATCAGAGGAATTTAAAAATGGTAAGACTCAATTGCATCAACATTCGGGGCAACAATCCATACTCCGTGATGCTATGGATGATGTAGCAAATACCGTTGAATATATATTAGATACTAAGAAAGATTAGGTCATAAATATCTAGAAAGTATTTGTATAAAGATGGGCATTCAAATCAATGGTTTAACTGATACCATTCAAGCAGATGATGGATCCATTAGTATTGGTGGTACAGTCACCTATGAAGATGTAAGTAATATTAGTTTTGTTGGAATAGCCACCTTTACCTCTGATGTTCTTGTAGCAGACAGAGTAGTCCATGCTGGGGACACTAATACTGCCATTAGATTTCCTGC